>CENU01020104.1_pt1 | contig 11575 bp, 12 predicted proteins | sample 361331 | NCBI WGS metagenome assembly CENU01 (sample SAMEA2619766, study PRJEB7988) | marine metagenome | isolation source: saline water (ENVO:00002010), including
TATCAGGTGTTTGGGTTGGGTGGAAAGTTGGTGAGGGATAGCAAGTCGAAGGATAAAGAGGAGGGGATGGGCGTGACGGCTGGCGGTGGGATGTCTGAGCGGCATGTGCGTAATTTCTTTGCGGCGATTCGGGGGGAAGAGGCGTTGGCTTCTCCGATTGAGCAGGGGGCGGTGAGTCAGGCGATGACGCATTATGCGAATATCGCGGCGCGGACGGGCAAAAATTTTGGGGTGGATAGCAGAACGGGTCGTATCTTTGATCGGGATGCGATGCAGTTGTGGTCGCGTGAATATGAGCCGGGCTGGGAGCCGAAGATATAGAAGCGTGTGGCTTGTGATGGGGGCGCCTGAGAGAGTTTCTCTTGGGCGTTTTTTTGTTTTGAGGGGGGAGAGAATGGTGGGGGTTGGGCATTGCACCGGGCTAAGTGGGTATGCTTCACTTCTGCGCATACGTTGCGAGGGTGTAGATTTTTGCTGAGCAGCGGAGGAGAACGATATGCGAATTGTGATTATCGGTGCAGGAAATGCGGGACGACAGTTGGCGCAGCGGTTGTGCGAGGAGAAGCACAGCGTGATTATGGTGGATGCGAACGCGGAGCGGTTGGCGGAGGCGGAAGCTGGGTTGGATATTCTGTCGATTTGTGGCGAGGGTACGCATCCGGCGGTGTTGCATGAGGCGCAGGTGGAGCGGGCGGATTTGTTGATTGCGGTGACGGATCGGGATGAGGTGAATATTCTGAGCTGTTTGATGGCGCATGCGGCGGGAGCGAAGGGGAAGATTGCGCGGGTGGTGGAGCCAGCGTTTTTGGAGGAGACGGAGGCGTATGATCTGCAGCGCATGGGCATTGATCTGGTGATTAACCAGAAACAGGAGTGCGCGCATGAGGTGCATAATATGTTGATGATGCCGGGGGCGCATGAGGTATTTGATCTGTTTAACGGGCAGGTGATTGTGGCGGGATGTCGGGTAACGGCGGTGAGTCCGTTGCTGGAGCGGACGCCCGCGGAGTGCAACCGGTTGGATTTGATGCAGGAGGTGCGGGCGATTGCGATTCGGCGGGGGGATGAGTTGGTGGTGCCGCGGGGCCATACGGTGTTTGAGCAGGAGGATTTGGTTTATATTGTGGGAACGCACGCGCAGGTGGCGAACTTTTTCACATGGGTGAGTCCGGATATTAAACCGTTTGAGCGGGTGGTCATTGGTGGCGGTGGCGATTTGGGATTGATGCTCGCGCAGCATGTGGAGAAGAATTTTGATTGTGTGCTATTGGAGGTGGATGAGGCGCGCGCGTTGACCTGTGCGGCGGAGTTGGATTCGACGCTGGTGTTGCGAGCGGATGCGTTGACGGAGAGCGCGATGGAGGAGGCGGGGATTCATGAGCGGACGGCGTTTATTGCGCTGACGGGGGATGATGAGAACAATATTATGAATTGCTTGTTGGCGCAGAAGATGGGGGCGGCGTTTACGGCGACGCAGATTGCGCGAACGGATTTTGTGCCTGTGGTGGAGCAACTCTATTTGGTGAATCGGGTGGTGAGTCCGTATATTTCGACAACGCATACCATTTTGCACTGGTTGCGCTCGAAGCGGGTGCGCGCGGCGGCATTATTGCATAATTTGCCGGGCGAGCTGTTGGATATGGTGGTGGCACCGGGACATGAGATTGATGGGGTTGCGATCAAGGATATTTCGCTGCCAGAGCGATCGGTGATTGCAACCGTGTTGCGCGAGCAGGCGGTGCATACGGCGACAGGGGATCTGCAGTTGGTGGCAGGCGATCGGGTGCTGGTGTTTACGCATGCGGATGAGGTGGGGCAAATACGGACGATGTTTCAGTAGACGATGAATCGTAGAGCGGTATTTCAGTTGGTTTCGTATCTGACGCTGGTGATTGGGCTGGCGATGCTGGGCTGTGCCGGGGTGTCGTGGTTTTATCAGGAACCGCTTGCGTTGCGGTTGAGCTTGGTGAGCGCGGGTGCGTTGGCGGTGGCGTTTGCACTGTTGCTGGGCTGGTTGACTCGGGGGCCGGTAAATCTCTCGCGGCGGGATGGCTTCGGGGTGGTGACGTTCGGGTGGTTAACGGTGACGGTGTTCGGTTCGTTGCCCTATCTTTTTTCGGGGGTGATTTCGCACCCGGTGTCGGCGCTGTTTGAGACGATGTCGGGCTTTACGACGACGGGGGCTTCGGTCTTGAGCGATTTGGAATCTATTCCGCGTTCGATTCATTTTTGGCGGGCGCTGACGAATTGGTTTGGGGGGATGGGAGTACTGGTTTTGTGCGTGGCGATCCTGCCGTTTTTGGGTGTGGGTGGAATGCAGATTTTCCGGGCGGAGATGCCGGGGCCGTCGAAGGATCGGTTGACACCTCGTATTACGACGACGGCTAAGTTGTTGTGGGGAGTTTATCTGTTGTTGTCGGTGGCGGAGGCGTTGCTACTCCGATTTGTGGGGGGCATGGGTTGGTTTGATGCGGTTTGTCACACGTTCACGACGATGGCGACCGGTGGTTTTTCGACGAGGAGTGCAAGCATCGGGGCGTTTGATAGCGCGGCGGTGGATTGGATTGTGACGTTCTTTATGTTTTTGGCGGGGATCAACTTTTCATTGCACTATCGGGCGTTGACGGGAAAGCCGGGCTATTATCTGCGGGATGCGGAGTTTCGGTTTTATGCGCTACTGTTGCTGATTGTGATCGGGGTGGTGACGGTGAATATCTATGTGGCGGGGTTGGCGCCGCTGGGGGATTCGATTCGGCAGGCGGCGTTTACAACGGTTTCGATTGTGACGACAACGGGATTTGCGACGGCGGATTTTGATCAGTGGCCGGAAGCGGTTCGAATTCTGTTGGTCGGGATGATGTTTTTTGGGGGGTGCGCCGGGTCGACGGGCGGTAGCATGAAGATTGTGCGGGTCTATATTATTGTGAAGATGATGGTGCGGGAGATAAAGGTGTTTATGCGACCCTCGGCTGTGATGCAGCCGAAACTGGGGGGCAAGCCGATTGAGCCGGTGATCATTGCGCATATCTGTGCGTTCTTTGCCATCTTTGTGTTGGTGTTTGCGTTGGGCTCTTTCATTATGACGTTTTTCACGCCGAATTTGGAGACGGCAGCCACGTCGGTGATTGCCACGCTGGGTAATATTGGGCCGGGCTTGAATGCGGTGGGAGCGACTCAAAATTATGCGGCGATTCCTCCTGTGGGGCAGGCGTTTTTGACGTTTCTGATGCTGCTCGGTCGGTTGGAGCTGTATACTGTTTTGATCCTATTTCTGCCGAGTTTCTGGAAGCGGTAGGCGGATGGAAGTGGAGCGATTATCCAAGATTATGGCGGCGCGGGGGTTGTGTTCGCGCCGCGAGGCGGATCGGTTTATTGAGCGTGGGCTGGTTCGGGTGGATGGCGTGGTGGTGGATCGATTGGGCACAAAAGTTTCGCCGGAAGCTGAGATTGTATTGAGTGAGGGGGCGGCGGCGGAACAGGCGGAGTTGGCGACGTTTTTGTTGAATAAGCCGATTGGATATGTGTCGGGGCAGCCGGAAGAGGGATATAAGGCGGCGGTTTCATTGATTAAGGGAACCTCGCAGTGGCGGGCGGATCGATCGGCGCGCACTTTTTCTGGAGATCAGTTGCGGGGAGTGGCGCCGGCGGGTCGATTGGATATTGATTCGAACGGGTTGCTGGTGCTAACGCAGGATGGGCGGGTGGCGCGGACGTTGATTGGGGAGGACACGAGCGTGGAGAAGGAGTATCTGGTGCGGGTGCGAGGGGAGCTGGATGAGCGGGGGTTAACGCGATTGAATCATGGCTTGCAACTGGATGGGAAAGCGTTGAAGCCTGCGAAGGTGAAGTGGCAGAATCGGGATCAGTTGCGGTTTGTGTTGCGGGAGGGGAAGAAGCGGCAGATTCGGCGTATGTGCGAGTTGGTGGGACTGAAGGTGGTGGGCTTGAAGCGAATTCGCATTGGGAAGGTTGTGTTGGGAAATCTGCCAGAGGGTCAGTGGCGTTATCTGGATACGCTTGAACAATTCTAACATTAATCAGATTGTGCATCGGGCGGTGAATTGAGAGCGTATCGGCATGAGAGTTTTCCTTTTTGATATTGGTAATGTGTTGTGCAATTTCGATTTTGATCGGTTACTGAAGACGTATGAGCAGATTTCGGGAAAGCCGGTGGGGATTCATGAACCGGAGGATCAGAGGCTCTACAATGCGGTGGAGACGGGTGAGATTACCGATCAGGAGTATGTGGAGCGGATGAATGAGCGGAAGCAGATTTCGTGGGAAGTGGAGGATTTGGTGCGGGCGTGGCAGGATATTTTTTCGGCGAATGAGGTGGGTCGGTCGCTCTATTATCATGCGATTGATCAGCAGGTACCGGTGTTTACGTTGAGCAATATTGCGGAGTATCACATCAAGGCTATTAATCGTAATTGGGATAATTTGCTGGATCAGGCGACGGGTCTTTTTCTTTCGTATCAAATGGGCTATCGCAAGCCGCATCCGAAAATTTATGAGGCGACGGTAGACTATTTGAATGTGTCGCCAGAGGAGTGTTTCTTTGTTGATGACTTGCCGGAAAACGTCGAGGCGGCACGAGCGCTGGGCATTGAGGCGCATCTTTTTCTGCCCCAGCATTATGATCGCGTGGTGGAAGAGGCGAATCAATTTTTTGCGTGGGATTCGCTTGCGGTTGCGTCGTCGGATTAGGCCTCGCTGAGTAGATCATTGAGCCGTGTGGTGAAGGCGGCTGGATCTTTGAGTTTGGCACCCGAAGCGAGTACGGCCTGATCGTGGAGCAGATGCGTGAGGGCTTCCGCTTTGGAATCGTTGGCAGCATGTAGTGCTTGTACTTTCTGGACGATGGGATGCTCGGGGTTGAGTTCGAGGACGCTTTGGGTTTCGGGAACGGGTTGTCCCATGCGGCGCATCATCTCTTCGATGTGGGGACTCATGGTGTTTTCTTCGCCGACGAGTACGGCGGCGGAATCTTTGAGGCGGGTGGTGAGTTTGACTTCTTTGACGCCGTTGAGGAGCTCTTTGGCGTAGCCAATAAAGCCTTCGAAGGTTTTCTCTTCTTCCTTGAGTGCGTCCGTGTCGTCTTGTTCGCCTTTGTTGACGGCTTTGAGTTTTTTGCCTTTGAACTCCATGAGCTGGGGCATGACAAAATCGTCGATGGGATCGGTCATCAGAAGCACTTCGCGGCCTTCGGCTTTATAGCGTTCGAGGTAGGGCGAGTTGGCGATCTGGTCGCGGTTTTCTCCGGCGAGGTAGAGGATTTCTTCCTGATCATCGGTTAAGTTTTCGATGTAGTGGGCGAGAGTGGTTTTTTCGCCGGGTTCTTTGGTGGTGCTTTCGAAGAGGAGGAGGTCCGCGATTTTCTCTTTATTGGACCAGTCGGATTGAAGGCCTTCTTTGAGGAGGGTGCCAAACTCTTCGTGCAACCCGCTGAATTTTTCAAAATCTTTTTCTTTGATTTGCGCGAGGGTTTTGAGGATTCGGCTGACGAGGTTGTTACGAATTTTTTCGAGCTGTGGGTTCTCTTGCAAAATTTCGCGGGAGACGTTGAGGGGGAGGTCGGAGGCATCGACAACGCCTTTGACGAAGCGGAGATAGCCGGGTAGGAGGTTGTCGAATTCATTGGAGATGAAGACGCGCTGGACGTAGAGGTTGAGGTGCGCTTTTGGGTCGTGGTTCATCATGAGGTCAAAGGGGCGTTTTTCGGGGATGAAGAGAAGGGCTTTGAATTCGATGGCGCCTTCGGCGTTGTAGTGAATGGTTTCGGCGGGTTCGTTCATGTCGTGCGAAAGATGTTTGTAGAACTCGCTGTATTCGTCGGCTGTGATCTCGTTTTTGGGACGGAGCCAGATGGCTTTTTGAGAGTTGATTTGCTCTTCTTTCTCCTCTTCGACTTCGCTCTCTTCATCTTTTTGGGTGGTGATGAGGGTGACGGGGTGTTCGAGGAAGTCGGAGAATTTTTTGACGGTGGAACGGATGGTCCATTCGTTGAGGTATTCTTTTGCGTCTTCTTTGAGGTGGAGGGTGATAGTGGTGCCTCGGTCGGCTTTTTCGATGGCGTCGAGGGTGAAGTTGCCGGTGCCGTTGGAGGACCAGCGGACGGCTTCGGTGCCGTGGGCTTTGGTGTCGACGGTGACGGATTCAGCGACCATGAATGAGGCGTAAAATCCGACTCCAAATTGTCCGATGAGTTCGGGGTTTTCTTTGAGGTCGGCTTCCTGAGCGCGGGCAAGAAAGGCTTTGGTGCCGGAGTGGGCGATGGTGCCGAGGTTTTCGATGACGTCTTCACGGCTCATGCCGATGCCGTTGTCGGTGAGGATGAGGGTGCCGGCTTCTTCGTCGGCACGTAGCGTGATTTTCCAATCGGTGTTGTCTTCGAGGCAGTCGGGATTGGTGAGGCCTTGGAAGCGGATTTTGTCGATGGCGTCGCAGGCGTTGGAGATGAGTTCGCGGAGGAAGACTTCGCGGTGAGAGTAGAGGGAGTGGGTGATGAGGTGGAGAAGTTGTTCGAGTTCGGTTTTAAATTGCATGGTTTCTTGAGCCATTTGTTTCTCTCCTGGTTGTTTCTGTAGTAAATAAGTTGTGGAAAATACGAAAGCCTCAGCGCGGTTTCAAGCCTGCGGTTCATTTATAAGTGTGGGGTTGTTTCGTGCCTTAGGCTTGAGAGAGCCTATCTTGACAACTCTTCGCCCTTTGTTAGGCTTGAAAAGATGCGGTGTAGCTTTGCAAGACGGTGTTCTGGGGTGTATGCCTCCGCTGTTGGGTCGCGGTTTATGTGGGGTGGAGGCCGGCGATGTCGAATAAGAAGAAGGCGAAGGGAAAAACAGTAGCCCATAAGGAGTGTGCGGGGGGGCGCCCTGAGAAGTTGAATCGTAAGCTTTATGAGGCTGAACTGGAAAAACTGCAGGTCGAGCTCGTCAAGATGCAGGAATGGGTCAAGCATACGGGAGCTCGTATTGTGGTTGTGTTTGAAGGCCGCGATGCTGCTGGAAAAGGGGGCGTGATCAAGCGCATCACGGAGCGGGTGAGCCCGCGGGTGTTCCGAGTGGCTGCGTTGCCGAAACCGAGTGATCGTGAAAAGTCGTAGCTCTATGTCCAGCGCTACATTGCCCACATGCCGACCGCGGGGGAAATTGTTTTGTTCGATCGTAGTTGGTATAATCGGGCTGGGGCGGATCATGTGCTTGGGTTTTGCTCTCGGGAGCAATATGAAAAGTTTATCCGAAACTGTGATCAGTTTGAGCATGGGCTGGTCGACGATGGTATTTTGTTAATCAAATATTGGCTGTCGATCAGTCAGGAGGAGCAGGAGCGGCGGTTCCGGGAGCGTATCAACGATCCGCTTCGGCAGTGGAAGCTCTCTTCAACAGATCTCTATTCGATTAGCCGCTGGTATGATTATTCTATTGCGCGCGATGCGATGTTTATCGCGACCGATACCGATTATGCGCCTTGGCATATTGTGCGGATGGACGATAAGCGCCGCGCTCGGCTGAACTGCATTCGACATCTGCTTAGCTTGGTTCCTTATGAAGATGTTCCGCGCGAGGAGGTGCAGATTCCTGAGCGGGAGACGAAAAGGAAATATGATGATGTGGAGTCTCTCTCGACGCGTCGCTTTGTTCCTCAGTATTATTGAGTGGGGGTGGTTTAGAGGATGAGCATGCAGTCGCCATAGCTGAAGAATCGGTATTGATGAGCGACGGCTTCTTGGTAGGCATTGAGAAGTTGTTCGCGGCTGCTGAAGGCGGACATCATCATGAGTAGGGTGGATTGGGGTAGGTGGAAATTGGTGAGGATGGCGTCGGTGTGGCGGAAGGTGTAGGGGGGATAGATGAAGATGTCGGTGGCTCCAGAGGCGGGTTGAAGAGAGGGGAGACTTTCGAGCGTGCGGACGGAGGTGGAGCCGACGGCGAGGATGCGTCCACCGTTTTGGCGGGTTTCTTGGAGTTGTTGGGCGGCTTCGGAGGTGACGTGGTATTGCTCGGCGTGCATGGTGTGGTCGGTGATGTTTTCGGCGGTGACGGGGCGGAAGGTGCCAAGGCCGACGTGGAGGGTGAGTTGGCAGGGGTGAATGCCTTTTTGTTTGAGATGGTCGAGGAGTTGTGGGGTGAAGTGTAGGCCGGCAGTGGGAGCGGCGGCGGCACCGGGTTGACTGGCATAAATGGTTTGGTAGCGGGTGCGGTCGGTGGTGTAGTCTTCGGGCGATTTGCGGCGGATGTAGGGGGGGAGAGGGGGGAGACCGTATTGATCGAGGAGTTCGAGTAGGGGGCGGTTGCTTTCGATGTGTAGGAGTGCTTCTCCTTTTTCGCCATCTTGGAGTAGGGTCGCGTTGGCTTCGCCATTGCAGAGGGTGAAGTGGCTGCCGGGTGCAGGGCGTCGGGAGGCTTTGAGGAGCGCGCGCCAGTGCTGAGGTTTTTCTTCGTGAAGCAGGAGGAGTTCGATTTTTCCGCCGGTCTCTTTTTGTCCGAACAGACGGGCTGGGATGACTTGGGTGTTGTTGAGGACGAGGCAGTCGGGGGCCGCGAGGTATTCGGGGAGGTCGCGGATGGTGCGGTGTTCGAGCATGCCGCTGGCGCGGTGGAGGACGAGCATACGGGATTGGTCCCGTTGCTGGGCGGGGTGCTGGGCAATGAGAGTCTCGGGTAGGTGGTAGTCGAATAGTTCCGTTTTCATGTGCGGAAGAGATAGCGGATTGAGGCGGGAGACGACAGGTTAAAAGCGGAATTTTGGGTTGCTGATAAGATTGTGGTTTTCATGCGCGGAGTGGATGCGTATGCTGATGAAGTTGAATGAGGAGCTTGTGAGATGAAAATTTTGGTTGTGGGTAGTGGGGGGCGTGAGCATGCGTTGGCGTGGAAGTTGGCGCAGGACTCGGCGGAGCCGGAATTATATTGTGCGCCGGGAAATGCGGGCACGGCGGAGCTGGGTTGGAATGTGGCGATTGCGGCAACAGATGTGGAGGGGTTGCGGGATTGGTGTGTAGCGGAGCGACCGGATTTGGTGGTGATTGGGCCGGAGGCGCCGTTGTGCGATGGACTGACGGATTTGTTGGAGGCGGAGGGTATTCGGGTGTTTGGCCCTAATCGGGCGGCGGCGGAGCTGGAGGGGAGTAAAGAGTTTGCGAAAGAGGTGATGGCGGCGGCGGGTGTGCCGACGGCGGCGTATGCGAGTTTTACGGAGGTGGATGCGGCGTGTGCCTATGTGCGGGAGCGGGGTGCGCCGATTGTGGTGAAGGCGGACGGATTGGCGGCGGGCAAGGGGGTGACAGTTGCGGAGACGGTGGAGCAGGCGGAGTTGGCGATTCGGGATGCGTTGGAGGGGGAGGCGTTTGGATCGGCGGGTGCGCGGGTTGTGGTTGAGGATTTTCTGCGGGGGGAGGAGGCATCGATACTGGCGTTGATTGATGGAGAGCATATTGTGTTGTTGGCTTCTTCTCAGGATCATAAGCGAATTTTTGAGAAGGATGAGGGGCCGAATACGGGGGGCATGGGAGCGTATTCACCTGCATCGATTGTGAATGCGGGGGTGCGGGAGAAGGTGATTCGTGAGGTGTATGAACCGACGTTGGCGGAGTTGAAGCGGCGGGGGATTACGTATAAGGGTGTGCTGTATGCGGGGTTGATGATTGAGGATGATCAGCCGTCGGTGGTGGAGTTTAATTGTCGGTTTGGAGATCCTGAGACGCAGGCGGTGATGGCGCGTTGGAAGGGGGATATGCTACCGGCGATGGAGGCTGTGGTGGAGGGAACACTGCGGGAGGAGTTGGTGGATTGGGTGGCGGAACCGAGTGCGTGTGTGGTGATGGTGGCGGGGGGCTATCCGGGGGCGTATGCAAAGGGGAATCCGATTGGCAATATTGATCTGGCGAATGAGGTGGAGGATACGGTGGTGTTTCATGCGGGTACCGCGTTGGAGGGAGATGAGGTGGTGACGGCAGGCGGGCGCGTGCTGGGCATTACCTCGTTGGGAGATGATTTGGAGGATGCGCTTTCGAAGGCGTATATTGCGGTGGAGACGATTAGTTACACAGAGGCTTTTTATCGGAATGATATTGGACATAGAGAACTAAGGAGAATGAAGAATGGCAGCTAAAAAACCTACCGTTGCAATTGTGATGGGAAGTAAGACGGATTGGGCAACTCTTGAGCATACAGTGAAGACCCTCAAGGAGTTTGGAGTGGAGAGTACCGTGAAGGTGATGTCGGCACATCGTACGCCGCATGAAGCGACGGCATTTGCCGAAGGGGCGTCAAAAAGCGGGTATAAGGTCATTATTGGCGCGGCGGGTGGTGCCGCTCACTTGTGCGGCGTTCTGGCTGGGCATACAACCCTACCGGTGATTGGTATTCCGGCTATGGGCTGGGCATTAGATGGCTTGGACTCTTTGCTTTCAACGGTGCAGATGCCGAAGGGTGTGCCGGTGGCAACGGTAGCCATTGGTAAGGCTGGTGCGATTAATGCGGCTATTTTAGCGGTGCAGATTCTGGGCACAGCTGATGCAAACTTGCGCCGTAAATTGGTGGCCTATAAGAAGAAGATGGCGGCTGATGTGTTGGCGTCAGATGCAGAGTTGCAGGCCGAGTTGAATGGATAAAAGATCGACTTTATCGAGAGGTGATAAGGGCTTTTAACGAAGCCCTTTTTTTATTTAGAACCGAAAATGTTGTGGTTCTTGCCCCACACGCCAGTAGGCGGTTCCGCCGATGGGTTGGCTGAGATAGAGTTGCTTTTTGGTTTGAATAGATTCGAGGGTTTCGTGGTGGACTTGGATGGTGACCGTTTCGGTGAAGTTGAAGTGTCCGCCGTTTTGGGGATCGGTTTGCGGGGTGAGTGAACGCGCATTGAGTTCGTGTTGGAGTTCGCGGTTTTTGTAGGCTTTGGCGAGGGTGCGGGGCTGCCAGGCACGTCCGTAGAGGGGAATGCCCATGATGATTCTGGAGGTGGGAATCGTGGCAAGTGCATAGGAAAAAATGGGTTGGCACCAGTCGAGGGAAGCGATGGGCCCGGGGGAGCCGGTGCGGTAGTGTTCATCGTAGGCCATGATGATGACACGGTCAGCGATCCGCCCGATGAGCGGGTAGTCATAGGCATCTCGTGGGTGCTTCTTTTTATGCTCTTTCCAGCGTGCCATAACGGCGACACTGAAGATCTTATCACTTGGAAGCGCCTTTTTGAGCTGGATGAGAAAGTTGAGGAAGGCAGTTCCGTCGTGGTCGGCAATACCCTCGAAGTCGATTTGAACACCGTGGTAGGGTTGGCTTTGCTCGACAATATTTTTGATGATGCGTTGGCGGAACGGGAGGTCGGGATCGAGGTAGTGGTGATAGAGGTCGGCATTCCAGGGAGCGGTGATGACGAGATGTCGGCGTGCGTTGGCCGGGGCGTTGGGGAGATTGGGCGGTGTTTTTAGTTTGTTTTTGAGCGATCCGTCGGCTTGAACGGTGGCGCTGAAGTGAGCGATGTCGGTGATGCTGGATTGCGCGGGAAAGAGCGGTTCTTCCCCGTGCATGAGATAGGCCCATGTTTCGGTGGCGGATGATACGAACGGTAGCGTGAT
>CENU01204471.1_pt1 | contig 11557 bp, 10 predicted proteins | sample 361331 | NCBI WGS metagenome assembly CENU01 (sample SAMEA2619766, study PRJEB7988) | marine metagenome | isolation source: saline water (ENVO:00002010), including
ACGAGGATTTTCAATCCTCTGCTCTACCAACTGAGCTCAGTGGCCATGGGCCTTTGATCAACATGCCGATGGACAATAATACCAAAATGTGTGCCTGTGTGTGACCGGGGTGTGACCATGCCCTGGTAATCTATTTCCGTCTGCATTGGTGAAAATGCGTTCGAATTGCGGGATAGTCAGCCCCAAGTGCGAACGGTTCAGTAGAAATCATAAAGGTATTCCCGGTCGCCTGTTGGTAGGTGATGGTAATCGTCCGAGTACCAAATGTACCGCCGTCTTCAGCCACAAATTGACTGTTCAAGATCTGATTGCCTGTAGCATCCTGATTTAGAAGGCTCACTACATGCTTGTAGGTAGTTTTGATTGATAGCGAGGGAAAACGTGTTGAAAGTGTTTCTTTATCGACAATCACTTCAAGGCCCTCTCCGTCCATTTTGACGTTTGTGATTTCTCCATTTACCGAGAAAGACTTGGCTGAAATCTCCTCACAGAAAAAGTCTCCTTTCCATTTTATCTCTTGCCCCAGAGCGAGCGGCGAAATAACAAGGACCAATAGCAATAGGTATGAAGATGTTTGCATTAAGAGCTCCCGGAAATTGCATTTGAAAATCTACCTGTCAAAAGATGCGCATGGATAGTCGCAGGTCTTCTTTCACCAGGGTGGGTCCTGCAGTTCAAAAAGAAGGCCTTTTTTTTGTCTGGTAGCTTAAAGCTACGGAGTAATTCATTTTAACCTTCTTGGAGAATAGATAGGTCTCGATCTCGATTGCAGTTAAAACTAAGCATATACATGAATCCGTTATCTACGAAAAGATGATGTGTGATCATTCTATATTTATCGGTGTTTAAGCCTTTCGACACATCGGATTTCAAAATAGGTGGAAAACTTCGTCCCCAAACAGGTTCCCAGATCGATAGAGCTTTCAAATAGTAACCGGCTTGATATGTCTTCATCCCAGGACCGTCGGCGAAAGACGGAAACAAGAATGGGAGTTGGAGCAGAAAAATTAAACACAAAGTAGCTTTCTTCATACGTGTATCTCCCATATTTTTACACTCAAAAGCAGATAAAAATAAAAAACGCAAACTAAGAAGGATCCTGAAGATGGTGCTTACCCCTGCCCAAAAGAAAGAAAAAGATCAAATCGATCTGCTCATGATTCAAGAAATAGCTGAAACTGGGAGAATCGAAGGTCTGGCGTATCTCTGGGTTGTGTCCAAGATGCGAGAACTAGCCTCGGGGAAGGATGTCACGGATGTATTCCATGGTGTTCGGCGAGAACTGCGACAGCAAGGGACCGTAACCAAATCAATCAAATCTGCATTGAAGTGTGAAAAGTATCGAAGAGAATCTGAAGCGAGTGACACCCGTAAAACCCCGCTTGACCCGGATATTTTTGAACAAGTCAGCAAGGAGATTTCTGAGGAATTGGGGGAAAAAAGAGACTATGGAACCATTAAAGAAGACTGGAAGTCTTGGGGGGAATATTTAAAAAAATTGCCCCCTGTAACCGACTGAGTTACCCCACTAATTTGTCCTCGTCAGCAACAGAGAGGACAACAGATGAAGAACTGCTCACCACTTGAATTAGCCCTATCCATAGCCGAGGAACTAGACCTTAGCGTCTTCCCTTGTCACAGTTCTGGTCAGAAGATTAAGGCACCTCTGACCAAGAATGGTTTCAAAGATGCCACTAGAGATCCCAACATCATCAAGCAATATTGGACTAAGCACCCTGATGCATTTATTGGCGTTCCAACTGGCCCAGAAAATAATTTACTTGTAATTGATGTGGATGTTGGTGAGGGCAAGGTGGGAGATGAGTCCCTTGCTAACTTAGATATTGAATTTCCTTTTACATGGACTTCAAAGACACTCACGGGTGGTACGCATTTTATTTTTGAGTATCCCGAGGATCTGGTGATCCGAAACTCGGCGAGTAAAGTTTTGGGCAAAGATATCGATGTTCGCGGGGCAGGTGGGTACATCATTTTCCCTGGGAGTAAATCGAGTGCCGGCGAATATACTTTTGTCGAGGGACTTGATCCATCTTCTGTATCTATGGAGAAGGCTCCAGAGGAGCTATTGACATTGCTGACCTCAACCGGGAAACCCGAAAGCCACCTTCCAGCGGCAAATTCTCCAAATTCAGCATCCAAAGTTGAGAGAGGTCAGTACCTAACGTTTGATGAGGCTGTTCAACAGATCGCGAGCCCCCTTGACCTGAACTATGTAGACGGGAGATGGGAAGGGTATCCATGTCCAGCTTGTCATGGAGGCACCAAGGATCGCTTTACTCTCAGAAAAGGTAGCGATGGTCTTGCTTGGCTCATTTGTAATCAAGGCTGTTCGCAGCGCGATATGTGGAGGGCACTTGCAGAGACAGGTTTATTGAATCAACAGGTCGTTGAAGCAATCCGCACCAATGTTCTCTGTTTCCCAGAGCGAGGCCGAAAAAATCAGCCGATAATGACAGTTGCGAATACCAAAGCTTTGCTAGCACATCTTGGTGCCGTAGCCAGATACGACGTAATTGGTAAAACCGAAGAAATATTGATTCCTGGAATGGTTACATCTTTTGATAATCGCCTCGAATCGTCGCTAACTGATATTTTGTCAGAGGCAGCGAAGCATGGATTGCCAACGGCTCATATTGATCGCATGGTTGTCAGGATCGCTGATGAAAATCCTTATAACCCTGTGCTCCAGTGGATCGAATCTATCCAATGGGATGGCCAATACAGGTTCCCTTTGTTTCTTCAGACTTTGCAAACCCATGACCCAGAGCTCGCCGCCGTCCTATTGAGAAAATGGATGCTCACTGCAATCGCTGCGTTAACTACTTCGACTGGAATCTCTGCTCAGGGTGTTCTTGTATTGCAAGGCGAACAGGGATCAGGAAAGACACGATGGTTCCAAGGTCTATGCCCACCACCGATTGATCGATATTTTTTATCTGGACACATCCTTGATCCGCGGAACAAGGACTCAGTGTTGGCCGCAAGCAGAACTTGGATTACTGAACTGGGTGAGGTGGATGCCACTTTCAGAAAAGCAGAGATTGCTGCGCTCAAGGCATTCTTGACGAACCATAAAGACGTTATTCGGAAACCATACGGACGTAAAGAATCTGAGTTGCCTCGACGGACCGTTTACGGGGCAACTGTGAACGAGATAGGACCTTTGAACGATGAGACTGGTAATCGCCGTTTTTGGACTTTGCGATGTAACTCGATCGACGCTGACCACGGAATCGATATGCAACAGCTTTGGGCTGAACTCCTTCTGGCGCATCGCGCAGGAGAAAGCATGCTCCTGACCGCAGATGAACTCGATCGTTTGAATCAATCGAATAAGGTTTCCGAGGCGATCAATCCCTATGAGGAGCTAATTGCCACCGGTTATCACTGGGATCAACCAGCTAATCGCCATCTAACGTCAACAGAGATTTGCGAAGAAATCGGCGCGCCGAATCCGAGTAAGTATGTCGTAAACGCCGTAGCGAAAGCTGTGAGGAAGCAAAAGGGTATCGTAGATTTTGATCGCAAGCATGACAAAACTTTCACCATGCCAATTACGAGACGATAGCGCGACCGTCCTTACCAACTCCTCATATAACATTGAGAGAGGTGGTATATGAGGGAAGAGATTGGGTGAGAATTGGATGTTGATGGTCTCGGAATAAAAGTACCGCGGATCGAGGGCCACGAACCATTCAGCCTAGGGTTACCTCAGATAGCGTGCCCCCAATTTAGGGGGTGCCCTCCCCCCTGGGGGGGGTCATTTCGGTTGGATTTTTAGCGGAGCGAAGCCAGCTTTGACTAACTGGTCAATAACATGAGTCACGGTCCGTGATTCGGTGAAACCAAAGATTCTGACGGTGAAATAAGACCGACTAGGAATTACTTTGACTTTTAAGGCTAGGCTCGCGAAATCTTCTGACAGGTTGAGTTGAACAAAGTCAGCCGTAACGCGTTCTTTGAAGCTTGCTACTTGGACCTCGATGCTTGGATCGAAGGTGTTTTGGTTCGTGGAACCCTCGTCAATAACCACCTCGGATTCAAACAATAGTTGATGGAAGTCGTAACGCATCGTTTGGCCATCACTGAACAAAGGGGCCAGCAAAAAAACGGCTACTAAAACTGCTCTTTTTTCCCGGCTCATTTTTTATTATTCGCAGAGATCCGGTTCAAATGAAATTAGACCTCCCTCAAGATCCTGAGAAACCGAGTTTTCTGGTTTTTATAACAAAAGAATATAAGTTTTTGTTGCTTTTCTAGTCGCGAAATGGAACGTTAGTATATCCAATAAACAACGGAATTTGTTGAGTCTGCGGGTGGAGGGAAGATCATTCGCATGACGATTAGCCTTCATCGGGTATTGGAGGTCACGAATGCAGTCTGAAAAGAACAGCGTTGGCCTGATCGAGGATGATCTGATTATGGGTGAATCGATTGTCCAGCGTCTTGAGATCGAGGGCTGGCAGGTCAATTGGTTCAGGAGCGGTCGCGATGCGCTGCGCTCATCGAAACTCGACCATGCCGATATTGTTGTCTGCGACATCCGGTTGCCAGACATGAGCGGGGAAGAGATCTACCGGCACAAGACCGAAAAGGGTGATGTGCCACCATTCGTATTTATAACCGGTTATGGCGAAATCGATCAGGCGGTTCGGCTGATGCGGATGGGCGCAAGCGGGTATTTGCTCAAGCCGTTTTCATTTGAAGAGCTTCATCTCCGACTCACACAAAATCTGCGCTTCCGGAACCACGATGATGCGCTGACTGCCCCACGTCTCGGCTTCTCTCCGCAAATGCGAGATGCCGAAGACCTGCTGGCCCGCTATGCACCCAGTGACCTCCCGGTGCTGATTACTGGCGAAACGGGCACAGGAAAGGAAGTGTTAGCTCGAATGCTGCACAAACATTCGCCGTTTGCTTCTGGCCCATTTATCGCGGTTAATTGTGCGGCTATTCCAGCCGATCTGTTGGAGAGCGAGACATTTGGCCATGAGCGCGGCGCATTTACCGGCGCAGAAAAGCAGCATCTTGGTTATGCCGAGCGAACCGGACGCGGCACCCTGTTTCTCGACGAGATTGGCGATATGCCAATCATGCTTCAGAGCAAGATCCTCCGACTTGTTGAAGAGTCGAGTTTTTTTCGGGTCGGTGGAGAAAAGGCGATTCCATTTGAGGGCAGAATTATTGCCGCCACGCACCACGATCTCTTGGCGGAAATCACGAAGGGGAGCTTTCGTGAAGACCTGTACTATCGGCTTTCAGTGTTGCCCATGAAGCTTGCGCCACTTCGCGAAAGGCCTGCAGATATTATCTATCTGATGGAGCTGTTTCTGGCAGAAGCATCACAACGCCAGAGAAAGACCTTCAAGGGATTCTCTAGCCTGACGGAAGAAGTCGCCATAGGTCATGCGTGGCACGGCAATGTTCGCGAGCTGCGGAACCGGGTGGAGCGAGCCGCCGTGGTAGGACAGCAGGACTGGATCATGCCGCAAGACATGTTTCCCGACCGCAGTGATTCTGGCAAACAGGCAAATGGATTTGAACCCCTCGCAGAAATTCGTGACGATGCAGAACGCCGCCACATTGAAAGAGCTATTGCAGAGACTGACGGCCATATTTCAGAAGCAGCTCGGCTCCTCGGTGTTTCGCGCACGACTCTCTGGGAAAAGATGAGTCGCCTCGGCATCTCGGGCCCGCGTTCGGATAACTGAACTTTTCGCAGTGCCGCATGTTCGAGATTCCGAACAAGTAACGTCGCCCGGGATATCCCTGCGCAAAATAGTTCGCAAAAATCAATCATATAACAAGTTGGTACAGAACTTGCGCATTGATTCTGGTAAACAACCGATTGGGAGGAACCCATGTCTCGATGCAACAAATTGGTCGATGTCGGCCGTCGTCAGTTTCTAAAGGGTGGCGCAATTGCCGCTGCCGGAGCCGCAACCGCATCAGTATTGCCCGCAGGTGAAGCCAAGGCAGCACAGGCTGGTGCCATACTCGACTATCCCTCGACAAGGCTTGGCAACATTGCAGATCTGGTCGTGAACGAGCCGGTTAATATCAACTTTCCCGATGATGACAGTCCCGGAATTCTCTTGAAAATCGGCAAGGCGGTCGAAGGAGGCGTTGGGCCGGATAGCGACATCGTTGCCTATTCGGTTCTTTGTCCGCACAAGGGTTGGTACATGTCCTACCGGGCTGACGACATGACGCTGAATTGCCATGGCCACTTTTCGCGTTTTGACTGCGAGGCCGGGGGCCAGCAGATCTGGGGCCATGCAACACAGAATGTCCCTCAGTTCACGCTGACCGTGGACGACAAGGGCGACATCTATGCTGAAGGTGCGAGCGACCTGATTTTCGGTCGCCCGTCCAACGTGCTCTAAAGGAGGATACAACATGGCTTACAAGAGACAAGTCGACCGCCTGCCGATTCCGCCGAAGGATGCGAAGGTTCACAATGTCACCTGTCACTATTGCATCGTCGGTTGCGGGTACAAGGCATATACATGGCCTCGCAACAAGCAAGGCACATTGCAGGAAAACGCACTTGGAATCGATCTGAGTGAACAACAAGGTGCCGATGGCGTTTGGATCGCACCGTCAATGTACAATGTGGTCCGTCAGGATGGAAAGGACGTGCACCTTGCAGTCATTCCCGACCATGATTGCGTGGTCAATTCAGGTCTAGGGTCTACTCGCGGCGGGCGCATGGCAGAAAACCGGCCATCTTATGTTACGGGTACCCAGCAGCAACGCCTCAGCGATCCGCTCATGTGGCGCAACGGAGTGTGGCAGCCGACATCTTGGGACGATGCCCTGGATTTGGTGGCACGAGTTACTGCCAAAGTCGTCACGCAGGGATCGGAAGACGATCTTGTTGTCTCTATGTTTGACCATGGCGGTTCAGCAGGCGGCTATGAAAACACTTGGGCAACCGGCAAGCTCTATTTCGAAAGCATGAAGGTCAAGAATTGCCGGATCCACAACCGCCCGGCCTATAACTCGGAAGTTCATTCGTCCCGCGACATGGGTGTCGATGAGTTGAACTATGCCTACAAGGATTATCAGGTCACCGATACGATAGTCATGGTCGGCGCCAACTCGCTTGAAACCCAGACCAACCTTTTTCTAAACCATATGGTTCCTGGCATGCGCAACGGTGCGCGGTTCATTTCTGTCGATCCGCGCCGCACCGTCACGATCAACGCAGCCGAAGCAGTTGTCGGCAAAGAGAATGTCCTGCATCTGGCAATCAACGAAGGCACTGACATGGTTCTCTTCAATGCCATCTTCACGTATATAGTGGACAACGGATGGGTTGATAATGACTTCATCGCCAACTCGACATTTGCGAGTGGGGAAGCCGTTGCTCAGGACGATGCGCATCCGGCTGGCCTTGGCAGCCTCGACTATGCGATGCAGGAATGCCGCACGTCGGCTGACGAAGCGGCTTCAATCTGCGGTGTTTCTGCTGCCGATATTGTCAAGGCAGCCGAGTGGATTGCAAAGGCGAAGGATGATGGCTCGCGTCGCAAGTGCGTAACCGCCTATGAGAAAGGCATCATTTGGGGCAATGACAACTATCGCACCATCGGTGCGCTGGTTAACATTGCACTAGCCACCGGTAATATTGGCCGCGAAGGCGGTGGTGTTTGCCGTCTTGGCGGTCACCAGGAAGGCTATTATCGACCCTCCGAGGCCCATGTCGGCCGCCCGTCCGAATATATCGACCAGCTCCTGATCCGCGGCGGCGGCAAAGTTCACCATGTCTGGGCCTGCGACCACCACAAGACCACGCTCAATGCCTCGCAATTCAAGCGAGTGCACAAGCGGCGCGCCGATATGGTCAAGGAAGCCATGGATGCTGCCGCAGGAGGAACACGCGAGCAACTCGTTGATGCCATCGTTTCCGCGGTAAATGCAGGTGGCCTGTTTGTTGTCGTGGCGGACATCATTCACAGCCAGATCGGCCAGAATGCTCATGTGTTGCTGCCGGCCTGCGAAGCCAATGAGATGAACCTCACCTCGATGAATGGTGAACGGCGTCTGCGCCTGTCTGAGAAATACATGGATCCGTATGGCAATTCCAGACCGGACTGCCTGATCGCCGCTGGCGTCGCGCAGCATATGGAGACAGTCCTCAGGGAAATGGGCAACGATGCCTATGCGGACCAGTTCAAGGGTTATGACTGGCAGACTGAGGAAGATGCCTTCATGGATGGCTACAACAAGGGCAATCCGGAAGTCACCTATGAGCGTCTGCGCGCCATGGGTAACAATGGCGTGCAGGAGCCGGTTACCGGATATGCCGGTGGCAAGCTGATCGGTACCGAACGTCTTTACACCGACGGCCAGTTCACGCGTCATGGTCGTGAGGACAAGAAAGCCCTGTTTTGTGCCGCCGGATGGCGGGGCTGGCAGGCGGCAGGCAAGGCGCGGGAAAAGGCAAACCACAAGTTTTGGATCAACAATGTTCGCGCCAATATCTTCTGGCAGAACCAGTTTCTCGACCAAGACAATGACTTTGTCCAGGACCGCTTCCCCTATCCGTTCATTGAAATGAATGGCGACGACATGGCCGAACTCGGAATTGTTGCCGGGGATCTGATCGAGATCAGCAATGACAACGGTGCCACCCAGGGCATGGCCTATCCAACCGACACGGCCAAACGAGGCCATGTGGCGATGGTATTCGGTTCTCCCGCAGGCAGCCAGGGTAATGTTGTCAACCCCGGCGTGAACGAGCTCGTGCTGCCCGATTACAAGCACACTTGGGGTAACATCCGCAAAATTGCGAACGCAACGTCACGGGTCAAAGCTATTTCCTTTAAGTCCAAGGAATATAAGCCGGCTTGATGCCCTACGAAACGGCCTGTCGCAGTTCTTCTGCGGCGGGCTTTTGCCAGGGAGGTGCATAAGGGATGGAAGCGAAGCGACCATACCCATCCGAGCAGGGCTGCTCTGCAGGAAAGTCCGGTGACGTGCTTGCTGTGGACGTTGCCAGTCAAAAGGTGGCCTGTGCCGCAAAGACAGTTGCCGGTCTGGAAAACCTTCCGTTGTTGGATGCAAACGGCCGCATTTGCGGCGCTTCTCTCAAAAGTCGCATCAACCTCCCGCCTTTCGCCAATTCCGCGATGGATGGCTACGCGATAAACCGCGAAGCGCTTTCTGGCAGTGGACCCTGGCGCTTGCCGATCTCTGATCGGATCATAGCCGGGGACCGGCGGTGCAACACTCTTTTGCCCGGTACAGCAATCCGCATCATGACTGGCGCGTCGATTCCCTCTGGAGCCGACTGTGTTGTGATGCAGGAGTATTGCGATCGGCAGGACGACTCAGTTGTTGTTCACGAGCGCCCGCCAATTGGCAAGCATATCCGCCAGCCAGGTGAAGACCTGGGAATCGGTACATGCCTCGTTGAAGATGGCGAACTGCTAACACCAAGGCACCTTGCGTTACTTGCGGCCTGTGGACGAGCGGAGGTCGGCGTCAGACGGAAAGTGCGGATCGGACTTCTGTCCACAGGTTCAGAACTGGTCGAGCCGGGCTCTGCGTTGAGCGCCGGTCAGATCTACAACTCCAACCGCACCTATCTTCTGTCGCGCTTGAACCGACCGTGGATCGAGACGATCGATTTTGGCATCTTGTTGGACAACCCCTCTGAAATTCGGGGGGCAGTAAGCCGCGCTGCAGGCGTGTGCGATGTCGTTATCACGACAGGCGGGGTTTCCACTGGTGAAGAAGATTATATGCTCGATGTGCTGAAGCAGGAACAGGCCGAACTGGAAGTGCTGAAAGTCGCCATGAGGCCAGGCAAGCCGGTCACCGCGGGCAGACTAGGTTCTGCAATGTATTTTGGCCTGCCTGGCAATCCCTATGCCTGTGCGATCACCTTTATGCAGATTGCGTGGCCGGCGATACGCAAAACTGGCGGACTTGTTCCGAGAGAAGGCAATCACACCGCGGCTGTTGCCAATTTCCAGTATTCCAGAAAACCGGGCCGCACTGAGTATTTGCCTGTGTCCTGGAACCACTCGGACGATAGTGGAAGACCCAAGGTTGAGCAGTTGGGCCAAGTCGCGTCGGCCAGTCTTCATCCCTTTGTATTGGCCCGGGCGATTGTCGTGCTCCCCGCGGATGTCAGCGAGATCAATCCTGGCGACATTCTGTCTATGGAGCCGGTCGACTTTTGACCAATTTAATCGACAAAATCTGTGATCGCCGCCCTGTTTCGCCAAAACACCTGCGAGAGCCTGGCCCGTTCCGGAACAGATAAGTGAGCTTTGACGGTACAAGTGTGCACGAGTGTGCTATGGGATTTAGCGAAGGGGCTGGTTTCTCAAGCGCCTGATTTTTTGAAGAATTATGGTTGCCAGAGACGGAATCGAACCGCCGACACGAGGATTTCCAGAACGGTCCGTTGCGCTGAGGCTTTGTGCTTCGACTAGTTCTTGAACACCCTGATTGCTCTATGAAAAAAGATTTTCAGGCAGTTTGCCTATATGGGCATATTTGAAAAGCTGGCTCGGTGTCTTGTGCCCACTGATAAATGCCACTTCGGGGACTGTAAGGTTCATCTCAAATAGCCGACTGACCGCTTCATGCCTGAGATCATGGAATCTTAGCCCTTCGATCTCTGCCTTTTTACACAACCGATCCCAGCCATGTCTAAGCGCATCAGGACCAATTGGGAAGATTCGGTCATCTGCTCTCTCAAGAGATAAGAGTATTTCAGATGCTCGAGGGCTCAACGGTACCCACCGACTGGAACCGTTCTTCGTTTGTGGCAATAACGCGATCGATTTCTCCAAATCGATATTCGACCAATGGAGAGAGAGAAGCTCGCCTTTCCGCATGGCTGTTTCGATCGCTAGTTCGACGATCGGCCATAAATACCAGCACGACATCCCTGATGCGGCTGCCTGCAGCCGCGCAAACTCTCCGGGCATCAATCGACGCTCTCGCGCAGGATTGGGTTTCGGGAACTTGATCTTCTCTAAAGGGTTAGGCCCGAGGGCCCAGCCCCACTCTAGCTTGGCGATATTCCATGCATGCCGAAGAAGGACCAGATCGTATTCCGTGGTGCGTGGTCCGTCGGCGAGCCGACGGTCGCGGAATTGAGCCGCAGCCGTTGAATCGAAAGTCTCCAGAAAGTGATTCGAGACTGGGTCTTTGAGGAGCCGATTTAATCTCCTTTTTTCGGGGTCTGGATGTCGTTTCTTTGGGGTGACATCACTGAGATACTTGCTCAACAGGTCCGAGATCCGTGAGCCGCGGTCCATGGTTCTGGACCATTGGCCTGATTGCATTAGGGCCTCTTGTTCAATGGCCCATTTCTGAGCATCGGATTTCCGATGGAAGCTTTTGGAAATACTGCCGTAGATACGACTGCGAACTTGGACTTGCCAGCGATTGTTTCGTTTGCGAATGGACGCCATGTGACACTCCTGTGTGACCGAGGTGTGACATGAACATCAAAGGGTGTCTAGAAGTGGTGGCCAGAGACGGAATCGAACCGCCGACACGAGGATTT
>CENU01204216.1_pt1 | contig 11537 bp, 10 predicted proteins | sample 361331 | NCBI WGS metagenome assembly CENU01 (sample SAMEA2619766, study PRJEB7988) | marine metagenome | isolation source: saline water (ENVO:00002010), including
GTCAACACAATCGTTTGGTTTGAAACCGCTAACTCGATCCAAGGATGATTCCTTTGAAAGCCCGGGCTTATTACAACTACAGATGATTCCCTTGCTGCTTTTTCGTCGAAAAGCTCTGCCTTTTCGTCGTAAATCCGCCCCTCCCACTTTAGGGTTTCCAGCAGGTTGAGCACACCTTTTCCACTCACTCCATTACCTAAGATTGACACCGGTTGCGATCTCATGGACTTCCAATTTTGCAAGGGTCCCTTCATCTGATCTTCAAGGTAGCTAATCCAAGAATGGCAAACAGTAAGGACAAAATCCAGAATCTAATCACAACCTTTGTTTCCTTCCACCCCTTTAATTCGAAGTGATGGTGAATCGGAGACATTCTAAAAATCCGTTTCCCCCGAGTCTTGAATGATGCGACTTGGAGGATGACAGAACCGGCCTCGATCACGAATATCCCCCCCACAATAATCAGTGTCAAAGGCTGATGGATCATAAGAGCGATAATTCCAACCAACCCACCAATAGCCAAGGAACCTGTATCCCCCATGAACATCTCTGCAGGATGAGCATTGAACCACAAAAATGCCAGACTACCGCCGAGGAGTGCCGTACAGACGACAGTCAGTTCTCCTGTACCTGGCACCCAACTGATCTTTAAATACTCAGATATAAGAAAATTACCTGACGCATAAGCCATAATTGCATAGGTCAAGGCCACCGTCACGGTGCATCCGATTGCCAAGCCATCCAACCCATCAGTTAAATTAATCGCATTACTCGAACCCGTAAGCGTGACCAGAAAAAATAAAAATACGACAGCGATTGGCATAACAGGAATCGCTTCAGGAGAATCGTAACTATAGAAAGGCACCCAAAACTCTCGCATTTCTAGACTACTCCCCACCGCCCTTTCGTGCACCCCGGTTAAAAACCCGCTTAAAGGTCCCAATAAAATAAAGAGGGCAATTGCGGTTGTGATCAACTGACCGAGCAATTTAAATCTCCCCGGTAAGCCTTTGCTATTCTTCTTTGAAACCTTCAAGTAATCATCCGCAAAACCGACCAAGGTAAGAAGAAGATAAGTAACTAGAGCCGTAATGACATAAACATTTGGTTCTGCCCAAAGGATCACTGAAACAAACACTGATCCAAAAATCAATAATCCGCCCATGGTTGGTGTCTTGGCTTTATTCTCATGTAATTCAGCCAACTCACCAACCTCGTCCTTATCTCGAAACGCTTGCCTTGCACCAAAATCCTGAAGAAAGCGAATCACTCGGGGTCCTAAAAAAAATCCAATGAACAGTGCGCTTACCCCAGCAAATATTGCTCGAACCGAGATGAATTGAAACAAACGCAAAGGGCCGAACCAGTCCTCCCCATACTGGAGATAACTTAACATTCGACCAAGTCCTCCTCCGGCAAATGATCAACCGCCCAAGTTGGTATTAATTGCTCCAACTGATTGGCACGACTTCCTTTAAACAATAAGGCTCCCTCAAAATCATCTACGATCGGACGTGCGTCTTCTATCGATTGCAGCGGTATGAGTTGATCAATTTGAGCACCGGCATCCAAATATCCCTCGGCCATCCATCGGGCCTTTTCTCCAATCAGTAAAACCAAATCCTTCGCACCCAATTTTTGTGATGCACCTAATTGGGCATGAAGAATGCGTTCGTTTTCGCCCAACTCTTCCATTCCTCCAAGGACAAACATCTTAGGCTGGTGGGCGAACTCTCTGGAAAAAAAGTTAAGAGAATCCAACATGGAAGATGGGTTCGCATTATAGCAATCCAAGTAATAGGTTCGCCCTCGGCCCTGGAGGCGTTTTCCTCGCAGAGCCGAAGGGCGATATTGGGGTAGGCGTTCAGAAATTTCTTGATCAGTCACCCCCATCTCGTAAGCAGTAACGATGGAAAGTGCCATATTTGAGGCTATGCCATCTGACATCGGGGGCATGGAAATTGAAAATACTGGGGATCGGTGACGCCAAAGCCTGATCGTCACCGACCGCCCAGTATTGTTTGTTTCAGTCCAAAAGTCGTAAAAGGCTTCATTGAATGAGGGTTCCTGTTTCGGCTCACCCTTTTTTAAAATGGTGCATCGCTTACCTTCATTTACCCATTCAGCAAAGCATTCGTATTTCATGCAATCTTCGGGGAAAATAGCTTTTTCAAGGTTTTTTGACTCTCTAAATAAGAGTGCCTTTTCTTTTGCCACATTTTCAACCGACCCCAAACCTTCCAAATGTGAAGGTCCGATTGAACTGATCACCACTAAATTAGGTGAAATCATCCTGGAATGCCCCTGCATTTCCCCGACCTGATTTATTCCCGCCTCAATCACCGCCCATTTATGTTGGGCTGAATCAATCTGCACAAGTGTTAGAGGTATGCCCAAATGGTTGTTTAAATTTCCTCTTGTGGAAAGAGTGTCACCCTTCCCCAACAGTATGCTGAGCATGTCTTTAGTAGAAGTTTTTCCGGAACTTCCCGTAACTCCAACCACTTTTCCTTTGAAATGATCACGCACAGACTGAGCTATCTGCTGAAACGATTCTAGCGAGTCTGACACTACCAATTGTGGCATTCCTATTTGATCATCCACTCGTTCGACCAAACTACAGCTGGCACCGCTTTTTTTAGCGTTTTCAATAAAATTGTGTCCATCCCTGGTATCCTTAATAGCAACAAAAACCTCGTTCTCAGAAATCGTACGAGTATCTATTGAAAAACCTGTAATCCTTTTCGGTGGTTCTCCATGCCACAGACCTTTTGCCCATTTCGCAATATCCTCTGGATGATAATCAATCATCCTCTAGGCAAGTGCCTTGGCCTTGAGTAATTCCTTCGCTACGCGACGATCATCAAAAGGAATTGCCGTATACTGAACTTCCTGAAATTCCTCATGACCTTTGCCTGCAATAAGTACACAGTCTCCTGGTTTCGCTTCATCCAAAGCCAAGCTTATTGCTCTCCTTCTGTCCTCAACGAACGCAATATCCGAACCCGTTGAGATTCCCTTTCGCATATCTTTAAAAATCTCATTCAAACTCTCAGTTCTTGGGTTATCAGAAGTTGCCCAAATTTGGTCAGCCCCTGCACAGGCCACACGGGTCATTTCGAGCCTTTTCCCCTTATCTCGATCCCCGCCACATCCGAAGACCACATGCAAACTACCACTGGTGCACTCACGCAACATTCCAAGAGCATTACGTAAGGCATCAGGTGTATGGGCATAGTCTACTACCACTTTATAGCCCTGCCCCTTTTCGATGGTCTCCATTCTTCCATCGACTCCCTGAAAGGATCCCACTTTTCGAATCGAATCCGCTACATCCCTTCCCAATGCATGGAGGATTGCCAGAGATGCCAGCAAATTCATCACATTGTAACGACCCAACATTGGACTCGTCACCACATGAGATCCATTTGGGCTTTCCAATAAAAATTCAGTTCCCTTTTCATTAACGACCAAATTTTTTGCCTTAAATTCGTTTTCCTCTCCAAACCCGAATTTCAAAACCCGCACTTGTGGAGGCAATGACTCTATGAGCCTAAGCCCATACGGACAGTCACCATTGATTACTGCTATTTTGGGAAGAGATCCGTTCTCCCCGTTAAAGATCTTTCTTTTTTCACGAAAGTAATCTTCCATTCCATCATGATAATCTAAATGATCCCGAGAAAGGTTCAAAAATGCAGCAACCTCCAGCTCAAGGCCGGAAACTCTCTGTTGATGAATACCATGGGAGCTCACCTCCATCACCGCCTCCGAACACCCAGCAACCAGCATACTTTTAAGCAATGGATACAAATCAGCAGATTCAGGCGTTGTCCTAAATGATGGTACCTCCCGATCACCCAAGTGGTAGCGCACGGTGCCAATTAAACCAACAGGCTTTCCGGGTTCTTCCAATAAATGGCGAGTCAATGTACTTACCGTGGTTTTCCCATTAGTTCCGGTTACTCCAACTAAATCTAATGCTGCATCAGGACTACCGTGATATCTTCTAGCTAACCTTGCTAAGGTTTTTCTTGTATCAGAAACCTTTATCTTCGCCACACTCGAAGGAATCTCAACGGAATCCTTTTCTGTGATAATCGCATGAGCTCCACGGTCGATTGCATCCTTAATGAAATTGGCACCATCATCCCTAATTCCAGGCATTGCAAAAAATGCACACCCAGGAGTCACCCTTCTACTATCTGAAACCAAAGCGTTTACCAAAAGGTCCTTATCTCCGTGAGTCATAGATTCACCATCAACAAGTAATTCCTCCAAGTTCTTTTTTCCATTCATACGATTTCTAACCGCTTCCATGGACTCCATCTTTTCGTGTAATGTTTTCATAACCTATAATTCACAAAGCACTCACGCCATTCATTTGACCCGAAGCTAAATCCTTAGTCTGTTCTTTTGGTTTTATCCCCAAATATCCTATTATCTTCTCCCCCACTCTCTTGAAAGAAGGAGCGGCAACACTACCACCATAACCCAGAAGTCCTTTCTTCATCTTGGGTTCATCCACCACCACGGTAATCACTATTGATGGATTTTCTGCTGGAAAATATCCAACAAATGAAGCCACATGATGCCGGTTTGAGTATCTTCCTTCTATAATTTTCTGAGTCGTTCCCGTTTTCCCCGCAACCGCAAAACCTTCCAAGCGAGCCTGCCTTGCCGTTCCCTCCGTTGAAACCACACTGACTAGCATTTCGCTTAAAGTTTTAGCGACACTTGAGGAAACTACCCTACGAACTGGTTTCGGATTAAACGGCACTACGGTCTTTCCTCTTTGATCAAAAACTCTTTCTATGAATTGAGGTTTCATAAGAATTCCATCATTCGCCACTGCAGACATCGCTTGGTGAATCTGCATAGCCGTGACGCTTACTGCATGCCCCATTGGCAATCTGGTAATCGTCAACCCATCCCAATTTTTAGGGGCATGCAGCATGCCCCTTCGTTCACCCCCAATACCGAATCCAGTCTTACTTCCAAAACCAAATGCTTTGCAATAATCGTAGAGTCTTGCTGAACCGAGCTTAATTCCCAGCTGTGCGGCACCACGGTTGCTTGATTTCTGCACCACTTTACTGACACTAATCTTACCCAAAGGATGATGATCACTTGGCAATCTCAGGAGTTTACTTCCTCTACGGTAGGTGGCCTTGGAACAATCAACAATATAATCAGGATCGACCAACCCCTCATTCAATGCCCCGCAAACAGGGACAATTTTAAAAGTAGACCCCGGCTCGTAGAGATCGGAAAGAGCACGATTTCTTTGAGTAGCCAAATCTGCTTTGAAAAATAAATTTGGGTCAAAATCAGGAGCATTCGCCAAAGCCAGCACATAACCTGATTTTGGATCACTTACGATCATACTTGCACTCAGTGGTTCAAATTCCTTAACCACCCGCTTTAACTCCTCCTCAACCATATCCTGAATCATTCGATCCAAACTGAGTTCCACATTTAATCCATCCATTGGTTTGACCTCAAAAGCTCGGTGCTGAGGCATTTCCCTACGCTTCCCATCCTTCTCACTCTCCAACCAACCGTCCTGCCCTTTCAAATAATAATCAGCAAAACGCTCCACTCCCATGGTTGCGGTCCCTTCCTTGTTTACAAAACCAAGAACATGAGAAGCGAGGCTACGATTTGGGTATAATCTCGAATGCTTAAAATTCCCATACACCCCTTTGACCCCGAGTTTACGAATGTCACGGTACACTTTTTCATCCACCTCCTCCCTCAACTTAACCCACCTGACATTCCGAATTTCACCATTATCCTGGGATTTTCGTGTGAGTTTATCAGCGGCTTCATGAAGTTCCCTTACTTCTAAGTCCAAAAACCTTGCCAAATCATCAAACTTAGAGCGGTCTTCTTTCGAAATCGAATGAGGATCCATTCCCACTTCAACGACCGATCGCGTTGTTGCCAGTAAATTCCCTTTCCTGTCGACCACATCACCCCTCCTGGCCTGAAGAGGTATGAAATTCTTTCTGGCGCCGTTGGCAATTTGAGAATACTTCTCCGCATTGATGACCTGCAGGTGCACCAACCGAACACCCAACGAGCAGAAGGCGAGAATGACTAAAAAGAATACAAAATAAAACCTAAAAGATAAAATAAACAGGCTCTTCATTCTACCGTCTTCCTGCGTATTCTCCCTTTAATGCAAATTTTGCATCGTTCATTAATTGCTTCTCTTCATTAATTGTACTCAAAAGATTTTGCTTCGATACATGAAAGGTTCGAGAAGGATCAGGCATCGCCAACCTCCCCATAACCATAGCAGCAAGAGTCGAAGGTCGTAAGGCTCTTGATCTCTGCCCCCTCAATTCCTGGACTTCCCTTGAAACGATCTCCCGTTCATCCTCTAATTCTCCGCAATGTTTCGCTACCTTTGATATATCCATTCGCATCCAAACAATCACAATCGACCCTGAGCCAAAAATAGCCACAAGGAGAAGAATCAACACCATGGAACGCTTATTCATATCTCAGGTTGTGATATTTTCCTTAATACACGCAGACGAGCGGAACGACTCCGAGGATTCGATTTCACCTCATCCTTTGATGGAAAGATTGCCTTAGCCTGAATCATTTCAGCATAGGATGTCCTATCTTGAGCAAAGGATGAATCCCCTCTGTGAACAGGCCGACCCGACATCTTCCTCATAAATCTCTTTACGATTCGATCCTCAAGAGAGTGAAATGATATCACCGCCAAAATACCCCCATCTTTCATTGACCTAAATGCTTTTGGGAGAGTCATTGCAAGCGCCTCCAACTCGCCGTTAATAGCAATCCTAATCCCTTGAAAAGTCTTAGTGGCTGGGTGAATCCTCTGCCGTACTCGGCTTCCCCCAACCGCATCCGAAACCAACTCCGCGGCACTCATGGTTCTCTGCAAAACCCCACTACCCCTCGCTTCTATAATCGCATTTACCACCCGACTCCATCGTCTTTCCTCACCATACTCACGGACCGCACGAATCAGGCTCTCACGAGATGCAGTCTCCAAAAACTCAGCTGCACTTTGCCCCACCCTCGGGTCCAACCTCATATCAATCGGCGCATCCAACTTGAAAGAAAAACCCTTATTGGGCTCCATTAATTGAAACGAAGAAATCCCAAGGTCCATCAGGACACCATCAAACTCTCCCTCGGAAGAAAATTGATCCAAGTTGCAGAAACTCGCATCCCCAAAACGAAATCGCTCTCCAAACTCAGACTTAAGTGCCTCTGCCCGAACGGACGCATCCGGATCACAATCCATGGCAAGCAAACTCGAATCCGGACTAGCTGAAAGTATCGAGTGACTATGCCCCCCACCCCCAAAAGTAAGGTCAGCAAAGGACCCACCTGCATGGGGACTCAAAAAGCTTAAGCATTCCTCAAGCAGGACGGGTACATGCCTCACCGCTGCTGGAGAACAAACGAATTCAACCGCTCCACAATACATCTATCTCCCCCAATTTCCACCAATTACCCGCGCCTAAATGAACGCGAGGGAGAGGAGAGTGATGCACGAAACGATATCCCCTTCGCGGAGCAACATCCCTAAAAGTTACTCCTTTTTCGTGTATTCGCATCACAACCCCAACTCCCTCATCGCATCAAAAACATTTCGCTCATCTGCAGTTTGCCTTGATCCGTACCCCTTTTCGGACCAAATCGCAAAAGCGGAGAAGTTTCCCACCAAAACGGCCTTCCCCTTAATTCCTGCATGCTCCAAAAGTTTGTCGTTCAAATTAATCCTACCCTGCTTATCACAACCAAAGGAATGAGCCTTTGAAAATAACTCCATAAGCAAAGCTTGGGCTCGCGTGTCGCTGAGACTTGCTTCAGCTACCTTCTCCTCAAGACGCGCAACCATTTTGGGTGGATAGACGGTAATGTACCCCCCGGGGTTCGGTAAAGCCAGGTAGGTATTATCTCCGCCAGAGATCCTCCACTTTGAGGGAATGGTAACCCGACCCTTGGAATCCAGGGCATGAGTGAATTCCCCAACGAAGAAAGTTGTACTTACTTCCGACACGCTTTATCCCCAACTATCCATAAATTTCCATTCCTAACCATTTCTTGCCATTTTAACCCACCATGGTCAAGTTTTTTTTATTTTTTTAATTTTCAGTTAACAAATTCAGCGGAAAACAAACATTGCTTGCATGGCCTCAAGGAACTCTTTTAGTTGCTCAAAGATGAATAATACGGAAAAGGCTCGAGTGGATGAAGTGTTGGTCCTTCAAGGCCTTTGCGAGAGTAGAAGCCAAGCCAAAGCCTTTATTTTGGCAGGGCAAGTAAGGTTAGGAACCGAAAAATTGGATAAGGCCGCCAAAATCATCCCGACCAACGCCCCAATTTCCCTTGAGCGACCCATGCCTTATGTGGGAAGAGGTGGATTGAAAATGGAGAATTTTCTTCGCGAATCACAAATCGCCGTGCCATCCTGTCCCATTCTTGATCTCGGAGCGTCAACCGGAGGCTTCACGGACTGTCTGTTACAAAAGGGTGCAAGCCAAGCCACCTGCATCGATGTCGGACACGGTCAACTTCATTACAAACTTAGAACGGACTCCCGGGTAACCAACTTTGAAAAAACCAACCTTCGGCACCTGGATGCGACTCAGTTTGAAGGAGCTCCCTTTTCCCTTGTGGTTATGGACCTTTCCTTTATCTCCTTACGAAAAGTGCTTAGCTCGGCTTGGGGTTTCGTAAAAAACGGTGGGATTCTGATTTCGTTGGTTAAACCGCAATTCGAATGTAAAAAGGAAGAAGCCGATCAAACACGTGGCATCATCAGAGACGATAAGATCAGAAAACGAGTTCTAAATGAGATCATCACTTTTGCTGAAGAGAAATTGCCCGAGGGCAAACTCCTACACAAGCTTGAGGCTTCACCCGCAGGAACGGATGGTAACAAGGAATACTTTCTCGCCTGGCAGAAACTCCCGAGCTAAAGAATAGTCCAGCCTTACTTCGCGAGACCGTGAAGAGATTTAAGGATTTGATCCCTACTCCTCTCCGCTCTGGCTAACTCCAAATCGGAGACACGATCAGTCGTCTCGCTGAATTCGGTATTCTTGGACCGCATGGAATAGACTCCTCTTAAGCGGACGAAAATGGCTTCCTCTCCGGTCCTTTCGAGCTCAGTCCACTGAGCATTTGCCTCCAAGCCCGAACAAGCTTCCGCCAATCGCACCGCAAGCACTCTTTCCTGGTTCAATTCAGATTGCTCATCCCGAAGTTCCTCAATGGCGAGATCAATTTCCTTTTTGCGTTCGATTTGAGAAGCCGTGGCATTGGAATCCCTATCCGCATTGGTAATTTCTTCGCGCTCGGACTCCAGCTGGGTCAACCGTCCGGTAATGGATCGAGATTGGGAATCATAGGATGCCCGCAGACCCGCTCCATCCTTAGCATTCACACTGATCAAATGTCCCGCCCCATAGGCACTTTCATTTCCCTCACGCAAGGATTGGAGAACAAGCTCGGTCCGATCTGAAAAGGCATCCGACTTTCGCTTATCGGCAAACTCACGATATAAGGAAGAAAAAGAAGCTCGGGCAAAAGAACCGGGCGATTGCTCGGTCTTTCGATCCAGCACAAAAACCACGAAACCATCTCTTGACTTACGGATCGATCGGGTGAAAAAGATTCGCTCGTTCAAACCGGCAACTTCGGCAAGAGGCTCCCGATTCGTTCTTTTCTCGCTCTCCCTTCTCTCCAACCCAAGCACACGCCCCTGAACAACCATCTCCGATTGGGAAAAGGTGATGGGGCGAACAGTTGCGTCTTCGCCGGCAAGCAATTCCTTAATTTCAGGGGAATTCCTTCTTTGACCATAAGAACTGTACTTTGTTCGAAGTCGATCGCCCAACTCGTTCAATGAATCAAGCAAAGCAAGGGCTTTCTCCTTCGCCAAGTCCTCCGCTTCCCTTTCAGCATCAATTCGATCTCCGTCTAAAATCCTTTGACGAACCTGTTCTTTCACATCCTCAAAGCTGATCTCTTGGGCGACTGTTTGGTTGAGGTCACTCGCATTGAGATCCACCAAGGCAAGAGTGCCTGCCTCAACCGAACCATTCGAATCTGTTGGACCCACAGGTCCTTTGGCTCCATCGGCATCCAAGGGAGGAGGGAGAGGGCTTTCGAATTCAAAGCGATTTCGCTCGAAATAAGACCTCATCCTAGCTTCATCAGGCTCGAGTGGAAGGGACAAAAACTTTTTCGGAGAGAAAATAACCGCAGAGGCGAAGGTCCGGGCCGGTTCAGCGAAAAGCTCATCCTCCTTGCGCTCATCGTGAAAGACCTCCAACTCATTTTTAAGCATATCCTCCACAATGACCCTATCTGAAGAGGAAGAAACTTCGGGGTACTTGGCTGCAAGTCCCACCCTCAATGGAGTCATGAGAAGATGATCCTGCTTCCGGTCGGTGGAAAAACCAAGCCCGGCTTGCTCCAAAGCCTCGCTCAATGAACCGAGGCATTCCCCAAGGTTATCTCCCAATTTGACGAATACTTGAGTCCCATTCTTATCCTTTGCTTCTTTGACAAAGACAAAGTCTCGAGACTTCGAGCCATTCTTTATGGATACTCGGTCATTATCCTGAGGTTTTGCGTTGAGGCTTATTTTGAACATTGCAGCGTCTTCCAAACCCAGGTCATCTTGCTTGACCGAAAAAAGATCGGCATCCCAAGCGAACCCAGAGGAATGCATGTCAAGTTCGCCCTCTTTGTTCAAAGCCAACCCAAGTTGAGAAAAGGAGCGGTCTACTTCTCGTGCTCGAAAGTGCGAATAAAGAATACTTTCCAAATGGCGAACCGGAACCCCGTTCCTTTGTCCAACAAAAGCAAACGCCCGGGTTCGGTTTTCTTCATTACTCAATGTGGGGTCGAGTTCTTCGACAAAGGTGGAGAAATGAGTATTGAGTTGAGGATCGTTGAGATTCAATGGCAAAAAACCCCATTCATTGGCAAAGTGATCCATGATTATCTTTGCCTCGATGGATGACTGAGAAAATTCATTATCATAAACCCCTGCTCGAGCGATCTCCCGAATCTTGTAAGAATTAGGCAAGTTCGGCCAGGATTGCATGAAACCAAACATTCTTTGCAACGCAGCCTGATCAATATCTTCTCGGTTGGCCCGAAAAGCAGCCTGCACTTGGGCTTGCAAGTTTTCCATAAAGCGAGCATCCGCTTTTTGCATCGCTTCCGGCAGAGGAGCGACCAAAGCACCGAAGTCGGAAGCGGCTCGGTTGTAAACGGAAAGTTTCCGATTTTCATCGGGGTCATTCAAGTTAACTCCGTAAAAGTCTCTGCGCTCGCTATTCGGGTCAGGTAAAAAGTCGAAAACGGACGCACCTTGGGCCAGGTACAAAACGAACGCAACTATGATCACGGCAAGAAGAGGGAGAAAAACTAACTTACCTTTTCTTGAGATGAAGTTTTGTATGGCTGTAATCATAAGGATAAAGGATTAAAAAAAGCATATTACCATGACAAGTCACGCTGTGAAG
>CENU01138951.1_pt1 | contig 11527 bp, 13 predicted proteins | sample 361331 | NCBI WGS metagenome assembly CENU01 (sample SAMEA2619766, study PRJEB7988) | marine metagenome | isolation source: saline water (ENVO:00002010), including
TTATTATCTTTTTACCAAGATTTTTTGTTAACAAAGGTGCTAAAAGCAAAAATATTTTAATATATATGATTATTTCCTTAATAGTCATTAATCAAGGGATGGATTTTTATAGAGAAGGAATTATGGATCAATGGAAACTTGGCCTTCCTCTCCATTTATGCGATTTTTCATGTGCTGCAGTAATCTTGTATTTCATAACAAAGAGAAGAGAGTTCTTTTTATTTGCTTTTTTTGCCGGTATATCTGGTGCAGGAATGGCTATATTAACTCCTGATGTTCTTTATGCATTTCCTCATATAGACTACCTTAGACACATGATCGGTCACTCCATGATTTTGTTAGGTGTCACCTATGCGATGATAATAGACAATCAAAGACCACAACTAAAAGATGTTCACAGAGTATTGTTTGTTTTAACAATCATCTTATTATTAATGTATCCAATTAATAATTTCTTAGGATCACCTGCAAACTACTGGTATGTCATTGATAAACCTCCAGGATTTAATGTTACAAATCTCATGCGAGAAGCGCCTTATCATATGATTGATATATATGTTCTTGCTGTCATTGTGTGTTATGCAATATATGCACCTTATTTTCTTAAGGATAAGCTTAGTAAAAAATAAACCTAACAATGAAAAGTGTTTCAAATAAACAAATACCTGTAAGCTTCAGAGCATATAGACCAAAAGCTCTTCAATGGCTTGGCGCAATAGTTCTTTCCTTTTTTGGTTGGAAAGTAAATGGAAATATTTCTGATGAACATAGTGGCAAGAAACTTGTTGTAATTGTTGCGCCTCATACATCTAATTGGGATGGGATTTTGGGTGTAGCTGCTGTCGCAGGACTTGATGCAAAGATTACATTTATTGGTAAACATACTGTATTTAAGTATGGACTTGGTGCTTTTCTAAGATATATGGGAGGGATTCCTGTCGATAGATCAAAACCAGGTGGCATTATTCAAGACGCAATTAATCAAATAAAAGAGATAGATGGTTCGCTAATTGCTATGTCTCCTGAAGGAACTCGGTCTAAAGTTAAAGAATGGAAGACAGGTTTTTTAAGAATTGCGAAAGAATTGAATATAAATATTGTCCCTGCTTCATTAGATTTTTCAAAAAAGGAAATATTACTCGGCAATATTTTTATACCATCTGGGAACAATGAAAAAGATATTCTTAATCTTAAAAACTACTACTCTATTTTCACTCCAAAGCATCCTGAGAAGTATTAATAATTTTTCTTATCAAGTTATTTATCATGATAAAATTTAATAAAAATATATTTTATGTCTGACAAATTAGCTACATTAAAAAAAGAAGAAAATATTTCAGTCGTCACATTAGATGATGGAAAAGCGAATGTTTTTTCTACAAAAATGTCTACAGATATTAATGAGTGTTTAGATGAAGTTTCTAAAGAAGATGGCTGCATAGTTTTAACAGGCAGAGAAGGCATGTTTTCAGCCGGGTTTGATTTGAAAACCCTTCAAGGTGGAGATATGGACCAAATTCAGGAAATGACAACTACTGGATTTAAATTATTATCAAGAATATTCTCTTTTCCCAGACCGGTAATAGCAGCATGTTCAGGTCATGGTATTGCTCTTGGCACTTTTTTATTATGCTGTTGTGATTACAGAATAGGTATAAAAGGTGATTTTATGCTTGGAGCAAATGAAATGAGAACCAATATGGTTATTCCTCCTCCTATACTTGAATTAATTAAGTTTAGAGTTGCTCAGTCTCACAAGTATAGAGCTGTGTTAGGTGCAGAAATGTATACATTTGAAAATGCAAAAGAAGCGGGCCTAATCGATGAGGTTGTAGATTCAAACATCCTAATGGAAACAGCTTTTAATAAAGCAAAAGATCTAGCCACTATGGGGCATCCAAGTTATTCAATGACTAAAGAACTTTATATTGCAGAACCACTCAAAAAAATCAATGACGGCATAGATCAGCTAAATGCTAACTAAATGAGCCTTAAGCTTGAAGCTAAAATTGAAAAATTTCCATCAAAACTAGAAAAAAATTATTTAGAAAGTATATATAGGCTGAATCAGGAAAATACTCCTGAGGTAGGGGACCTAAAGTCGCTAAAGTATTTAAAAACCCTCATCGAACATAGCTCAAACCAATATTCTATTTTTTACGACAAAAAAATTATTGGCTTTATTATTTGTTTTAGAGAAAATTCTAAATATAACTCTTCAAATTATAAATTTTTTAAAGAAACTGAGAAAAAATTTTTATACATTGACCGAATAGCTATAGATAAAAATTTTAGAAGACAGGGCTTTGGAGAAGATTTATATAAACTAATTGGTTCAATTACAGAATATGAAAATATACCTCTTTGTTGTGAGGTAAATGTAAAACCAATGAATCATATATCGGTTAACTTTCATAAAAAACAGGGATTTAAAAAAGTAGGATCCGGTCACTTCAAAGATCACTCTGTGGCTTATTTTAAAAAATAATATAAATACTAGATATTAAATATAAATGCTAAGAATAATTCTTATGCTAAAGTTTTATTAATGTTTATTGAAACACCACTAATATTTAAGACTGTTGTAATTTTGTCAATACAGCTCGGCTTAGTCTTGATCACTTGTTTTTATTACCTTAAAAAGGCAAGAATAGCATACGAAAATGGAACAACCTTGTTAGGATACAAATTTAGAGGTTCAGTAAATATGAAGCGAAAACTTGATTTGATTCCATACACAGAACCTAAAAAAAACTTCCCGAAACCAATGGAAAAATACGTTGATAACAATACTACATTACACAAAATAGCTAAGAATCAAGATGAGGTAATCGAATTACTAAAAGAAGGATATAAGCATGCGTATTGGGGTGACGGCAGTATAGGGCTTTTATTTTTTGTTTGGGCGGGACTTTTATTTGCAACAACCTTTATTGTTCAATTTGCGGGAATCAATATTTGGTTGCAACTGATTTTCTTTTCGCTTGCAAGTCTTACCTTTGGACCTTTGCTGGCTTTTATAATGCTAGAAATGGATGAAAATGACGGATTTACCGCTCTTAAAATAGTTCTTGTAGTAACTATGTTAACAGGATTCATTGGCTACAGAGATTTTATATCCTTTTCGGATAGCAACATTTTTGGTTTAATGCTTCTGATATCATTATTTGGACTTTTGTCATTTAATATTGTTAGGTTTTTTAAAGAATTTAGCAGACAAACAATAAGAATGGCAGCAATATTTGGTTCCATTCTTTTCTCTTTATTTTTACTTTATGATTTCAATCTTGTTAAAAAGAAGTCGATGCTTGCTATCAATAATAATTGGGAGACAGCAGTTGAGATGGCATTTATACTATACCTTGATGTAATTAACCTATTGCTTGAAATACTTGAGGCGATGGGCAATTCATAATTGAATTAAGGAGTTAAAAATTGGCAATACCAAAACATATCAAAGATAATATTTCTATACCTGTAATAGGTGCACCACTTTTTCTTGTATCAGGACCTGACCTTGTAATTGCTCAATGTAAAGCTGGAATAATAGGGTCTTTTCCAGCTCTAAATGCAAGACCTCAGCATGTTCTTGAAGAATGGATCATAAGAATTAAAAAAGAATTAGCTGAGTATCAAGAACAAAATCCTGATGCAAAAGTTGCACCTTTTGCTGTCAATCAAATATGTCACGCTTCAAATGATAGATTAATGCAAGACATGGAAACCTGTGTAAAGCAAGAGGTTCCAATTATCATTACATCTTTGAGACCTCCTTCTGAGGTTGTTGAAGCCGCTCACAGTTATGGCGGTCTTGTTTTCCATGATGTTATTAATGTAAGGCATGCACAAAAAGCTGCAGAACAAGGTGTGGATGGATTAATTTTAGTTTGTGCTGGAGCTGGAGGTCATGCAGGTGCCTTATCTCCCTTTGCTTTATTAAGAGAAGTAAAACAATGGTTTGACGGAACAGTTATTTTGTCTGGATCGATCGGCGATGGACATTCAGTTGCATCAGCTATTACACTTGGTGCTGATTTTGCATATTTAGGTACAAGGTTTATTGCAACTGAAGAAGCTAATGCAGAACCAGAATATAAAAAAATGCTTGAAGAAAGTGCAGCTAATGACATCGTTTATTCATCCCTATTTACAGGTGTTTTGGGCAATTATTTAAAACCATCTATTAAAAATGCTGGTCTTGATCCAGATAACCTTCCTGATGCTAATAAGTCGGCAATGAATTTTGGATCTGGAGGAAATACTGATTCAAAAGCTTGGAAAGACATTTGGGGCTCAGGTCAAGGAATTGGTGGTATAAAGGACTCACCATCTGTAGCTGAGCTTGTCGGTAGGATTAAGTCTGAATATGAACAAGCTTTTGATGAATTTAAATCTAAGATGACTGGCTAATTAAAAAAATGATAGAAAGTATAATAATAATTCCCATTTTATGGATTGTAATGTCAGCTATTTATCTGCTTTTATTAAAAAACTTTGAAGGTACAAAAGGCATTACATCTGAATATGAATCGAAGGATGGAATCAAAAGGACTGCAAAAAAAGATCGAGAAGACTTTATAGTATGAGTAAAGCCATTGGCTTTATTGGCTTGGGTGTAATGGGGTCTCCCATGGCCGGGCATCTTGCAAACCTAGACAATAATATTTCTGTATTTAACAGAACAGTTGAAAAATCTAAAACCTGGAATACCAAATATAAAGGTGTTATTTGTGGCTCTCCTGCAGAGCTTGCCAGAATATCAGATGTGATAATGATCTGCATTGGAAACGATAGCGAAGTTAGAGATGTAATTTCAGGAAAAGATGGAATGATTAATTATCTTAAGAAAGGTTCAATAATAGTTGATCATACAACAACCTCATCAGAACTAGCTGTGGAAATGAATGCATTACTCAATCCCAAAGATATCTTTTATATCGATGCTCCTGTATCTGGGGGTGAGGTAGGCGCTCAATCAGGCCAATTATCAATTATGGCAGGAGGAGACAAAAAATCATTTAATTTGATTGAAAACATTATAAAACCATATACAAAGTTTATTAAATATATGGGTCCACCTGGCTCTGGTCAGCTTACAAAAATGGTTAATCAGATATGTATTGCTGGTTTAATTCAAGCATTGGCTGAAGGTATTAATTTCTCAAAAAAAGTAGGTTTAAACTCTCAAGATGTTCTTGAAGTTGTTTCAAAGGGCGCAGCTCAATCATGGCAAATGGAAAACAGGTGGGAAACAATGACTCAAAATAAGTACGATCATGGATTTGCTGTTGACCTGATGAGAAAAGATTTAGACATACTATTAAGAAAAGCTGATAAATCTAATATCAATCTAGATGTTACTAAGATTATTAATGAATTTTATAAAGATATTCAAGATATCAAAGGAGGGAGATGGGATACCTCCAGTTTGCTAAAGAGAATAGAAGAATTAACCTAAAAAAAACTTAGATGAATAAACAAAAACTCCATATCCTAATACAATCATAGCTGATGCAGTCTCTAGTGAATCCATGTCTGTAGAATTTTCATGAATCATTGCGTAATAACTATCAGGATTAGAAATTAACCAGCCAACTCCAATTAGGTGGGTAAACATTATTATAGCAACAATCCAATTCAGAGGTTGTGATGTAAATACAATTAAGGAAGATAAAATAATAAAAATTAACTCTATTGTTAAAAAAGCATTTATATTTTTTCTTTTTAATAAATATCTTAAAAGACTGTAACCTTTTATATAAGTATAAAAAAGAACAAAGCCATATAAAAAATAAAAAGAAGATAATATATAAATCATATAACTAGTTTATAACATTTCTATTTTTACAGAAGATTGAATTTATATGTATATTTATATATTCATTTGTTGAAAGGAAATTTTTTTAAAGATCACCTTCTTTTCGAACTTCACTTCTTTCTATTTCAAATTGTTCACCATATCTAGCTGCAAGTTTCTCTTGATTTTCGCTTATCACTTCATAAGGATCTAAATTAAGGGCTGCACATGCAGTTACCCAATACCACATAATGTCACCTAACTCTCTCTTCATATGGAAAATGTTATCTTCAGAAGGTGGTTTACCTTGTAAGAACATTTTTTTAACAATTTCTACAAACTCTCCAGTTTCACTTCCAAGACCAAGTGCAGCTGTCAATAATCTTGGTGTTTTAATGTCAGATTTTTTTTCAATTTCATCAAAACTATTTTTAAGTTCATTCAAGTCAATACTAGGATTACTTGTTACCTTTGTGACAAATTCCGTGTAGGTCTTAAAAAACCCTTTGATTTCTTCACTCATATTTTCTCCAATATCTATATATAAATTTTATCATTCATCTGTTTGATTCATAAAAGGTGATTTATCCCATGGAATATTGGAAAGAAACTTTGCAGTAAAAGCTTTTTCTTCATTTACAACAACTTTCTCTATCAAATCAACACCAGATAAATACTCATAATCTTTTATTGTTCTTTCTTTACCAAGACCATAAACTCCCTCAACCTTACTGTTAATAAGCATATTTAATTTGCCTATACTTTTCTCTTCTCTATGATGCCACTTAATTTTTCTTTTACTATCCTCTTCTTTATCCCAATGAAGTTTTCTTTTAATATTACTATGATCGGCATACAGGTGAAAAATAGGTAAAGCTGATATATGGAAAATACCAAAACCTCTGGTAAATGCCCTTAACATTAGAGATATCTCTTCTCCGTAAAAATAAAAGTCAGAATCATATGGAATTTGATGAATAAAATCTTTTGTTGTGAATAAACAGCCAGCTGCAATTAAATATCCATGAACAATATCTTCAGAGGCAATAGAGCCTATTTGCCTACAAAAGTTGTTTTTAATAAACATAGAATCTTTTCTATAAGAAATAGCATCAGTTCTTACTTCATTATTTAGCTTAAATTCTCTTGCTTCAAAATCAATAACTTCAAAAGCTCTTGGGTAACAGGTAATAATTGGTAATTGATGAGAAGATACATTCACGCTCTTTATTTTTTTTATATAATTTATAAGATATTCATCCCAACCTTCTTCGAATCTCATATGAGAGTCAATTTGCAAGAAATAATCCTCATCTTTAAAGTTTTTTTGAATTTCCTTTCTAGCCCAACAAGGTCCCCCTGATTCAATAGGAAAAACATGATGATATTTAATTTGTTGATTAAACTTAAAGGTATCTAAATTTAGAGGTTCCAATGACTGGTCGCATACTCCAAAAACTAGATTCTCTGGTCTTTTCGCTTTCTCATAAGCGTTCAATATTGTTAATTCCAACATTGGATCTTGGTAAGAGGCTATTGAAATAAAGATTTTCATATAATTTATATTTAAATATAAAAAATAGTATAATTTGATTCTCAAATGGAACCAAAAAAAATATCTGCCAACGTTACGATGTATTCTGCTGATCCAGTGGTATATGTTGTTTCAAATTTTCTTTCTGATGAGGAATGTAAAGCTTTTGTAGACTTAGGCAAAGGTAATATGGAAAGAGCAACTGTAATAACTGATGATCAACATGAAGTTCATCAAAGCAGAACAAATGATTATTATTGGATAGAACATAGTGCAAATGATATTGTCCATGAAGCAAGCAAAAGATTTTCAGTCTTAGTGCAAATGCCAATTAATAATGCTGAGCAATTTCAGTTAGTTTACTATGGTCCGGGAAATCAATATAAACCTCATTTTGATGCTTTCGATAAAACAACTAAAGAAGGTCAAAAAAATTGGTTCCCTGGCGGTCAAAGAATGATAACTGCTTTGGCATATCTTAATGATGTTGAAGAAGGTGGAGAAACTGACTTTCCAAAGGTAGATGTTTCTGTAAAACCTAATAAAGGTGATGTTGTTGTTTTTCATAATTGTATAGATGGCACTACAGATATTAATCCAAAATCTCTTCATGCAGGGTCACCAGTAGTCTCGGGTGAAAAATGGGCAGTTAATCTTTGGTTTAGAGAGTCTGCGATATATTAATTACCAACACACTGAATCTCTAAATGGATGTTTCTCATATTTTAGATAACTTAAATGATAATCAAAGAAAAGCTGTAACTTCAGAAAAGCAGCATCTTCTAGTATTAGCAGGTGCTGGTTCTGGTAAGACAAGAGTGTTAGTTCATAAAATTGCTTGGGAAGTTGAAGCGCTTGGAAGAAATCCATCTTCTGTGATGGCAGTAACTTTTACTAACAAAGCAGCAAATGAAATGCGCTCTAGGATTGAATCCTTATTGCAAGCTCCTATTTTAGATTCATGGGTAGGCACATTCCATGGGTTATCTCACAAACTTTTAAAAAGGTTTTATAAAGAGGCTGGCTTATCTAGTGGATTTACAATTATAGATTCCGATGACCAATTAAGAATTATAAAAAGGATTTCTAAAGAGCTTAATTTAGATGAAGCGACCTGGCCAGCAAGACAAAGCCAATGGCAAATAAATACATGGAAAGATGACGGACTGCGTTGCAAGGATGTTGATGATAAAGGAGATTTTTACACTGAAACAGTTAAAAAAATATACAAAGAATATCAAGAGGTATGTCAAAGAGATCACTTGGTAGATTTTGGAGAACTGCTTTTAAAGTCATATGAGACTATTGCAAGCTCACCATCAGTTAAGAGTTTTTTTCAAACTAGATTTAGAACTATTTTGATTGATGAGTTCCAAGATACCAATACTATTCAATATAAGTGGCTACAAGAAATTGCATCTGATCAAACTAACGTTACTGCAGTCGGAGATGATGATCAATCTATATATGGATGGAGAGGAGCAAAGGTCGAACATGTAAATTCATTCACTGAAGATTTTAAAGGTACTGAAGTTGTAAGACTGGAGCAAAATTATAGATCAACAAATATAATCCTTAATGCAGCAAATGCACTAATAGACAATAACAAGGATAGACTAGGTAAAAATCTTTGGACTGAAAAGTTAGAGGGCGAACAGATTGTTTTGTATCAGGCATACAATGAACAAGATGAAGCCAGATTTATTGCAGATGTTTTGAATGATTGGATGAACAAAGGTGGCGCTTATGAGGAAGCGGCTGTTCTATACAGATCAAATGCTCAATCAAGAGCAATAGAGGAAGCGCTTTTAAGAGTAAGTATTCCATATAGAATATATGGCGGAGTTCGTTTTTACGAAAGGTTAGAAATTAAAAACGCAATAGCTTACTTAAGAGTAATTTTTAACAATAATGATAATCCTTCTTTTGAGAGATCAATATCTAATCCAACAAGAGGTGTTGGAGAAAAAACTTTATCGAAGATAAGGAATACTGCAAAGCAATACAATTTATCTTATATTAAAGCCTCAGCCAAATTGATCGACGAGGGTTCTATTTCAGGCAGAGGTGGTTCTGGATTGCGGGACTATCTTGAGTTTATAGCAGGATGTAAAGCATTTATTGAAGATAATTTATTATCTGAGTTGATGGAACTCATAATAAAGGACTCAGGCCTTTATGCCTACCATGCAAAGGAACCGGGAGAGAAAGGTAAAACAAGAACAGAAAACTTGGAAGAATTGATAACTGCAACTAAAAACTTTGAACAAAGCATCAAAGAAGACAAACCAAATATTGAAATAGCTGAAAGTTATTTAGATATTATTTCTTTAGATTCTGGTGATCGACAAGCATCGGAGCATGATGATGCTGCACAATTAATGACAATGCATTCTGCAAAAGGCTTAGAGTTCAAGTTAGTTCTTCTCACTGGTCTTGAAGAGAGCCTATTTCCTCATGGTAGATCAATGGAAAGTGCTTCACAGTTAGAAGAAGAAAGAAGACTTTGCTATGTAGCAATCACTAGAGCAATGGAAAAGTTATACATTACTCACGCAGAATCACGAAGACTTCATGGGACGGATACCTTCAATCCTCCATCGAGATTTTTAAGAGAAATACCAAAAGAACTAATCAATGAAATTAGACCTAGAGCACAAACCAATATTCCCTATAATAGAAAAGACTTTAGCGAAACAAAAATTGAGTTTGAGGAGGAGATTGGAATTGCATTAGGACAAAAGGTCCAACATAAGAAATTTGGTGAAGGAATTGTTTTAAATTATGAAGGCTCTGGTGACTCTGCCAGAGTTCAAGTAAATTTCGATAGTTCTGGAACAAAATGGCTAGTAATGGCATATGCTAATTTAGAAAAATTATGAGAATACAAACTTTATACCTACTACCTCTTATTATTTTATTATCTTCTTGCTCAAAAGAAGTTGATTTAAATGCTGCTTCTAATGAAACTGATAATAAAAATTATAATTGGCGCTTAGTAACAGCATGGCCCAAAAACTATCCAGGACTAGGAATGGCTCCTGAAAGAATAGCAAAACTTGTTGAAGAAATGAGTAACGGTCAAATGAAAATAACTGTTTATGGAGCTGGTGAACAAGTTCCAGCTTTTGGTGTTTTTGACGCAGTATCCAATGGTTCTCATCAAATGGGTCATAGTGGTGGATATTTTTGGAAGGGAAAAGCACCCGCTGCGCAATTTTTTACTGGAGTTCCATTTGGATTAACAGCAGATGAGATTAATGCATGGACAAATAGAGGAGGAGGTATTGAATTATGGAGAGAGGTCTATGAGCCTTTTAATATTTATCCAATTCCTGCTGGAAATACAGGTACTCAGATGTTCGGATGGTTCAATAAAGAAATTAATTCTTTAGATGATGTTAAAGGATTAAAAATGAGAATACCTGGCATAGGTGGAGAAGTTTTAAAAAGAGCTGGAGGAATACCAGTTACTTTACCAGGAGGGGAGCTTTTTACAGCTCTTCAAACAGGAGTAATCGATGCAACAGAATGGGTAGGACCATATAATGATCTAACTTTTGGATTCCAACAAGTTGCCAAATATTATTATTATCCAGGATGGCATGAGCCTGGATCTATGCTTGAACTTCTTATAAATAAAGATGAATGGGATGCTTTGCCAAAACATCTTCAGGTAATTATTGATACCGCTGCCAAAGCTGTTAATCAAGATATTTTAGATGAATACACAGCAAAGAATAATAAAGCTCTTCGAGAATTAGTTGATGTCCATGGTGTTGAGTTAAGAAAACTACCAGATGATGTAATTGCGGAGTTTAAAGTCATTTCAAACCAAATCCTTGAAGAAAATGCAGCTAAAGATGAATTAGTTAATAAAGTTTACCAATCATACAAACAATTCAAAGAAGAAGTTTCAGCGTATCACAAGGTTTCAGAAGACTCATTTGTTGAGGCTAGAAATAATTAGTGCTTGAGGACCTTACTTTTAAATCTCTTGGAAGAGTAAGCTATTTCGAGACTCTTCAATTAATGCAATCTCATGTCAAACAGTCTAATTTTAAAAATGAAATTTGGTTGTTGGAGCATGCACCAGTTTTTACTCTGGGGACAGCAGCAGATACAAAACATCTATTAGATCCAAAAGATATTCCAGTTATTAACTCAGATAGAGGAGGCGAAGTAACTTATCATGG
>CENU01022914.1_pt1 | contig 11503 bp, 13 predicted proteins | sample 361331 | NCBI WGS metagenome assembly CENU01 (sample SAMEA2619766, study PRJEB7988) | marine metagenome | isolation source: saline water (ENVO:00002010), including
GGAAGTCCTTATTTTTTTACCTTTATTGATATCAAATATGTCATAAACAACAGATATGCTAATACCGTCTTTTACAATTTTTCCAATAACTAAATAATCAATATTTAAAATTTTAAAATCATTAAATATAACTTCAGTCTCACTAGTTGGTAAAGAGAGTAAATCTTCGTTTGCAAATAAATTAAACTCTCCTGACCTCTTTAAATTATTTCTTATAATTTTATCAATGTCGTTTGAAACCTTTTCATCGCCCTCAAATTTTAAAATAGCTACTCTGTAGGGATCCTCAGTGCCTTGAGTAATTTCTAGAATAAGTTCTGAAGTGAGCGTATTAGAAAATGCTAATATTAATAATATTTTTTTCATGTTGGATTGAATGTAATCACTACACTTTTAAAATTTGTGTTGTATAAACTATATGAAATATCTCTAAAGAAACTAAAAGTATCAGCTCTTTGTACAGCCTTTAAAGCTGAATTATCAAATCTTAAATTTCCACTACTTCTAATCAAATTAACATTAACAATTCTCCCATTTTTATTAATTGACAATCTAAGGTCACAAACCAAGCCGTCCTGAATATTAATTGGCTTACGCCAGGCTGACTGTATGCTCTTTATGATAAGAGAGCTATATAGTTCTACTTGACTATGCTGAGATTCTTTAGATATTAATTTATCTTCAGCAATTAAGTCATCTAAGCTAACAGAAGGTATGAGAGAGTCAAATGAAATAGTTTCATCAGGAATTATCTCATTCATTGAATTATCATTAATAATTTCTTTTGATTCTAATTTTTGATTGACTTGCTTTTTTGCTTCAATCTTTTCTTCAAAAATTAAATTTACCTCAATTGGCTTACTCAATACTGAGGTTTGTTGAGATTCATAATAAAAAAAACCAAGAAGATATAGAATAATTGACGCATGAATTACAAAAGATATAAAAGAAGCCTCTAAATATATTGGATTAATTTTCATAGCCGCTTGTTACAATTCCGACTTTAGTAATGCCTACACTTTGAACAGATGCCATGGCTTTTGCTACAAAATCAAATGCAACATTTCTGTCACTTTGAAAAACTACTTCAATCTCTGGATTTGCTTTAAAAATTACTTCAGACTTTCTCTTTAATTCATTTAAATCAATAGGCAATGACTCCTCTCCAACGTTTATAAAATAATTTCCATTTTTATCAATTGATATTACAAGTGGTTCATTCTGAACACTCATTTTAGTTGTATCAGTTTGAGGTAAATCAACCTCCACACCTTGAATTAATAAAGGTGACAAAACCATAAAAATAATCAACAAAACTAGCATAACATCGATGTATGGAACTACATTTATTTCTGCTTTAAGATTTTTCTTTTTTGCTAGTCTGTATATCATTATTTTTTATCAATTGACTGTTTATAAAAAATACTTGCTAACTCCTCTGCAAAAATTAATGTTCCTTGACTAATAGTTTCTGATTCAGATGTAAATTTATTAAAAGCTACTACTGCTGGTATTGCAGCAAATAGTCCCATGCCAGTTGCAATCAATGCCTCTGATATTCCTGGTGCTACAGCATTTATAGTAGCTTGAGTGGCATCTGAAAGTCCCATAAATGATGTCATTATCCCCCATACCGTTCCAAGCAAGCCAATGTATGGACTAACAGATCCAACGTTTGCTAAAAAAGATAAATGCTTGTTCATTTCTTCTTCATCAGAAGCTATAGAAACTCTCATAGAGCGATTAATACTTTCTAGATCTAATTCAGAAATGTTATCTCCAACCTTAATTGAATTAAATTCGTTAAAAGAGTTTTTGAATAATTTTCTTGCCCCGTATAAATTATCATCTTTTAATACCTCGTTATATAAAGCATCTAAATCTTTTCCACTCCAAAAAATTCTTAAAAATTTATCATTGGCGCTTTTTACATTTCTAAAAAAATTATATCTTTCAACAATTATTATCCAAGAGAGTATTGAGGCAATAAAAAGAATCAACATTACTATCTTGACTACAATCCCTGCCTCTAAAATAAGATTTAATACCGAAATATCATCCATAACACTATCCTAGTCAAAAATTAACAATAAATCATCAGGAAACTTTTTTGGTTTCTTCGATGATAGATTTATGAAACAAACCTCTACCTCACCATTAACAAATTCTTCTCTAGAGATTTTATCAACTACTTTTTGATAAAAAATCATCCTCGCATTAGATTTTTTTTCTACATTTGACTGGACAACTATTTGATTACCAAGCTCAGCAGCTTTTAAGTAATTAATTTTGATACTTTTAACTATAAATGCTAGATCTTTTTCTCTTAATTTATTTTGAGAAATATTTGCATAGGATAGAAATTCAGATCTTGATCTTTCGAAATACTTTAAGTAATTCGAATGATATACAACTCCTTGAAAATCTGTATCCTCAATATATATTTGAAATTCTATATCTTCACACTTGATAATTTTTTTCATGCAGCTCAATGTCCTCCTGAAATAACTCAAGTATTATCTGAATAAAATCTGGCCATAAAAGGTCTACTGTAACAAGGTCGTTCTTAATATTATTATTTAAAGAGTTTGCTAATATTCGAACTTTAATGGGTCTATTATTAAATTTATATACTAATGCGGGTCTTAAACCCTCTTGATTCGATGATGCGAGAACTTGCTCCCACCAATCAGGTCTAGGTTCTGCACCAGCTCCATATGCCTTACACTCAATACACCATCTTCCAAGCATAAGATCAGGTAACTCCTTAGTTCGAGTCTGCTCTAAGATTCTTTTAACTGGATTCTTTAAGTTAAGGTCATTTATCAATGCATTAGCAATTTGTCGTTCAAATGCAGCACCTTTATTTCTTGAATTAATTGACAAAATTTATTCCTTTATCTCAAAATTTTCTGGGAATTCTGCATTAGTGTGAACTTCTTGGACATCATCAAGATCATCCATAAACTCCATAATATTTAAGACTTTTTCAGACATATCTTGATCAAGGTCTACAAGTGTATCAGCTCGCAAGGTCAGTTCAGCATTTATATATTGGATATCATTCTCTTTAAAGAAATCAATAACCTTATTAAATTGATTTAGATCTGTTGTTACTTCAAAGAAATCATCTTCTTCTGAAAAATCTTGTGCTCCAGATTCAATAACATGCTCCATAAGCATATCTTCTGAGTAATCCTTATTTATGTGGATTACTCCAAGTTTTTTAAATAGATATGAAACAGAACCACCAGTTCCAAGATTACCTCCAAACTTTGAAAATGCATGCCTAACATCTGAAACAGTCCTATTTCTATTATCTGTCATAGTTTCTACAAGGATAGCAACTCCTCCTGGACCATATCCTTCAAATATTATTTCTTCTAATTCTCCAGTTTCTCCTGTTCCCGAACCTTTTTCTATAGCTCTTTTAATAGTGTCTTTAGGCATATTTGCAGCATTTGCCTTTTCAAGAGCTAGTCTCAATCTTGGATTATCATTTGGATCAGGGCCATCCTTCGCTGCAACAGTAATTTCTCTTATGACCTTGGTCCAAACCTTTCCTCGTGATGCGTCTTGTCTGGCTTTTCTATGTTTTATGTTTGCCCATTTTGAATGACCAGCCATTAACTATTCTTCCTTATGTGTACTAATTATTTTAAGTTCATCAAGCTGATCTTTATCAACCTTGCTTGGAGCATCTGTTAATAGACATGTCGCGCTTTGAGTTTTAGGGAATGCAATCACATCTCTTATGTTTGAAGTATCTGTTACAAGCATAACAATTCTATCTAGTCCAAATGCGATGCCACCATGAGGTGGACAACCTGAAGACAAAGCCTTTAAAAGGAAACCAAACTTACTCTCAGCTTCTTTCTTTGAAATGTTAAGAATTTCAAAAATTGCTTCTTGCATATTTTTATCATAAATTCTTAAAGATCCTCCACCTATTTCATATCCGTTCAAAACAACATCATATGCATATGCAAGAACATCGTTTGGATTTTCTAAAAGTTCTTTCTTTGATGCTTTAGGTAAAGTAAATGGATGATGAAGCGGTGTTAGACTTCCTTCGGCATTTAATTCAAACATTGGAAAATTCACTATCCAACAAGGAGCCCATTTTGAAACATATAAATCTAAATCATGTCCTAATTTTTTTATAAGACTACTCATTGATAAGTTAACAAGAGATTCACTTCCAGCTCCAAAAAAGATTAAATCATCTGTTTTCGCTTCAAGAGTTTTAAAAATATTTTGAATTGTTTTTTTGTTTAAAAACTTCAATATGGGAGACTGAATGCCATTCTCAAGATCTTCAATATCATTAATCTTTATATAAGCAAGTCCTTTTGCACCCAACTTAGATACAAATTTTGTATAGTCATCAATTTGACCTCTTGACATTGTATTTCCATTTGGCACTTTTAAAGCAACGACTCTTGATCCTTCCTTTTTAGCGGGATCAGAGAATACTTTGAATTCCTCATTCATAACAAGATCTGATATTTCTTTGAGTTTTAAGGGAATCCTTAAATCTGGTTTATCACAACCATATTCCTCCATAGCGTCATGCCAATCAATCACCTTAAATTTATCAAGTTTTTCTCCACAAAATTCTTTAATTACATCTTTAATCATCTTTTCACCAAGCTTCATGATTTCTTCCTGATTAATGAAAGATGCTTCAATATCAATTTGAGTAAATTCTGGTTGTCTATCTGCCCTCAAATCCTCATCTCTAAAACATCGTGCAATTTGATAATATTTATCTAAGCCGCCAATCATCAAGAGTTGTTTGAATAATTGAGGTGATTGAGGTAAAGCATAAAAACTACCTGGCTGAACTCTGCTTGGTAAAATATAATCTCTGGCACCTTCTGGAGTAGCCTTAGTTAAAATTGGTGTTTCAATCTCATGAAATTCATTTTTATCAAGGTAGCTTCTAATTAAAGAAGTAATTTTTGATCTTTTAACAATTCGTTCATTCATTTCTGGGCGTCTAAGATCAAGCACCCTATTCTTTAATCTTACATCTTCGTTAACTTCCTGATATTCGTCTATTGGAAAAACTGGAGTGTTTGCCTTGCTGAGAATATTGATATTAGCGACCTCTATCTCAATTTCACCAGTTTGCATATTTTTATTTATTGTTCCTTTAAGTCTATTTCTTACAACACCTTCTATCTGAACAACAAATTCGTTTCTTATCGATTCTGCTAATTGGAATGATTCTTTGTTATCTGGATTCACAACAGCTTGGCATATACCTTTTATATCCCTAACATCTAAAAAAATTACTCCTCCATGATCTCTTCTTCTATGTATCCATCCACAAATAGTAACCTTCTCTTTGAGATTAGATGATGTAATTTCACCACAATAATGAGATTTCATGATATTTCCCTATTCACTTCTTAATTTTATCTTGTTTAGACCCTTTCTTGGAGTCTGTTTTGGAAGTTTCTTTTGTTTTGTCATTTTTTGTACCATCACTTGAGGCTATATTCTTCTTTTTACCTGTTTTAAAGTCTGTTTCATACCACCCACCACCTTTAAGCCTAAAGGAAGGTGCTGAGATTTGCTTCTTAAGGCCTTTCTTATTGCATTTGGGGCAAACCTCTTTTGGTTTATCATTAATTTTTTGAATTATCTCAATTTCATGTTCACATTTAGAACATTTGTAGTCATAAATCGGCATAAGTCCTCAAAAAAAGATAAAATTATAAACTATGTTATTTTCAAAGCTACTATTACCTACTCTTAAGGATGCTCCCCAAGAAGCAGAAGTTGTGAGTCACAAATTAATGCTTCGTTCAGGCATGATACGTAAAGTTGCTTCAGGTATCTATACATGGCTACCACTAGGCTTAAAAGTTCTTAAAAAAGTAGAAGATATTGTAAGAGAAGAAATGGATAATTCTGGTGCTCAAGAGGTTTTTATGCCAATGGTTCAGCCAAGGGAATTATGGGAAGAAACAAAAAGATGGGAAAAAATGGGTCCTGAATTACTTAGAATAAAAGACAGGCATGATAGAGATTTTTGTTTAGGTCCCACACACGAAGAAATTATTACTGACATCATTAGGGATAATGTCAAAAGCTACAGAAAACTTCCATTAAATATTTATCAGATTCAAACTAAATTTAGAGACGAGGTTAGACCTAGATATGGAATTATGCGGGGAAGAGAGTTTTTAATGAAAGATTCTTACAGCTTTAATATCGATGAGGAGTCGTTACAGGAAACATATTTAATTATGAGAGAAACTTATAAAAAAGTTCTTGAAAGAATAGGACTTAAATACAAAATTTCTGCTGCAGACTCTGGAGCCATTGGTGGAGATAGTTCTGAGGAATTTCATGTGCTTGCTGAAAATGGTGAAGATACAATTGCCATAAGTGATTCATCTGAATTTGCAATCAATACTGAGCTTCTTTTAAAAGATGGAGAAGATATAAGCACACTTGAAGGCAAACCTTCTCCAGATGGCAATGGAACAATTCAAATAAGGAAAGGAATTGAGGTTGGTCATATTTTTAAACTTGGAAAGTTATATGCGGAATCAATGAAAGCAAGTGTTCTGAATTCTGATGGAAATGCTTCAACATTATTTATGGGTTGTTATGGAATTGGGGTTTCAAGACTTGTTGCAGCGGCAATTGAACAAAATCACGATGAAAAAGGTATTATTTGGCCTCATAGCATTGCACCCTTTGACATAAATATTATTTCCATTGGATATGATAAGAATAAAGATATTGCTAAAGCATCAAAAGATTTATACAAAGAACTTTCAGAAATGAATTATTCTGTTCTGCTAGATGATAGAAAAGATGGATACGGAGTGAAAATGAAAGATTCAGAACTTATAGGAATACCTCTAAATATTGTAATTGGTAAAAAATTTACTGAAAATAATGAAGTTGAGCTCATAGGAAGAAATGGCGAAATCTCATCAAACTCAATTGAAGATATTAAAACAATACTTGAGTTCTTTAAAAATTAATTAAAATAATTTTCTTTTATAGTTTTGTCTAAATTTATTAATCCAAATTGGAAATCATCTAGGACCTTTAACATTTTCTTATCATTTTTATATAAATTTTCATTAGTAAAATCTTCTAATAGAATACTAATGTCTTTTTTGATAGAAGGAGATTTTGGCAAAAATCTCTGGACTTCTAAAAGTTTATTTACACAATACTTCATGGATCTAGGAAATAATTTTTCCATTATCATAAATCTAAGGACAATCTCTTGGTTAAGTTTATCTTTATTGATCAACTTAAAGGATTCAAATCCATTGATCGACCTTAAAACACTACTCCATTGTAAATTTTGATAATATTTATTTACGTAATTTTCTTTCCTGAGAATTTGATCTTCAATTATTCTTGATAACATATCTGCTCTTTCAATAAATCTTCCTAGCTTGATGAAATTAAAAACATCATTCCTTTGCATCCCATCAGTAATAATTGCAAAAAATCTTTGAGAATTTCTAATTATTCTATAAAGATCTTCGCTATGTGGCTTATGTTTGCTATTGAAATCTATATAAAGATTATTAAATTGCTCCCAGGCAGACTTTGGTAACATCGTCAGAAGGTATCTAGAATTCATCTTTGCCATTTCAATAGAGTATTTTATTGATGAAGGATTACTTTCATCCTGAATAAGAAAGTAATATACATTTTCTTTTGTGTTCTTTTTTTTAAAATCATTAATATGTCCCGTTATTTTAATTAAATGCTGTAAATCATCTGATCCTTCATTGGGGATGTCTAGAAGTAAATCTGAGTTAACATTTATAAGTCTTGATGTATTTTCAATTCTTTCGATATACCTTGAAAGCCAGTAGGTTTTTTCTGCAATACTTGCAAGCATTTTAATTAACTATCCAGGTATCTTTACTCCCACCACCTTGAGATGAATTTACAATGGTAGATCCTTTTTCAAGAGCGACTCTAGTTAAACCACCATTAGTCACAAAAGTGTCATTGCCAGATAGAATAAATGGTCTTAGATCAATGTGTCGTGGTTGAATGGAAGTTTTGATTAATGTCGGGCTAGTAGATAGTTTAATTAGAGGTTGAGCTACAAAATTTCTTGGATTATCTATTATTTTTTGTTTATATTCTTCCAATTCTTTCTTTGAAGCATTGGGTCCTATAAGAATCCCATACCCTCCAGACTCATTTACTGGTTTAAGGACAAGTTTTTTAATGTTGTCTAGTACGTATTTCTTATCTTTATCAAATGCGCATAAATAAGTTTTAACTTGGGCAAGTTTTGGTGTCTCATTTAAATAAAACTCTATCATCTTTGGAACAAATGCGTATACAGCTTTATCATCAGCAACACCGGATCCCGGAGCATTTACAATAGCTACTTTTTTTTCTTTCCAAGAGTTAATCAATCCAGGTAATCCAAGTGTTGAATCCTTAATCCATACATTTGGGTCTAGATAGTCATCATTTATCCTTCTATAAATTACATCAATTTTTTTCTTTCCTGATATAGTTTTCATGTAGACATAATTATCATCAGATAAGCATAGGTCAGAGGATTCAACAAGAACAATTCCCATTTGTTGTGCAAGATACGCATGCTCAAAATATGCAGAATTAAAAATACCTGGACTTAAAATAACAATTGTTTTTTTCTTATCTTTCGCATAACTTGCATCGGATAAACATTTATAGAGTTGAGAAGTATAATCGTCTACTGGCGATACTTTATAATTGTTAAATAATTCTGTTACTACTTTCTTCATTACATTTCTATTTTCAAGCATATATGCAACACCTGAAGGAACCCTTAAATTATCCTCAAGAACATAAAACTTGCCTGTGTGATCTTTAATAAGGTCAGTACCTGAAATATGTGCCCAAATTTTATTTTTGGGAATTACTCCTTTGCATTCCTCTAAAAAATTTGGTGAATCTAAAATTAAAGATTTTAGAATAGGATTTTTATTTAAAAATTCTTGTTTATGGTAGACATCATGAATGAATAAGTTTATTGCCATGATTCTTTGAATTAATCCTTCCTTTACTTTAATCCATTCTTTTTCTTTAATAATTCTAGGAATTAAGTCTAAAGGCCATTCTCTATCAATTAACTTATTATCATCATAAACTCTAAATGTAACTCCCATTGTACGGATTATTGAGTCACGCACTTTAGCCAATAATTTTTTTTTGTTTGAACTTAAGCTGTCAAAGAATTGAAATGATTTATGAAAATCTTTACGAGGAGCATTCTTACTGTTTAAGTATTCATCATAAAAAAAACCAGATTTATTTTTTTGTGTTTCCATATTACTCGATACAAATTGATATCAAGACAAAGCATAGTAATATGTTTCATCGGTTCGAACTAACTTCTGTCTTTTTATCAAAGATGAACCAGAATTAACTTTAACAAATAGAAATAATAAAGATAATTATTATTATGTATTTTTTTATTATATAAATATAGAATATTCAATCATTATAATCTTTTTTTTAATATGACATATTGTGTGGGAATGAAAATGGACGATGGCATTGTTATGGTGTCAGACTCAAGAACAAATGCAGGATTAGATAATGTTTCCACTTACAAAAAAATGTTTACTTACTCGGTTGGCGATAGGTCAATAATTATTATCACTTCTGGTAATTTATCAACATCTCAGCATGTATATAAAACTCTTGAAAATGATATAAATTCATCAAATCCTAAAAATAGTTTAAATCTCTGTAAAAACTTTGATGAAATTGCAAATTATGTTGGTGAAATATCACTAAATCATTCCAAAACTGATGGTATTTCGATCAATACACATCTAGGTTCTAACTTTATAATTGGTGGTCAAATTAGCGGGCAAGAGCATGCTCTTATGATGGTTTACCCAGTTGGGAATTATATTCGTGCCTCTGAGATTAAACCCTTTTTTCAACTAGGTGAAACAAAATATGGGAAACCTATACTAGATAGACTTATTAGAAACGAAACCTCTTTAGGTGATGCGGCAAGATGTGCTTTGGTCTCGTTTGACTCAACAATGAAAAGTGATCTTACTGTTGGGCCACCTATTGACCTAGTAGTGTATAAGAAAGATTCTATTCAAATTTCACTAGAGGAACACCTTCAATTTAAAACACCATTTTTTTCAGATCTTTCTAGTAAGTGGTCAGAGGGTTTAAGAAATCTATTTAAAGAATTACCCAAATTTGATTGGGAAAAATAAATCTTAATGAAGTTTATAAATTTTTTAATCATATCGATGGTTAGCTTTCAATCTTTTAGTACAGAATTATCAATCGGCTCAATTGAAGAGATTTATCTGAAAAGTGGAACTAATGAACGAAGAATTCAAATTTACTATCCTTACTCAAAAAATGTCAATAATAAGACAAAGTTCATTATTATGAATGATGGTGAGGAGTTATTTTCAGAGAATGATTCTTGGAATGGAAAGGCATGGAATATTGATGAAACATTCAAAGATTTAAAAACTCAAAAAGAAAATCTTAACCTTGTAATTATTGCAATCGATAGTGCTAAGAGAATTAATGGGAATATTTTGGATGAAACAAGGAGGTACGCAGAATACTTTCCAAAGGAATCTATAAAATATATAGATGGAAATTTGAAAAGATCGATTTATTCTAATTTTATAGATTCTCAAAAATTTAATTATCAAGATTTTGTTATTAATAAAGTTATTCCCTTTATCGAGAAAAAATTTGATACAAAGCTTAATAGAGATAACCTCGGCATTATTGGTGCAAGTATGGGTGGGCTCTCAGCCTTAAATATGTCAATTGAAAATCCTGAAATCTTTGGATTTGTTGGCTGCATTTCTACACACTGGGTTGGAATAAAAATAAGTGAATATTTAATTCTTCCGTTCAGAATGAAAATCAGTGGTGATGAATCTACCACCAAAGCTATTCAGAAATATATTAAAGATAATGTAAGTAAATTATCTTCACAAAAACTATATTTTGATCATGGAACAGTTGGCTTAGACTCACTTTATGAGAACCCACAAAATGAAATAAATAAAATTCTATTAGGCTCTCAAATAAATTTTATATATGAGGTACACCCAAATCACGACCACGAACCAAAATTTTTTGGTCAAAGGTTTAAAAATATACTTTTAAACTTTACAGATAATTAAGCAATTCGTTTTATTATTGTTGCGTTTGCTGTACCACCACCTTCACAAATAGCTTGAAGAGCATAATTTCCATCTCTTCTTTCAAGTTCATGTAACATAGTAGTCATTAACTTTGCGCCTGTTGCGCCAAGAGGATGTCCGAGCGCCATTGCACCACCATTGACATTTAATTTACTTCTATCTGCCTTTAATTCTTCAGCCCATGCAAGAGGAACTGGAGCAAATGCTTCATTGACTTCATATATATCAATATCATCAATGCTTAATTTAGCAATGTCTAAAGCCTTGTGAGATGCAGGTATTGGTCCAGTCAACATAAATAC
>CENU01200031.1_pt1 | contig 11498 bp, 9 predicted proteins | sample 361331 | NCBI WGS metagenome assembly CENU01 (sample SAMEA2619766, study PRJEB7988) | marine metagenome | isolation source: saline water (ENVO:00002010), including
TTTTTTAATAGATGAATATTTTTTTGAGAATAAAAAAAGTAAAAGTTCATTAAAGAAATAAATAAATATTTTAAATTCTTTAATAAAACTAAGTCTCTTAGATAATAATATCTTATTTTTTTTTAAAAAAATTCTTATTTTTGATGATGTAAGAAAAGTATGGTTTCTATAAACTGAAATTGTTTTTATTTTTTTTTCTTTTAATTTAATTGATAAATTGCCAAAATAAAGGTCATTATTAATATCTTTGGTTGATACTAAATTTGAAACAATAATAACATCTATATGTTCGTTATTTTTTGGATACTTATTACTTTCATCAAAAATGTAAAGAAACTTTCTAAATAAAGACAGGATTTGATAAAAATTTTTATTTCCATTATTTTTATTATGAGTTGAATGAATTTTTGAAATTGCATGTGAGATAAAATTAGAGTCTTTGGATAATAAAAAATTTTTATATTTCACTTTAATCCTCATTAAAATTCATATTTAAAAAATTCAATATCTTTTTTGCAATATTTATATATTTTATCTTTTGCTTCATTGTCATAATAATCTCTGTAATTTTTATGTTCAGATTTATTAAGATGTAAAAGCATGTTTTTTTTATTAAAAAATTTTAATGATATATTATTAAAATCTTCATTTAAATTTTCAAACTTTAATACCAAATCTAAACAAAAGTGATTATTAACGTCTGTGCAAAATTTAAACTGATCTATTACATGCATATTATTTTTCAAATCAAAGTTGAGAAACTCTTTAAAGCTTAAATCTTTAAAACTGCTATCTATTTTTTTTGAATAAAAATATCTTGATACCATCCTATCCCAAGGATTTCTAATGACGGCAAATTTATAAAATTTAGAAAAAGTATTCTCATCTATAATTTTTTGAATTTTATAACATGGAGAGTGGGAACTGAAAAAATTCAGTTTTTTATCTTTTAAAGATAAATAAAAATTATCTTTTGTTTTAAAAAATTTTCTAAAAAGAAAGGAGCTAATTCTTTTCATTTTCAATGGATTTTCTTGCTTAATTAATATTCTTGAAACTGACACGCCAGCATTTTTTGGTAAGTGAAAAAAAATATATTTATGACGTTTTGATATTATTAATGACATATATAAGGTTTAATTAAAAATATCTTACTATATATATACAAATATTATGCGCTACAAGATACTTGAAAGTTTTGTTGATGAAAAAACTTGTGCCGAACTTATATCTGATGCAAAAAAATATTCTCAAAATGATAATTTAAAAGTTTTAAATAATAGATTAATCTTGCCATCTAGCAGTATTGGTTTTTTAAATCTGATAGAAAAATCAGAGGTTTGGAATAAATTACATGAATATCTAAACTCACAATCTTTTCTAAAAATTTTGCAAAAAGAATTAAAAATTGATGATAAAAATTTTTTAGTGACTAATTTTTTTTTTAATAAAAAACCAAGTTCTCTCTTAAAAAAATATAAGACGCTTAATTCAAAAAAAATGTCTACTGTGGGAAATTATAGTCTTTTGTTTTATGTATTTTTTAAATTTTATAGATCTATCCAAAGAAAAATAAAGTATTTTTTTACAACTAAAAAATTTGTTGAACTTTTATATGATTACTCAATATCTCCAAATGGTTATTTTAGAGAAATACACAGAGACTCTGACTCAAGAACAATTGTTTTTTTAATTTATTTGAATCAATTAAGTTTGAATGGCTCAGGAGGTGAATTAAATTTATTTAAATATAATAAAGAAAATCAAAATATTCCATCTCAACCTAATGAACAAGATTGCAGTCTAATTCAATCTATTCCCCCAAAAACAGGAAGGCTTGTAACTTTTTTAAATTCACATGATAGTTTACATTCTGTATCTAAAATGGAAAATCATGATGAACTAAGACATTTTTTATACGGTTCATTTACACTTTTAGCAAAAAAAAATAATTTTTTAAAAAATAGTATCGGTAAACTAAAAACTAATTTTAATATTTTCGAATAAAATTTTTTTTTTATGAGTAACAAAGATAAAAACCAGAATTTATACAAACAAGCTAAAAAAATAATTCCAGGTGGAGTCATGCTTTTTTCAAAAAGACCTGAAAATCATTTACCAGATAAATGGCCAACATATTATAAAAAAGCAAAGGGTGCTTATGTTTGGGATTTAAATAATAACCAATATTTAGATATGTATTTTGGTGTAGGACAAAGTTTACTTGGTTACGCAAATTCTTCAATAGATACAGCTGTGAACAAATCAAATAAATTAGGTAATATCACTAGTTTAAATAGTTTTTATGAAGTTAAGTTGGCTAAAAAATTAATTCAAATCCATAAATGGGCAGGTTTTGTAAAGTTTGCAAAAACTGGCGGAGAAGCAAGTGCGATCGGAACAAGAATTGCGCGTTCAATTAGTGGAAACGAAAAAGTTGCAATTTGTGGGTATCATGGTTGGCATGACTGGTATTTAGCTGCAAATCTTAAGTCTAAAAAAAATCTTAACACTCATTTGTTAAAAGGTTTGGAATCTATTGGAGTGCCAAAATCACTTAAGAATACTATTTACAGTTTTCGTATGAATCATCTTAATGACTTAAAAAAAATTAAAAAAATTAAAAGACTTGCCGCAATAATCATGGAGGTACAAAGAGAAAAAGAACCAAATCTAAATTTTTTGAGAGAAATAAGAAGTTTTTGTAATCAGAAAAAAATCATATTAATATTTGATGAATGTACTTCTGGTTTTAGAGAAACTTATGGAGGTATTCATAAAAATTATAATATCACACCAGATATAGCTCTTTTTGGAAAATGTTTAGGTAACGGCTATCCAATTACTGCTATTTTAGGTAAAAAAAAATATCTTAAAAAAGCATCTAAAAGTTTTATAAGCAGTACTTTTTGGACTGAAAATTCTGGGTTTGTTGCTGCTCTTAAAACTTTAGAAATTATGAAAAAAAAGAAAACATATAAAAAAGTAAAAATAATTGGAAAAAAAATTAAAAGTATTTGGGAAAAATTAGCTTCAAAATATACATTACCAATTGAAATTTATGGGCTTGACTCCATACCAAGTTTTAAAATCTTATCTAAAAACTCGGCGAAATATAAAACTTTTATTACACAAGAAATGTTAAAAAATAGAGTCTTAGCGACAAATACAATTTATATTTCGATTGCTCATAAGAATGAATACTTGAAAGAGTATACAAAAATATTAGATAAAATATTTTTAAAAATTAAATATTGCGAAGAAAATAAACTTTCGATAAATAAAATTCTTAAAAGCAAAGTGTCAACTTCGGATTTTAATAGACTGACTGGATAATGAATAGATTACTGATAATACCTGCGCGTGGAGGATCAAAACGAATTAAAAATAAAAATATAAAAAAATTTCATAATAAACCAATTATTCAATATCCTTTAACTTCAGCAAAAAAAAGTAAATTATTTAATATTATCCATGTATCCACAGAGGATAAATCAATTTTTAAACTAGCAAAAAAAATTGGCTTTAATCCAGAATTTTTTAGAGATAAAAAACTTGGAAATAATTCTGTTGGTATTAGTGAGGTAATAAAATTTGTTATAAATAAATTCATAAAAATGAATAAAAATTTTGATGAAGTTTGGTGTATTTACCCATGTAGTCCATTAATAAATGAACATGACTTAAAAAAAATAAGTATTTATTTTAAAAAACAAGAAAATTCATTGATGACAATTAATGAATTTCCTGCTCCAGTTTTTTGGGCTTTAAAAAAAAAAAAAGATAATACACTTGAACATATATTCAAAGCAAAATCAAAAATTCCTTCAAGTAAAATAAAACCATTTTTTTATGACAATGGCTGTATCATCATTTTAAAAAAAAAAGATTTTTTAAAAAACTTTAATAAAATAAAGTTTACAGGTTATGAAATGCCTATTTATAAATCAGTAGACATTGATAATATGAAAGATTGGAAATTAGCACTAAGTTTTCACAAAATACAAAAAAAACTTAATAATTAATTTTGTAAAATTTCATTAACAGAATCAATAACAAATCTCTGCTGATATTTATTTAAGTCATAATAAATAGGTAAACTTATACACCGATTGTAGTGTTTAAACGCATTTTCAAGATTTTTCATATTATATCCTATTTTTTTGTAATAATACTGAATTGGTACAGGTATATAGTGAACTTGAGTAATAATATTTCTTTTTTGAAGTTCAGACATCAAATAATTTCTAGTTATACCATTTTTTTCAAAATTAAAATTTAAAGTATACAAATGATTAGAGCTAAAATTTCTTAAATGATTTTGCGGTATAAAATATTTGTTATTTTTCGAAAATTCCAAATCGTAAAAAGAGGCAATTTTTTTTCTTTTTGATAGAAAATTTTCAATTCTATCCATTTGTGAATAAATTAACGCACAATGAATATCGGTTTGTCTATAATGGTAACCTATGTCAGTCATTTCATAATACCACATATTTTTTTCATTTTTAGTAAATCCGACATCTTTGTTTAAAATTTGATTTGAATTTTGATTGACACCATGTGTTCTTAGTTTAAGTAATTTGTAATAAAGATCCTCTGAGTTAGTCGTAACCATACCTCCCTCTCCTCCAGCAATAATTTTAACTGGATGAAAAGAAAAAACACATAAATCTGAATACTTTCCTGATCCAACCATAGATCCACACTCATATTTTGCACCTAAAGCATGTGCGGCATCCTCAACAATCTTTAATTTATATTTTTTTGCTAAAAAATTTATTTCTTTCATATTTGCTGGCAAACCAGCAAAATGAACTGGGGAAATACAGAAAATATCTTTATTTTTTTTAAGGTTAACTTCTAGTTTTGATGGACTTAAATTAATTGTTTCTAATTCTATATCTGAAAATAAAGGTAGTGAATTACAATATAAAGCAGCATTTGATGTTGAGAGAAAAGTAATTGGTGAAGTTATTATTTTTTTATTTTCATTTATAGATAAAGCCATGTATGAGAGGTGTAAACCTGCAGTAGCACTCGATACAGCCACCGCATATTTAGCTCCAACATAATTTGCAATTTTTGCTTCAGTTTCTCTTATAAATTGCCCTTGAGTCAATGGTCCATTCTGTAAAATTTGCTTTACAAAATTAATATCTTTATGATTAATTGAGTGTTGTCCGTATCTAATCTTTTTCAAGAAATTTTTTTTTATTTTTTTTTCATTTTTAAAAAATTGGATTAACTGATCTTTTAGACTTGGTATTTTTAATTTTAATATTTTTTTTATTTTAAAGTTTGAAAGAGATAAGTCTTTGCATCTTTTGGCCTTTAATTTAGCGTTATCAATCGAGTCTTTTAAGATGTTTGGTTTTTTTATATTTAAAATATTGGCAATTAAAATTCCAAATTGATATTTAGAAATTCTTTCATTACCTACTATATTAAATATTCCTGTAGAATTTTTTGTAATTAATTTTTTCAACAAATCTATTAATAAATAAGTATATATTGGAGTAAAAAAATAATTATCATCTAATTTAAGCTTTTCTCTTTTTTTAATTGAATTTATTAAATTAATTATTGACTTTTTTTCATCAAGTGAATGACCAAAAAAATTTGTTCTAATGATAATGCTATTTTTATTATTTTTTCTTATTTTTTCTTCTGCAGATAGTTTTTGCTTTGCATATTTATTTAAAGTAAATGTTTTTGCTTTTTCACTTTTAAATTTTTTATCTCCAAAATAAAGATGATCTGTTGAAAAATGAATAAATTTAATATTATTTTTGAAAGATATTTTAGATAAAATTTCTGGTAAGATAGTGTTTGGAAATTCTGTGTCTTTTGGTTTTCTTTCACAATGTTCTAAATCTGTATTAGCCACACAATTAATTATTATATTTGGATTAATAGACTTAATTTTTTCTTCAATTTCTTTGATATTAGTGTTTTTGGTATCTATTATTTTAATATATTTTATGTGCTTGGAAAAGAATTTCTTATTATAAAAATTTAAAATTATTTCAAATTTATCTTGTAAATTGTATACAAGATTTGTGCCTAATAATCCTGTGCCGCCGAATATTAATATTTTTTTTTTCAATTTAATTTTAAAATAATCTTTTTAAATTCATTTATTGAAAATTTTTTTGCAGTTTTAGATGAAAAAATAAAATTTATATCCACTGACTTATATCCTTTTCTAATCTTTTTCATTTTTTCACTTACATTTGCCAAGATCTCATAGTGATCATTGAATTCAGCTGTATTTATTGCCTCATCGGATCCAATCATTTGCTCATGAATTTTTTCACCTGGTCGTATTCCTGTTATTTTGAATTTTACATTATGTTTTATTGATTTTGCTAGATCAGTAATTTTAATTGACTTAATCTTTTTAACAAAAATTTCACCGCCAATCATGTTAATCATTCCAAAACATGAAAACCTAACTGCATCTTCTATTGAAAGAAAGAATCTTGTCATTTCAGGGTGTGTGATTGGAAAATATGATTTATTAATTAATGACTTAAAGTAAGGAATTATTGACCCTCTAGAAGCCATAACATTTCCATATCTAACAACTCCAAATTTCGTTTGAACATTTTCACTATTTTGAGCAACAAACAATTTATCAGAACATAGTTTTGTTGCTCCATACAAGTTTATGGGGCTAGAGGCTTTATCAGTTGATAAAGCGATAACCTTTTTGACTTTATTTTTTTTACAACAATCAATCACATTCATTGCGCCAATAATATTTGTTTTTATACATTCTTCAGGGTTAAATTCTGAAGTTGGGACTATTTTTGTTGCTGCCGCATGAAATAGATAATCAATTTTATTACTTAACACACTATCGAGCCTTTCTTTGTCTCTTACATCTCCTAGAACAAATTTAACATTTTTAAATTTTAAAAGATTTTCTTTTAAATACCATTGCTTCATTTCGTCTCTAGAGTAAACAATAATTGATTTTGGTTTAGAATTTTTCAGCAAGAAATCAATCATAGCTGTGCCAAATGTACCTGTACCACCTGTTATAAAAATATTCTTATTATTAAAAAATTTTTGAATTGAACTCATTTATTGTTTCCACTTGCTTGGATTATATGCAAAGTTTTTTTCATTTTTTGTAAATTTTATTTTAATTTTTTTTCTTACAAATTTATAATTTATTAATTTATCAATTTCTTGAGAGTTTCTAACACCAACTATAATCTTATCAACTAAATCATTGTTTAAAACAAAATTTAAAGATAACTCTAAATTTGATTGATTGTTTTTTTTTGTAAATTTTCTCACTTTTTCGTAAATTGTTGCCAAATTTTTAATTTCCTTTACTTTTTTCAATAATGAACCCTGAAGAAAAATTGATCTAGCATAAATTTCAATTCTACTTTTAGAAATAATATTTCTAAAATTTTCTATTCTTCTATCAACTAAGTTATAAGGCAATTGTACTACATCTACATTTAATTTTGAAATGATTCTATTTAAAATTGTTAAATTGTATATTGATATACCTATTTTTGAAATAATTTTTTCTTTTTTTAACTTTTTTAAAATCATCAGCTTTTTTTTATAAGAATTTTTAAAAATATTATCTCCATCGTGGATAAATAATGTTTCAATTTTAATATTTTTATGTAAATATTTTTTTATAAAATAAATTTTTAATTTATTGTAGTCTGAGATATTTTCTAAAAAAATTTTACTATCAATTTTAAAATTTTTTAAGATATTAATTTCATCGTTTCTAAAAAATTTATAGCATTCAGCACCGTCTATATGCATCAAGTTTTTAATTCTCAAATTATTGATAATCTTGCTAGTTTCACTTTTGGATTGGGTTTTATTTCTAAAATTTGTAATACCATAATTTGAGTTTAATTGGGCGCCACCAATAATCATTTTAGAGGTAATGAGATCACACTTCATATAAATATATTTTTTATTTGATTTAAATTTAAGGAATCCGCACTTTTTATAGGAGTTAATAGCTGCAAAATTATTTTTTTCCACCCCAAGCCATAATTCTAAAATATTTTTTTTTATCAAAAATTTTTTTGTAGCTTCTATAATTTCCTTGCCAATACCTATATTTCTATATTTTTGATCTCCAATTAAAATTCCTAATCTTCCAATTTTTTTTTTATAATTAATTTCAAAAATTTTTATATTACCGATATGTTTTTGATTCTTAAAAATTCCCCAAAAAAAAGTATTAGGGTCAGCATTCACCTCTTTAACATAAGATCGTAAACATTGAATTGTTTTTGGTGAACTATCAACAAATTTTTTTATTTTTTTGTCACTAAACCATTTTAAATAATTTTTATTTACATCACTAATAAATATTTTTTTTAAAACATAATTTTTTGTTACAATTCTCATTTATTTAAAGTATTTAAAATCCAAAACTTTAAATTTTTTTGAGAAGAAATAAGAGTGATATTTTTTTCAAGACAATTATTTTTTGTTAACTTGCCGCTTGGATCATAATATATTGTTTCTTTATTTTTGTTGTAGGAAGTTACAGCAGTGGATGTAAAAGGTATTGAAATAGTAGCATCTGAAACTTCAATAATACTCTCAGGCGATATATCGGTAATCAATCTAATTTTTTTATTTCTCACAATACTTTCAACTAAAACTCTATAATTTGGATCAATATTATTATAATCTTTTTTAAGTTTTAATATTATTTCTGTCTGTAAATAATATTTTTGAGGAATTGAATTTATAATATCATTTAAAAATTTTTGACAATAATCATAGCTATAAATATTGTAAGAATTGTTAAGTAAACAATAAATACCAGGTCTTTTCGGTGGGACGTCAAAAATTGTAATTGTTTTCTTTTTTTTTTGAAGCTTTATATGCTTTCCAACAAATGGAACCAAACTTTCATTTTTAAATTTACTATTGTGTCTAATATTATTTTTTAACCAATTTTTTTGATCACTATTCCAAGTTAAATAAGTGGGCCAGGAGTGTAAAGAATAACCATATATATCAAAATATTTTTTTTTTTCGATTTCTTGCAGAAGTGGCATCATGTTAGTTGAATAAAAATATAAAATAACTGAACCTGTATTTTTTTTTTCATTTACATAAGACCAAAGGGGTCTAAATACCATATTTGAATTATTAAATAGACAATAATTATAAAATAATTTTTTAGGTAATTCTTTCAAATAAAAAAAGAAAAATACCTCTTTTAAAAGAAAAAGAAGTTCAGTATTTTTATTCAAAAAAATTTGAATAATAAATTGTAAAGTTTTGATGAAAGATTTAACGTAAAATTTAAAATATGTTGGATTAAAAAATATGATTAATGGGTTATTAAAATAATTTGTCTCATAGTCAAAATCTGAAAAAATAATTTTCTTATCTTTTATAAATTTATTATCATGTATAAAGTATATTTTAGAATTTAGCTGAAAATAATTTATTACCCACTTAAAAAAATCTAAATTATTATTATCAGCACTTGTATTTGAATAAAGTTTTGGAATTGAATTTAAAAAAATTTTTTTATCATTAATTTTTTTTGGCATTAAAAAATTTTTAATATTTATAAATATTAAAAAAAATTGATAAAGAGTATAAAATATTAAAAATAAAATTAATAAAATCTTAGACTTAAATAGGCTAACTTTTGTAAACTTGCAGATTATATCTAAATATTTTCTTGGAACAGGAAAGTAAAACTTTTCATTAAATGCAATTGAAAAAATTAATTTTGAGGTGAAATATGGAGTATTGATAAACTTGGAGTATATAAACTGATTTAATGATAAGTTAAGATCTAGATTGTATTCAGAAAAAGAATTGTCACTTTTGAGGTTAGAACGCGCTAAATTTTGAAGTTTTTCTTTTATTTCATATATCTTTTCAATTTCACTATTTTTTTCAAGAGTTTTATAAGCCTGCTCTATTTTTTTATCAAAAGACTTGTTAAAAAAGATAAAATTAATAATACTTTTTATCATTTTAGTTTAAAAATTTCTTTTATGTCTTTTATTTGATAAATTTTATTTAGAAAACCGAAAGTTAAAAATAAAATTATAATTATTAAGCTAAATGAAAAATTTTTAAAATTATTTATTTCAATTAGATTTTCATTTATCAGAATTGAATAAATACTTGATATAAATAAAAATATAAAAATTATTAAAATTTCCTTCTTATTATAATAAATAGGTGCAAATTTTTTTGCATAATACAATGATAGAACTAAACTAATTGAAGATGCTATTAATGTTGCAGCTGCTGCACCAACAATTCCGTAAAAATAGATTAAAGGAATATTTAATAAAAGGTTTAGTAAAACGTTTAGAATAAAAAAATTTGTATTTAGCCATACTTTTTTTGAAAACATTAATTGCGCACCAGATATTTTTCCAAATATCAATGAAAAATAATAAATAGAAAGAATAATAATAACATTTTCTGAGCCATGATACCTGCTATCAATAAATATTGATAAAACTATATCATGAAAAAGTATAAGCCCAATCGTTGGTAAAGAACAAAAATAAATATAAGAGGTTAAATAATTTCCAATTTTCTTGTTTTCTTTATTAAACAACATTTTATTAGTCTGGGTAATAAAAACTTTATCCAAAGAGGTCATGATTCGAAAAATAACAAACGATAAAGACTGAGCGATAGAGTAAATTCCTGTATTTGCAATAGAAGAAAAAATACTTATAAAAATTTTATCTATTTTTGCATTCATTTGACCAAATAATATTTTAGGGGTGGTTGGAAGAGACAAAATCAATATTGATTTTATAAATTTTGGATTAAATTTAAAATAAGAGTTTTTAATTTGGAAGTATAACACTAATAAAAAAAGAGTTAAATTTGATAAGAATAAACCATAAATTAAAGAAGCCAAATCATAATTATTAAATAAAAAATAAAATACAGATATAAAATAAATCATATCTTTTGAAAAAGTTATAAAAAAATACTTTTGCGAATATCTATTATTTTCAAGATAAACTAAATATATTCTCGAAATAGAACCAAGCATTATTGCTAATAATAAAATAAGCCAAAAATTTTTAATATAATTTAATTCTTTGAAGTAAAAAATAATTTTTTCTTCTAAAAAAATATTCAGCAAAAAGACTATTACACTTATGAATAAAATAAAAATTTGAACTGAAAATAATAAAATTTCGGTTTCTTTTTTTTTTTTATAAAACTCAAAAAAGTTTCTTTTATATACTTCTCTAATGCCTAAATTAGATATGGCTACTATTATAGTTGCTACTGTATATGCAAGGATATAATTTCCAAATTTTTCAGGGTTTATTTTACTTGTAATAATTGGGTACAGCAGAAGATATCCAAATAAAATTAAGAAATTTAGAATAAGATAATTCTTTGAATGAAATATATCGCTTTTTTTTGACATAAGTTCTAAATATACTTTCTTATTACCATAATTTGATTTAATAACTCATATATATACA
>CENU01204572.1_pt1 | contig 11496 bp, 6 predicted proteins | sample 361331 | NCBI WGS metagenome assembly CENU01 (sample SAMEA2619766, study PRJEB7988) | marine metagenome | isolation source: saline water (ENVO:00002010), including
GAGCGACTTACTATTGATGAACACGAATAACTACTTAGTTTAATAAGTAATATTTTTTAAAAGAGTACGGGATAAATTGTGAAAAGTCAGTTAATGGACCCCTTTAATAGCCAGCACCAAACCCGCATTCCATGTGATGTGTATCGCTATAACCAGCGCCAGGCTTTCCGAGCGTTCCTTGAGGACACCTAAAACCAGGCTGGGGCCAGCCACATAGAGCGCGGCCATCAAACCACGGCCCAAAAAGTGCAATCCGATGAAGCATCCGGTGCTCAGCAAGTTGGCACGACTGAGCACCCAAAATTGTGTTTGCCCCCAAGCCTTCTTGCGGAAGGCTTCAAGCAACAAGCCCCGGAACAAGAATTCTTCGCAGACTGGAAAGACCACGATAAACACGAGCAAGTCATCCCAACCCAAAGCGTTCAAATCGAGGAGCGACTCGCTTAGCGGTGACAGCGCGAGTAATCCCCAAACTGGCATCGCCAGCACAACGCTCCAAAGGTAATAGATGGCAAGTGGTGAAACGTTTCGCACTCGTTTTAACTACTCGAGATACTGCAAAAAAATCCGGTTAGCGTAGAGATCAAACAACCAGTTCCTGCAATCTCCTACCGCGCCGAAAATCTTCCGGGGCCCTTGCATATGCGGCAATCTCTCAGCCATCGTCGCACTCCTTCTGTATTAGCACCGGACATCGGCAAGGTTTTTAACCGGGGTCTGTTCTAAAGACCTCATAAAGAACTAGCTAACGCCTTTATAGGAGCTCTTGCAGTGGCCCCGGCAATCCTTCCACGTTGCTTGTATGGGCGTCGTAACCGGCTCTGCAACGCCCTTACTCACCAAAGTCAATCTACGGTCTAGCAACGTGGCTCAGACAACCCGCTGCGCCATCCGCTTGCGGTTAATCGAACCCGACTAGCACAAGCCTTGGGCTGCAAGCGCCTTATCTAGCGCTACATTAGGCCTCCCAGATATGCCTCTACCGTTGCCGCAGAAGGACGGGTAGCACCATCCCCGATCGCACCCAAAATCAGCGCATCACCGCGAAAACCAAACATGTAGCGGATAATCAGCAACCCATCGGTCAAGGCCTCAACGCTGCCATTGCCATCAACGTCTATGGTTGTCGACAAATCCTCAACGTAGCTTTTGATGGCACCGGCTTCAGCGCGAACGGCATCGTTAGCAACAGCGCCCGCAACTAGAGCATCACCGCCGAAGCCAAACACCGTCCTGAGAATAAGTAGGCCGTCCGATAAAGCATCAGCGCTACCATTAAGGTCTACATCTAGCCCCGCTATGATGACTTTTGCAGTAGCGGGGTCGCTGCTCAGCAGGTAGCCGGGGCTGGTGGACGTAGCGGTGAGACGCAAGCTCGTAGACGAATAGTTTGCGCTTTCACTGCTGAGCTTAACTCTCACCTTGGTCAAAACTTTTGGCAACGCACCTGGCCAAGCCGGAGTGCTGATCGCGCCCCAGGCAATGCTCACATATTTGTCTGTACGCCAATCGCCATCGTAGTTCGACCAATCGTCAGTAGACTCTGTATCAAAAGCAATCAGATCAAGCGGCAGTACATCTACGAACGCCAGCGACTCGATAACCGCGCTATCATAATGCAGCCGCATACCTAAGCCAGTTAACTCGCTCTGACCGTCAGAAACATCGTAGACCAGAGAGATTTCACTTTCGCGTTCTACCACCAACGACTGCGGCATTATGATCGCAACGATTTGCGCCTTGCCATCGGCAATTGAAGCGCGTGTTCCAGCCTTATACTCGGCCAAGTTTGTAACGCCATCACGGTCGGCATCAAAGTCTGCGTCGTTGCTATTTGGATTAAGACCTTCTTGTGCCTCCCATTCATCAGCCATGCCGTCGGCATCGCTGTCGCTATAGCCGCGCGCATCCTCCGGAAAAGCATCAGTGGCGTCTGCAACACCGTCATTGTCATCATCGGTATCCGCATTATTGCCAATGCCATCTGCATCCGAATCCTGATATTCAGTGTTATCACTCGGGAAGAGGTCGGTGAGATTATCTACGCCATCTCCGTCTAAATCCGTGTCAGCGTTATCACCGGTCCCATCCTGATCGGTGTCCACCGATTCGTTTGGATCAAATGGGAAAACGTCAACCGCATTGAGCACACCGTCACCATCTGAATCGAGTTGGCTTGGAATACTGATCAAAACTGCGTTAGGCGCCTCAGCACTACCTGCATTAGCGGTATTGCGCGAGTCTTTCGCTTCCAGATAATAGCTCAGCCCGCTGCCGGTCAGCGCCGTGCCCTGAATCGTAGCGACATATTTCATGCCGTCACTGGACACCATCTCAATTGAGGCCCATTCAGACTGGCCGTCTAGACGAAAGTAAAGCGTAACCGACGCGATCGTCGTGTTATCACTAACGTCTGCTCGCAAAGTGAAGTTTTCACCGCTCTTCGCAACCGTTTGCGGCACGTGCACTAAGGTAGGTGCTATCGTATCGGTTGGCGCAGCTAAGGCGATATTTGAAGGCGGCGATTCACCGTTTTCTGAGACCACAGTAAAATAGTAGTAATGCTCGATGCCTGGCGAGACGTCATTGTCAATAAAGCTCTTAACCGACTTATCCAAAGTCGCCTTATTGATCCGCTCGTAAGCGCCTTCCTCTTGTAACGACCTGTACAGATTGAAGCCGTGCAGTAGCTCAAAGTCATCCTGCGACCAGGACAACGCTACCTCATCAAGCCCTCCGGAAGCCTGCAAGGTGAGCGCCTCGGCGCCACTAGTGACAATTTCAAAGCTGAACCGGCCCACATCATCGCCAGTCACCAACCAATCATTCGCCGCAGCAACGCCCCCAACGACACGTATCCTTTGATTGCCGTCACCGGTATCAGGCGTGAATCTATAAGAACCTTCCCAAACACGAGCGTTGCGCCACTGGCCGGGCACCAGATTAGTGCCCTCGGCATCTACGGGACCAAACGAAACAACGGGATCCATGTCCTGGTTCATATCCCGATTAAAAGTGATTTCCCAGAACGACTCCTGATTGCCGAACTTATTTCCTGGTAACTCGTTCCCTTTGGAATCGGTTAACTTCACATCGACGACGAATGGATACGCAGATTCGGGCGCCTCACTGAGAATCGGAAGATAAGTAGCCGTTGACAGATTGAAATCGTCATAAAAATCGGTGACCGCCATTTCTACCAACGATTCACCCGCACCCCCCCAGAAGTTCTTCGCGAGCGCCATCCGGTAATTCCAGCGACGTAGGCTATCTGCCTGAGGAGCCTTAATCGTCAACCATCGCGTTGCATCAGCAGCTTTCCAATCATTCAAAATCGCGTTGTTTGTAAAACTGTTAGTGGAGTAACCTTCTGAAAATGCAATCAAGGACTTCTCTAAAGAATCTAGGGTGTGCGGGCCGGGAAGTTCGATGACTGCAACAAACGGATGATTTAATTGGCGATTACGGATGTTATACCCTAGATAATAATAATTAGGGTTGTTTAAGTCCGGCTCTTTGGTTTCCCAATCGTTATTAAAAGGTGTTCTGTTCCGCCAAGCTATTGTAGCTGCTGGGGCTTCATTAGTGTGAGCCAGATCATCGGCAGAGATATCCCACCCTTGCTCCGTTTTTACCGTGACGGGATCGTAATATATCTGGGTTGCTTTCCAGTCCCACGCCGGCACCTCTCCAGAGTCCCACCGGTAATTTCCATCAGGACCTCTGATCAAACCTACGTAGAACTCTTGATTAAATGCGTAATCGGCGCAATATTCGTAACTTACTTCGATCGGTTCTTCACACACTTCATAGTTCGTCTTAAAGTAATCCGACCCTTTAAGCACCAAAGATTCCAGCCATTGGTCGACAGCCATAATCTCCTCCTTGTCGGAGATCGAATAAAGATAACCGTCTAAATGCCTAGCAAACGCCGCGGCAAAATCTAACCTTCCTCTTCCAATATCATCCCAATAATTATTAGTTTGAACATTTAAAATCGCATAAGTCTTACCGTTAAACTGAAAAGGTTCAAAGATAGCTGCGTCTTGCGATTCAGAGAGGTCCGTAAGCTCAGAACTAAAAAAGATTTCATTACCATCCCAGCTAGTAGTTTTCTGGGTATTACCTAAGAAAACAGATCCCGTAGTACGTATCCCTCCATTCGCCGCGACATTGTCAAACAAGCTTTCGTGCACGCTTGTGACCGTTTCTCCGTGAATGCCCCAATTCGATAATTCCCAACCGCCATCTTTTCTGCTTTCGCCGTAATCCCTGACTCTTGCAAGCTTGTTAAATCGGTTACCTACGAATTCTTGTGACGACGAACCACTTATCGTAGGCACTTGTATGCTATGCCAACCACCCAAATTCGAAAGGTCACTGCCGTAAACCAAGTCCTCGTTCTCTGACCAACGATCGAAGTGGTTATACTTCATGACGGTGGCTTTCCCCTCGATCATACTGTTTGTCACTTTATTGTAGGCAAGCTGTAGCGAACCGGACGCCACAGCAGTGATTTTTATGCCACGCTCAGGAAACAGGGAACTCGGGAAAAGAGTGATCGGCGAGCTCGACGAGCCCTCAGAGATAAAGGTGCCTTCAACTTGTATATTGGCTGGCTTCCAGACTGTATAGGCGCTATCCGGCTGATTCGACCAAAACTGAATAGAAGCGCCCGGCGATACTTTCAGCGTGGTTCGCTTGGCCACCAACACCGGCTTATCTACGATCCAAAGCGAGGCGCTATCCAGTGTAACTACGCCGTCTTCAATCCCATCCGAGTCAATATTGCCACCAGCAGTGCCCACCGCGTCACTATCAATGATACTGGGTAGCGCTCGACCACGACTCACCGCCATGGCGAAGGTAGACGAGAAGGTGTAGCTCTGAGAATCCCCTGAAGTTAGCCCGTTTTTCGCTTCAATAAGCACGTCAAAAGTCACGACGTGGTTATTCGGCGTATCAGCAGACAAGTTTGCAACAAAAGGGGAACTAACGCCTGTAGCGAGCAAATCAGCATCGTACACAATGCCATTGTCGTCCTCATTGAATGAACCGACCGCCCCGTAGTTAACGGCATCAGTTACGAAGGTTACATAAGGGTCTTGTGTTGCAGAAAGAGTGACCGTAACGCTATCGGCTTTGGCCCACCGATTTCTAATGGCTAAACCAAAATGCACAGTCTCGCCGGCATCCAAACTGCCATCGTCATCATTAGCGGAATCAATAGCGACTTGATCAAAAACCCAAGCTTCCTGGAAATAAAGTTCCGGCGCCGGGCGCTCTTGTAGCGCTTCAGACGCGTTTACTAAACGGTACATATACGGCTCGCTCTTGCGAGGAGTAAGCGCTTGGGTCAGCGTACCGGTTGAGGCGACTTGGCCCATAACGAACCTGGAGGTATGCGTTGCTTTATCCGGGAATTTGGCGCGCACCAGTGCCGCGATACCAGAAACAACCGGAGCTGCCATCGATGTGCCGCTCCAAGCACTATACTGATCGTTAGGCAGCGGCCCCCAAATGCCGGAGCCTGGCGCCATCACCTCGTACTCGAGACCGTTTCGACCGCGGCAGTCCCAGTTACTGAATCGCGCCAGATAATCACCATTAGAATTGGGTGTTTCTTGACTAGCCATTACGCCCAAAACCCAAGGATAGGCAGCGGGATACATCGCGATACCTCGGCAAGCACTTTCGTTTGCTCGCCCTTCATTGCCCGCCGCAGCGACTAATACTGCCTGCGCATAAACCCGTTTTAGCGCATCTTCTTCAATAAGAGATCTGCCGTAGCCACCGAACGACATGTTGATGATGTCAGCGCCATTCTCCAACGCATAAATCAGAGCTTCAGCAATGTCCACGCTATTAAAGCGGCCGGAGTAAACGCCGGCTTTGATCGCCATGACTTTGGCATTGTGTGCGATACCAACCACACCCTGACCATTTCCACCGGCAGCTGCTATGACGCCGGCAATGTGGGTACCGTGGCCATGATCGTCTTTTGGATCGCTGCTATGAACCCTACTATCGCTGACCACGGACACACCATGCACATCGTCTACAAAACCGTTGTTGTCATCATCGATACCGTTATCCGGAATTTCTTGAGGATTCACCCACATATTGTCTTTAAGATCCGGATGGGTGTAGTCCACGCCGGTATCAATGACTGCCACAGTTAGGCCTATTCCGCCGGCCGGAATACCGGAATCCTCGAGATAGGCCCAAGCTTGCGGGACCTTAGTTGCATCGAGGTGCCATTGGTTTTCACGCCGTGGATCGTTGATGTCGGCAGCATTAATTTCGTTTAACCGCAAGCCTCGGTTGAAAACCGCTTCCGCGACGCCCACCTGGGGGAATCGATTCAACACCTCAACGACTTTTCTGACTTTGTCGGCATCCGCGTGCAGTCTCACTTGATACCAATTGTCGAGACTACGCCTGTCGCGAGAAGGCGTGCCTTGCACATCGTCGTTTTGGCCGGGAAAAATTTTAGCGATGGATTCGATACCGCCTATTGCGCCTAAATCGTCGAGCAGACGTTGGTTCTCTGGATTGACGTAAAGAGAGAACTGATTTTCGACAATCGAGACTTTACCAACGAGCCGGTCGTCTACCACATAACCATTAGCTGACATTTGCTGCTTCGCAATCCGCTTTTGTTGATCCAATTTTTTGGCGCGAGACACCTCCTCGTGCTCAAGCGCAGCGATGTGTTCAGCCTGCAAGGTTCCCGAAGACAGCAGGCGATCTAATGCCGCGACTCGGCCTTGGTATTTGTCGTCATCGCTTAACAGAGAAAATGCTTGCTTAGCCAGCCGCAACTCGGCGGGATCAAATCCGGGTATTGCATGGCTCACCTCTGCAGAGCCATCGGTGTCGGTCGCATCAGCATTATTTTTTTTGGCAACGTCGCGGCTTGCAGTCGCGTTGGCAGTATCCCTTTGGGTCGCTGCTATTGCGCCATCGGTTCGGGCTTTGGATTCCGGCATTTCCGCCGCAACGCGGCCATTGTCCCGCTCGTATTGGAAAAGGAAAAAAAGTCCTGCCCCGCCAAGAATAGACATAGCGGCCAGGGTTATAAGCCTCACGAAGTTGCCCTTGTTGGACATTTCTGACTCCCCGTCTTTTTACCAATTTTCTTGTTTCCGAGGTTTCGGCGGCCGATTGGCCACTGGCACGATCCCACAGCAGCGAGAGAGGGCTAAACAAATAGCCTGCCCTTCGATCCGGAAACAGAAAAACGGACCTAGTGCTACTACCTAGATTTATACAGGTATTTTCTCAGTTTTTGGAGGGCCAATTAGGGTTGTAGCAAGTTCGCAGCGGTTGGTGCTGTCAACGTGACATTTTTAGCGTCTGAAAAAGCCGATTTAAGGTGCCGGGGATGAGACTGGGTGACAAGGCTTATAAAATGCCGTTATCGGAATCATATGCCAGGAATTATGTCAGGCCCTGCCGAGCAGCACTGGCAAAAACCGCATAATTCCTGCCTATTGATCGCGCACAGCATCACCACGTATTGCTGACTCAAGATCAGGAAAAAAATCACATTGCCTACAGCCGCGCACTTGCTGCACCAAAGCCGGGTTTATGCGTAGTTGGGTATTGGGGTTTTAGCAAGCGACTAACGCTTAATCGTTATGTGACGAAATAGTCTGGCCTAACAACACCCTAGCCGCCTAGACGCATGGCTTCTGCGATCTTTAGCAACCAATCGGGGTTACCCATATCTGCAAGCTTGGTTTCGATGTTCAACTGCCCCTGCAGCCCAGCGGTACGATGCACCGATAACTCACGCCAGGCCTCACTGCTGGACATAGCAACCATGGCTTTCCGATTCGGATAGGCGGCAATCGCGACTTCATCCCATAATTGATCAGCTTGCCCCAAGGTCAAAAAAGTGACATCCGCAGCAAATACCAGCGCGCCGCCATATACCGGCAACAGATCGGCAACGCCGCGACCATAAATCTGATACGCATCACGTCCAGACAAATCGGTCTCACGGCCGTCTTCATACGTCGCTGTATCCTTAAAATGAAGCAAATTCACCATGAATATCGGATGGTCTGGGCCACCAGACATTAGATGTTGTATTTGCTCTGGGCGGGTCGGGCCCAATTCGTTGGTGACAGTAAAAGTAGACATCATTTTCTCCGTTTTAGTGCAGTCGATTGTTCGACCGCGCCGCTTTAGTTGCGCCTTTTTACAGCTGCGTCTACACAGCCGGTCCTGCTACTACGGTCCTGCTATGAGCGCCTCGGTGCTACAGCACTGCCGGTAGAGCCCTGCTATGAAAACCGCCACTAAAAAACGCTCAGTGAAAAAGGCTGTATAAATCAAGCCCACTTAAAAATTAATTTAGCGCCACTTAAAACTAACCTGTGGCCGCTGATTTATTTACCGCGATTGGGCCGCGAGCGCCGCTTCGATTAGCCATAAGCGATCCTGACCCCAAGTTGCTGTCTGATTGACGCGAAACGACGGCACGCCCCAAAGCCCAAACTGAAACAGTTCGGTTCGATTCGCCTCCGCCTCGACCTGCCAGTCGGTCGAGCCCAACAATCCCTTCGCGGCCGCCCAAGACAGGCCTGCTCTTTCTACCAACTTGGCCAGGCCACGATCGCTGCCGGCATCAATCCCCTCAGACCAAACGCCCTGCATAAAAGATAGACAATACTCATAGCCGCGGCCTGAGCTAATGGCCCAGGGCAAAATAGCGTAACCACGCTCCACCGGCCGGCCAACGGGATCGGCTATGCGACCAAAGGGAACCCCCAGCCGCTGCGCCTCTCGGGCCACGTCCTTGAGAATATAAAACCCTTTTGCACGTCGCACCGGTAGATTGCGCATGACCATAGGCAGCACGAAACGAAGCTTTAACTCCGCGCCATAAGCTCGCGCCAACTGAGCAGCGCGCTCGATTGCGATATAGGTATAGGGGCTGCGAAAAGATAAATAAAAGTGCAATTCGGCTGGTTCGTTCACCACAGTCTCTGCAGCATCTAAATCAGCATTTAAGTCGGCTTTGGGCCTGGCATCCGAACCGGCATCTAGACCGGTATTTAGCGCAGGATTTGCAGTCACTACTCCCGCCGCCGGTCTCGAATCTTGCCTGTTTTGAGAGCGCCCCGCGCTGTTAGGAAAGAGAAAGATTTCGTGAGCCGAGGTCGTACCCAGATTCAGATCACGCAAGCGCTGCTCCAGGTACGGCAGCCGATCCAGCCCCCAATACCATTCGCCTTCGTAGTAGCACATCGCGCTGAGGTAATGGCCTAACTTTTCGCGCACGGCATCACCCTGCGCTTTGATCTCTGCGGCGTCAAAGTCCAATGCGACGAGTTCGCCCGCCCAAAGACTTGCGCTGATGTCCGGCGCGTCAGTGAGAAAACGGCCTGTCATTATAGCTTTGGCGAAATGACTTTCGGCCGCCGCGATCTGTGCCGGTGCTGGCCGCTCTCTGGCTAGAGGCTGTTCAACTGATTCGGTATTGGCTTGTAGAGCCATGCGCGCGGCCAGCTGTTGGGCATCTTTAAGCGCATAATCATCCAGCAGTTGACGCTCCGGTGCAGCCCAATCAGCCGGCGGGTTGACCAAGTGCGGTAGGACTTCAACGGCATAGGATTCTGCCAGGCGATGCAGCGCCGGCAGCATAAGATGGGCATAAGGATCATCAGCCTGATGGAAATAAAATACTTGATGGTCGCGACCCTGACGCAAGCGTTTCGTTTCTGCAGTTTGCCGCTGCCGAGCCTGCCGCTGCGGTGCCAACAGTAGCGATGTCACGCGAGCACCAATAAACGCCTTTACTGACATTTAGCTTCCCCGTTAACTTTCAGCGACCCCCAAGCAAGTCTCCGCAAATCGTTTTAACGAATTCCCTGAATAGAATTCGAGGGTACGCCGAATTGAGCCAAAAAAAAACGCTGAGGCACTCTGTGCATCAGCGTTTCATTGGCTGGACAGGATCGCTGCCTTCCCCTCGCTCCAACCGAGCCTCAAGATTAGCTTCGCCATGCCAACCCTAGCGCCACCTTAATCGCCATCGACTTCGATAGCGGAGGCTCAGGTCGCGAGCGCTAGAGAACTTCAAACAGTCCCGCTGCACCCATGCCACCACCGATGCACATGGTCGAAACCACATACTTAGCGCCACGCCGCTTACCTTCGATCAAAGCATGAGCGACCATGCGCGAGCCTGACATTCCATAAGGGTGCCCGATAGAAATCGCGCCGCCATTTACGTTCAGCAGTTCATCGGGAATTCCAAGCTTATCGCGGCAGTAAACTACCTGCACAGCGAACGCTTCGTTAAGTTCCCACAAACCGATGTCGTCCATCGTCAGACCATTTTTCTCGAGCAACTTGGGAATGGCAAATACCGGCCCGATGCCCATTTCGTCTGCCTGCGTGCCGGCTACAGCCATGCCGCGATAGGCGCCCAACGGCTGCAAACCCTTCTTTTCGGCTACCGATGCTTCCATCAATACACAGGCGGACGCACCGTCTGACAACTGCGAGGCATTGCCGGCAGTAACATGACGGCCTTCCTGAATGACCTGACCGCCGCTGAACACGGGCTGCAAGCCAGAAAGGGCGTCTAAGGTAGTCGTTGGTCGATTACCTTCGTCCTTATCCAGGTTTACTTCAATCTCGTTAACTTCCCCGGTCTCTTTGTTCATCAGCTTCATAACCGATGGCAACGCGACAATTTCGTCATCAAAAGCGCCGGCCTGCTGTGCCGCCGCAGTACGCGCCTGCGACTGCGCAGAAAACTCGTCTTGCGCCTCACGGCTAACGTTATAGCGTTCGCCCACGATTTCCGCGGTCTCAATCATCGCCATATAGAGCGCTGGCTGATTTTTTAACAACCATGGACTCGGCGTTGTGAACATATCGCCGGTTTGGTTGCTGGAAATGGATTCCACGCCGCCGCCAATGGCCACGTCCATGCCATCAGAAATAATTTGCTTAGCCGCGATCCCAATCGCCATCATGCCCGAAGAGCACTGCCGGTCGATGCTTTGGCCAGGCACGGTGTCGGGCAAACCTGCTTCTAGCAGACACTGACGAGCTGTATTGAATGCGCTGCTTCCCATTTGCAGGGCGGCACCCATGACGACGTCTTCGACTTCTGCAGGATCAATGTTGGCACGCTGTACGGCATGCTTGATGGCGTGGGCACCGAGAGCCTGACCTGGGGTGCTGTTGAACGCGCCTCGATACGCTTTACCAATTGGGGTTCGCGCCGTGGAGACAATTACCGCTTCTCTCATCTCAACTCCTTAATTATCGGAAGGTCTATGAACATTATTCTTTCCAGGCTGAGTCGCTAACGCGACTCGCTGGATGGTGTTGCTAAGGACTAGGTCGTTGGCCGCGATGGTCACGCAGCCAACTGTTTTAGGCGTTTGTACGCCGCGATTAAGCCGCAGCGAAACGCGCCAGGCGCTCGCCGATCAAGGCATCGGCTTCGCTCATGATGCGGTCGAC
>CENU01415862.1_pt1 | contig 11493 bp, 10 predicted proteins | sample 361331 | NCBI WGS metagenome assembly CENU01 (sample SAMEA2619766, study PRJEB7988) | marine metagenome | isolation source: saline water (ENVO:00002010), including
CCCTACGGTGCTAACGGCACGACAAATTTCGATTACCGCCAAGCAGAGAATTTAGCGATGAATCGACTGGCACGAGATTTGGCCAAAGGGACACTTAGCGCTGTACTCGGCAATTGGTAAGAAATGCCCGTTTAAGTTTACTCGGTAGGTTCTGGCCGGACAAATGAAAGTGAACCGTCCGCATCCAAACGTCGATAGTAACACCCACTCCTCGCTTGCCCTGTGCTCTCCTTGGTGTGACAGGCCCCCTTGCCTGCTGGTGTGACCAGATAAAGCAGTGAATTCTGTTCACAGTTTACCCGAACTTCTTCTATCTTTAAAAAATCACCGCTTGTTTTACCCTTAATCCAGAGTTCATTGCGACTCGTGCTCCAAAAAGTAGCCATCCCCGTCTCCCGAGCAGTATCCAGCGCAAGCGCATTGACATAGCCCAGAATTAAAACTTCCCCAGTCTGTGCATCCTGTGCCACAGCAGGCAGTACATCGGTATCACAATTCGCCACTTTGCGCAGCTTTTTGAAGTCCAAATTCAGGCGCTTGCCCTCTTCTAACTCATAGTTTGACATCGTAATACTAGAGTGCGAACTGGACCGATTAGTCCAGTCGATTGTTGCAAACGAACAAATTCATACGAGTTACCTAGCTTTGTGCTTTCCAATGCCAAAGAAGCCAGCAAATCTGGATTATGAATTAGTCCAAGAGACGTAACGCTCAAAACAACTGACTTATGCAAGAGAGTACCTCCTCCTTATTACCCCTTTTGGCAAAGGCTGCGACCGAAGCTAGAGGGCTCGCTATTGATGCCGTACATGCCTGTAACTCCGGGCACCTCGGATTACCGCTGGGATGTGCCGAAATCGGTGCAGCTCTCTACGCAAACGGCGGTCTGCGCTATGATCCGCAAAACCCGAATTGGCTCAATCGCGACCGCTTTATCCTCTCTGCTGGTCACGGTTCGATGTTTCTCTATTCATGGCTGCATCTGGCGGGCTACGAACTATCGATGGAAGAGGTCAGTCACTTCCGCAAACTCGCCTCCGAAACACCGGGTCATCCTGAATACGGCGATACTGCCGGCGTGGAGGCAACAACAGGGCCACTTGGCCAAGGTATTGCCAATGCCGTCGGGTATGCCCTCTCCGGTAAACGCGCCCAAGCAAAATTCAATACCAGCGAACAGACAATCTTTGACCACCATGTCATCGCACTTCACGGAGATGGCTGCCTCCAGGAAGGCGTAGCTCGTGAAGCAATTGCCTTTGCTGGGCATAATAAACTCGATAATCTTATCCTCATCTATGACTCCAATGATGTCACACTCGACGCCATGGCAGACCAGACGCAAAGTGAAGATGCTGCCCTCTACTACAATTCACAAGGCTGGGACAGCGTAACCATTGACGGTCATGATCCGATCGCTGTGAGTGAAGCATTGGCCGCAGCCAAAGCAGACGATAATGGCAAACCAAAGGTTATTATTGCCAAAACCACGATTGGCAGAGGCATCCCTGAAGTCGAGGGTACAGCCAAAGGCCATGGCGAGGGCGGTGCTCAGTTTGCCGAGACAGCACGCAAAAACCTGGGTCTGCCGAAGTCTACTTTTTATGTATCCGATGCGCTACGCGACCATTTCGCTGCAATACGGGAGCAAGCCTCCAAAGACTTTGCTTCATGGAGCAGCCGTTACACGGAATGGAAAGCAGCCAACCCGGGTTTGGCCAACGAGCTACAGGACGGTATCGATCAAAAAACGCCTGCTGATTTACTCGACTCGATTCCTCCATTTGAGGCCGGCACGAAAGCAGCCACTCGAGCTTCAGGAGGCACCGTCATTCAGTCGGTAGCTCAGGCAATGCCACAACTGATCACTGGTTCAGCCGATCTTTACGGATCTACGAAAAATTACATCAAAGACGGAGGTGACTGCACACCCGATGATTATACCGGACGCAATATATGGTTTGGTATTCGTGAGCACGCTATGGGCGCTATTTGCAATGGAATCGCATATGATGGCTTATTTCGAGCCAGCGGCGCTACCTTTCTCGTCTTTGCTGACTATGTACGCCCCGCTATACGCTTGGCCGCCTTGGCCAAGCTGCCGGTAACCTACATCTTTACCCATGATTCCGTGGGTGTCGGCGAAGACGGCCCGACCCACCAGCCGGTGGAAACTGTCAGTGGCCTGCGGGTGATTCCTAATCTAGATGTCATTCGTCCATCCGATGCCGAAGAAACCGCTGCATCCTATGTCGCTGCGATGGAACGAAAAGATGGCCCAACCGCTTTGATCTTTTCGCGTCAGGGCATCCCATCCAACGACGCCCTCTCTGTCTCCGATCGTCGCGCAGGAACCCTCGCAGGTGGTTATATCGCCCGTCAAGAAACCGGCGAATTACAGTGCATACTTTTGGCCACCGGGTCTGAAGTGCAACACGCGCTGGCTGCCGCGGAGCAATTGGGCGATGGCACACGGGTTGTTTCCATGCCTTGTTTCGAACGTTTTGATCGCCAAACTGCGGACTATCGCGAATCTGTGCTACCCGCTTCCTGTCGCTCTCGTGTCGCTATTGAAGCGGGCGTCTCCGGGACTTGGGGAAAATACGTAGGCATCGACGGAAAAACTGTATGCATCGACCGCTTTGGGCTCTCTGCACCGGGCGGTCAGGTAATGGAGGCATTGGGCATCAGCGTTGGGAATATAGCAGAAACCGCGCGATCTCTCATGCCCTCCTAATTTGTTACCGGTTCGCAGAATGCATCAGCGGCATTGACTTGGCCACAACAAGGCCTTGTCTGTTAGCTTTCGCAGGCTGCTATTGAGCGCCAGATTAGAACTTTTTAAATCGCAATCATGGGTAATACATTCGGATCCCTTTTTCGAATTTCTACATGGGGAGAAAGCCATGGCGGTGGCATTGGCGTAGTTGTCGATGGCTGCCCTCCACAACTCCCTTTAACCGTAGAAGACATTCAATTTGAGCTGGATCGGCGACGCCCCGGACAAAGCGATATAACCACACCGCGAAAAGAGAGCGACACCGCGAGTATCGTCTCCGGGGTTTATGAGGGTAAAACGCTCGGTACACCCATCGCAATCTATGTGCCCAACTCGGATCACCGACCTGAGGCCTACAAAGAAATGAAGGACAAATTTCGTCCTTCTCATGCAGACTTCACTTATCAGGAAAAATTTGGCATCCGCAACCACGAGGGCGGCGGACGATCTTCTGCCAGAGAAACCATTGGCCGGGTCGCGGCCGGGGCGATTGCCAAGAAAATATTGGAACGCGCGGGCGGCGTAGAAATACGGGCTTTTATTTCGCGCATACATGATATTGAGGCGACAATCACTGAATTTCCCAGTCTCGAAGCAGTCGAAGCCAGCCCCGTTCGTTGCCCCGACCCGGAGACCGCGGAAAAAATGGCCGACCGCATACGGGAAGTTCGTGGTGCGGGCGATTCCGTTGGCGGGCAAATTGAATGTCGAGTGCGCAACCTTCCGGTCGGTTTGGGTGTGCCTGTATTCGACCGTCTAGAAGCTGATTTGGCCAAGGCAATGCTCTCGATTCCCGCGACAAAAGGTTTCGAGATTGGCAGCGGCTTTGCCGGAACCCACCTTAAAGGCTCCGAGCACAATGATCGATTTGTCAATAAGTCCGGCCGTGTGGGCACAGAGACCAACCGCTCAGGGGGTGTTCAGGGAGGCATTAGTAACGGAGAAGAGCTCGTATTCAGGGTCGCCTTTAAGCCGACTGCTACGCTCATACAAAACCAACAGACCGTTGACCAATCCGGGCAGGAGACTGAACTAATGGGGCGTGGCCGTCACGATCCGTGCGTTCTGCCCCGTGCAGTGCCAATTGTCGAAGCGATGAGCTCTCTAGTACTGGTCGACCATTGGATGCGTCATCACGCACAGTGTCGCGCATTTGAACTCTAATCTGCCCAATTTATTACTTCTGGCATGAACGACCGTCCGCTGGTCTATCTATTATTCGGCATACCCGGCTCCGGTCGAAGAGCCATCCTGCGTGACTTTTTTGAGGACGGCCTAGAAAAGGACGCCCCTATTCTCTACTTCCATCCGGAAGATGAAACCGCCAGTCCGGAAGATGCGCAAATTGCTGCGCTGGAAAATGTTTCCATTGTCCGATGGAGACTCGACGGATCCAGAGTCATGCATGATAAAATCGAGGCGGCTCCGGATGTCGTTTTCTTTCTCGCGCCGGGCCAAGCGGATCCTGCGGATGTGGTCGAGTCCGTTGAGGCGTGGATTACTCGAAACGATTGCCAAACAGCACGGCTGCTCACCGTCGTCGATTGCCAATTCTTGAAAGAGAATCCCGAATCTCTGGCCTGGTTTGATGCCTGTATCCATTTTTCCGATGTTGTCTTGCTCAACCACCGGGATGAGGCTGGAAATAAATGGGTGCGACAATTTGAAGAGGGTTACAAGAAGCGACACTGCCCTTCCCGCTTTTTGCCGGTAAAAAACAACCGAACGACCAACCCAGCTGAAGTTCTCTTTCCCGAGGCCCGCCGTACTTCGCTTTATTTTGACGAATTAATCCCCATCGAAGACGATGAATTTGAGGAGGACGCTCCGGATGATCTTCAGCCGGATCGCTATATCGAACGTTTGCAAAGCGGGCAGCGAGCCAGTCCGATCCCTTCCATCTCAAAATGGCTGCTATGAGTTTGCGTACTTTCTGGTTGCGCTTTATCCCAGTATTTTCAATTAAAGCGCGTTCGGTTTATTAGACTGCTGTAAACCGGAAGGAAAAAATTGGCATGCATCTCACCTGGAACCGAAAAGATCTTATTAGCCTGGACCTGCTTTCAAAGGAGGAAATTGAGAGCGTTTTTACCGTAGCCCGTGCTTTCAAAGCCTCTTTAGGCAACCATAAGGCCAAAACGACACTTCTGGATGGTCGCTCGGTAGTGAATCTATTCCTAGAGCCAAGTACCCGTACCCGGCTTGCTTTTGAAGTCGCCGCAAAACGCTTGGGTGCAGATTCAGTCACCGTTTCTGCCGCGGCTAGCAGTCTGACAAAGGGAGAAACATTGCGCGACACCGCTCGTAACATGGAGGCCCTTCAAGCCGACATCCTCATTTTGCGTCACCCCGCTTCGGGGGCACCGAACTATCTCAGTAAAGTCGTGGATATTCCAGTGGTCAATGCCGGCGATGGCTCCCACGCACACCCGACACAGGCACTCCTCGATGCTTTTACGCTGCTTGAGCGGTTCGAATCTTTGGATGGGCTCAACGTGACCATACTGGGAGACATTCTCTTCAGCCGTGTGGCTCGTTCCAATATCCTCTGTTTGCGCAAACTCGGCGCTACAGTTACCGTGGCAGGTCCGAGTACTCTCGTCCCCAATGATTTTGCGTCTATGGGTGTTCGGGTTTGTCATGACCTGCGCTCTGCACTCGAGGCGGCCGACGCGGTCATGTTACTACGCATTCAACATGAGCGTCAGACCTCTACACACTTTCCCTCAATCGGCGAATACACCAGCATGTTTGGGCTCAATCAGGAGCGTGCTGCCTGGCTAAAACCGGATGCCGTGATCATGCATCCCGGCCCAATCAACCGGGGCGTCGAAATTGATTCGGAACTGGCCGATTCCAACCGATCGGTCATCCTCCAGCAAGTGACCAATGGAATCGTTGTTCGTATGGCGGTTCTGCTTCTTTGCCACAGTTTTCATACCGGCGAGGCGATTCAACTGCCCCAGCTAAACTCGTAATAAAGATTTCGACTATGACGGACGTACTTTGGATTCAAGGAGGACGCATCATCGACCCAGCCAACGACCGGGATGCGACCGGTGATCTTTTTGCCGTCGATGGCATTCTTTGTGCCGAACTCAGTTCGTCAGAAAAAGAAAACGCCCGGATAATTGATGCCACAGGCTTCGTCGTGGCTCCGGGCTTGGTCGATATCCATGTACATTTTCGTGATCCCGGGCAAACGCACAAAGAAGATATTCGGAGTGGCTCACGTGCGGCTGCTGCAGGCGGATACACTTCAGTCGTCTGTATGCCCAATACCAGTCCGGTATGTGATAATGCCGGCACCCTGCAGGGCATTATGGATAAGGTCGAACGGGAGGCAGTTGTACGAGTGTACCCCACCGGGTGTCTAACCATCGGCATGGAGGGAGAGAGACTGGCGCCGACCGGGCAGTTGCAAAAAGCCGGCATCGTCGCGGTGACGGACGACGGCTTGTGTGTTCAGAATAATGAGATTATGCGTCGCGCAGTGGAATATGCCCACATGTTTGGCCTGCCGGTGATGGATCACTGCCAGGATGCCAGCCTGACTCAGGATGCGGTCATGAATGAAGGGGAATGGTCACTCAAGCTGGGTCTGCGCGGCTGGCCTAATGCTGCGGAGGATATTATTGTCGCCCGCAATGTCATTCTCTCGCGTTTGACAGGCGCCCACATCCACATGCAACACTTGAGCTCGGCTACTTCCGTGGAAATCCTACGCGCCGCGAAACGACGGGGCATTAACGTGACGGGTGAGGCAAGCCCCCACCACATCGAGTTTACCGACGCTTGCCTACAGGATTACGACACGACTTTTAAGATGAATCCACCACTGCGTACGACGCAAGACCGCCAAGCCCTCATAGAAGGACTGTGCGACGGTACGATCGACTGCATTGCAACGGATCATGCACCCCACTCTGCCACGGAGAAGGATCGCGAATTTGATAGCGCTCCATTCGGCATAATCGGGTTGGAGAACGCACTCCCCGCGACACTTGGCACATTGTACCACTCTGGCCGTCTCGGCCTCAGCGAAGTGGTTGCCTTGTTTACTCACCGGGGGGCCGAGATATGCCAACTGGAAGCAGGCACCTTATGCCCCGGCGCAAACGCGGATATCTGCATCTTTGATCCGGATGAAGAATGGACAGTCGATGCCTCAGCATTTTTGAGCAAGTCGAAGAACTGCCCTTGGGATGGCCATCCGCTGAAGGGTCGGGTGAAAACAACGATTGTCGGTGGTCATACTGTCTTCGACGGGAAACAAATTACCGCCTAGTCATGTCGGGGAACGAAGCGCCTAATTTTCCGGAGATCCTCCTCAACGGAATATCGCTAGCTGTTTTAATCAGCAGTTTAGTTCTGTGGATTTTATGGGGGTACCGACGCCTCCGGCAGGCCCCTGATTTTTCCGGCATGCCGCTCCGCCCGTGGGCCATCGGTTGGGTTAATTTCGGTATTTTTATGTGTGGGCTAGTCTGCCTGGTCATACTCGTTCAAACGATCGTTTCTCTTCTTTTCGGATTTGTATTCACCGCCGACATGGATGAAGCCTGGGGAATGGCGCTGGGTGCGCTGACTTTACAGTCGTCCTTCCTGCTCAGTTATTACGCCTGCCGACGTTATTTCCCAACGCTCTTCCGGGGAAATCTCAGTACACGCTCCCTCCATGCAATTCAGGCATTTTTTACCGCACTATCCTTCCTCATCCGTACATTACCTATCATTGGATTAGTAGCCTTCCTCTGGAACTATCTCTTAGAGTGGTTGATTAAACTGGGTTGGATAGATTCTTTTACGCCCCAGGAAGCAGTACTCGTATTTACCAGTGACCAATCGCCTCTCGCTCTTGTTATCTTGGCACTTTTTGCCGTCATTGTCGCACCGCTTGCCGAAGAGGTGATTTTTCGCGGATGTATTTATCGCTTCCTCAAGAGCAAACTACGCCCGCATGCCGCGATGTTTCTCAGTGCCTCTCTTTTCGGATTCATTCACGGAAATCTCATGGCCTTTATCCCACTTGCATTTGTCGGCTTCCTACTGGCCTATACGTATGAAAAAGAACGTAACTTACTCGTGCCAATCTTTTACCACGGGCTCTTCAATCTCTTTACCCTGAGCGTAACCATACTGCACCATTTATCGGGCAACGAACTTCCCTACTAGAGAATTCAATCATCCTTAGCGCGCAGCCCAATTACCCAATAAATAACGGACTACATCTTTATGAAAAGCATGACTGGATATGGGCGCGGAGCGACCGAGATACGCGAAAGACAACAGACTATCGAAGTCGAGATCACTTCGGTAAACCGCAAGACATTGGACGTACAGGTCAATGCGCCCCGCGAATGGCCGAACATCCAGCAAAAATGCATCGAGTGGCTCGACGGCTCCTATACTCGTGGCCGTTTACAAATTCAGTTCAAAGTCACGGTAAAACACGAACAGTCCAGTCCCTTAATGCTCGATCATGAGCGTCTCGATGGGGCACTTCAGGCCATTCAGGACTACGCCAGCAAACGCAACATAGAATACAAGCCAGACGCCAAGCTCCTGCTTGATCTCTCTAAAGTACTCAAGGAAGAGAAGAATCCCACCGAATGGAAAGATCTGGAGCAGGCCGCAGAAGGTGCATTCAAGTCGGCACTTAGTGAGATCCATGCAATGCGTGAGCGAGAGGGAACCTTACTGACAGAGGATATCCGCGAACGCATCGACCTTCTCTCTTCGGTCACAAGGACCATTGAGATGCACTCCAAGGAGACAACTTCGCAGCACCGGGATGCCTTGTTAGAACGTCTCCGCCAATGCAATCTAGAAATCGATTTGAGCGACGAACGTTTACTCAAAGAACTCGCCCTCTTTGCCGATCGTTCAGACATCAGCGAGGAGATCACCCGCTTGGACGCACACCTCAAACAATTCCTTGAATTTATTCAATCAAGCGAAGCCAGTGGACGAAAAATGGACTTTCTCTGCCAGGAGATTCATCGCGAGCTCAATACAACCGGCAGTAAATCAACACAAATTGAGATTACGCGCGCGGTCATTGAGGGCAAAAATACACTCGAGCGCATCCGCGAGCAGGTACAAAATATAGAGTAGATTGGCTCACTCTAAGGTTAAACTACAAACATGCGAAAAACAGACCGACTTCAATCCGAGCAAAAGAAAAATCCAAAAGGAAAAAAAACGTGCATGAATGGCTCGTATCACCTAAAATAATCTCATGTCTGCAGATATCATACGCGCACCCGGTGCCTACCGTCCGGTAATTCAGTTCTCTGTTCACGCAGATAACAAAGTTGGGCGGCTCAACGAAATTATTAGTCTGCTCTCCGTGCATGAGGTTCATATCATGGCGTTTTCAATTCTCGATACGACGGATAGCTCGATCATACGGTTTATTGTCGATTATCCCGAAGAGGCGCAAAAACTCCTCATTGAGCACCGCTTCTCCTATGTACAAAGTGAGCTCGTTGCGGTCGAATTGGACAGTGAAGCCGACATCAAACGAGTGACTTCGGCACTCGTACAGGCCGAGATCAACATACACTACACCTATCCGTTCCTTTCCCGCCCAATGGGTAAGCCCGCATTGGCCCTGAGCCTCGAAGATAACGATCTAGCCACCGACACGATTAACCGACACCAACTCCGCGTCATCGGTCAAAATGACATTGCCCGCTAGGTGGATGGCTAGATGTCTTTCCCTGATGAACCGCTACAGCCGCGAAATCAGCAACTCCCTTTCAAAGATCATTTCCTTAGGCAGGTGCTGGAAGAGCTTGAGGAAGAGTTCTTCGTGTTGAAGGGTCTGCATGCGCAGGCGATCACGGTCAATTGACATAAGTGAGCTGTAAGTTGCCTCGTCCATATCGAGTCCGCGCCAGTCCAAGTCGGCATAGCGGGGCATCCAGCCGATGGGGGTTTCAATACCGACCGCGCGGCCGGTGGCCCGCTCAATAATCCACTTCAGGGGGCGCATATTTTCGCCAAAGCCGGGCCACATCCAGTTGCCTTTTTCGTCTTTGCGGAACCAATTGACGTTAAAGACGCGGGGCGTTTCTCGAAGATCACGCTGCATCTTGAACCAATGACGGAAGTAATCCCCCATATGGTAACCGCAAAATGGAAGCATAGCCATCGGATCGCGGCGGAGTTGACCCATCGCACCCTCCGCAGCAGCGGTTGTTTCAGAACCGGTAGTTGCCCCCAAATAGACGCCATGACCCCAATTAAAGGCCTGCGAAACCAACGGCACATCACTCATTCGGCGACCGCCAAAGATAATCGCATGGACGCGTACCCCTTCCGGCTTTTCCCAGTCGGGATCAATTGCCGGACAATTCTCCGCGGGTGAAGTGAACCGGCTATTCGGATGCGCTGCGGGTGAATCACTTTGCGGTGTCCAGTCGTTGCCCTGCCAGTCGATCAGGTGCTCCGGCACTTCCTCGGTTATGCCCTCCCACCAGACATCCCCTTCATCAGTCAAAGCTACATTCGTAAAGATCGTGTCCTTCGAGCAGGAAGCGATGGCGTTGGGATTAGTTTGCGCGGAGGTACCCGGTGCCACACCAAAGAAACCGGCCTCGGGGTTAATCGCATAGAGGTAGCCATCCTCACCTGGCTTGATCCAGGCGATGTCATCGCCCACGCAAGTTACCTTATAGCCTTCCATCGCCTTGGGCGGTATGAGCATGGCGAAGTTCGTCTTACCACAGGCACTGGGGAAGGCAGCGGTCACATAGGTCTTGCGGCCATCCGGTTCTTCCACCCCTAAAATAAGCATGTGCTCAGCCATCCAGCCCTCATCGCGTGCCAAGGTAGAGGCAATCCGAAGGGCCAGACATTTTTTGCCGAGCAAAGCGTTGCCGCCGTAACCGGAGCCGTAAGAGACGATCGTACGTTCCTCGGGGAAGTGAACAATATGGGTGTTCTCCGGATCGCAGGGCCAGCTAACATCGACCTGATCCGGTTCCAGCGGGCAGCCCACCGAGTGCAAACAAGGCACAAAAAAGCCGTCTTTGCCCAATGCCTCAAGTACGGCATCGCCGATACGCGCCATAATCCGCATATTCACCACGACGTACGGTGAATCCGTCACTTCTACGCCAATCTTTGAGATCGGCCCACCGACCGGACCCATGCTGAAAGGAATGATATACATGGTACGTCCGCGCATCGAGTCCTTGAAGAGGCGCTTCATTTTGCGACGCATTTTGCGGGGCTCTTCCCAGTTATTGGTCGGCCCGGCACCATCACGATTCTGTGAACAGATAAAAGTACGGGATTCGACTCTGGCTACATCTCGTGGGTCGGAGCGAAAGAGATAACTATTCGGACGCAATTTTTCATTCAAACGAATGCACATGCCCTGCTCCACCATCTGTGAGAAAAGCGTGTCCGCTTCTTCCTCCGAGCCATTGCACCAGTGGACGGAATCCGGCTGGCACATGGTAATCATTTTTTCAATCCATCGGTTGAGTGCGCGGTGTTCCGTCTGGAATATCGACTTGGGATCGTTTAGTGCAGTCATTGTACGAATTTACTAGAGAATATTTTGGCGAGTCAGTAAAAATCACGTACCGTTAAATCAGGTTTAGACCTTGATCTACCCCACAATTATCCCTTGCTCGTAGTTTAGACGACGAATCAATGCCAAAAAAGAAGCAAACACCCAAAAGCGACCCCTCACTGGA
>CENU01205043.1_pt1 | contig 11477 bp, 10 predicted proteins | sample 361331 | NCBI WGS metagenome assembly CENU01 (sample SAMEA2619766, study PRJEB7988) | marine metagenome | isolation source: saline water (ENVO:00002010), including
AAGCTACATTGAGTTTAGAGGCCAAAAACCAACGACTGACGCATTGCTTAAGCGCCGTGGTTTAGTTGACTAATAAACCATAATGTCGTTAATAAAAGCCCGCTCGCGGGCTTTTATTTTATGTATATCAAACACTTAAGCTGATTTGCAACACACTTAAACTCAAACTTACTCACAACCTAGCTCGCCCATGTTAACCTTAATAAAAAATTAAGGTGCCTTTATGAAATACACTCTCCTACTCCCATTCTCATTGTTACTAAGTACATTGAGTTTTGCTAATGAAAAACAACATGTCGACCTACTCATTCATCATGCCAATGTGGTTGATATTAAAAATGCCGTGGTGATCCCCAATCAAACTATTGCTATTGCCGATGCTAAAATTATTGCCCGTGGCGATGACGCTCTTAAGTTAAATTACCATGCCACTACACAAATAGATGCTCAAGGACGCTTTGTGATGCCAGGCCTTTGGGATATGCATGTACACTTTGGCGGTGGCGACGCATTAATTGAAGAAAACAAAAAATTGCTGCCTTTATATTTAGCCTACGGCGTTACTACGGTGCGTGATGCGGCTGCCGATTTAAGCCCCTCGGTTTTAAGCTGGCGTGAGCAAATAACTAAAGGTGAGCTAATAGGTCCCACTATTTATACCTCAGGACCAAAACTAGAGGGTAAAGACTCTATTTGGCCAGGCGATCTTGAGGTTGAAACAACCCAAGAAATGCATGCAGCTATTGATAAACTAGATGCGATGAATGTCGACTTTGTTAAAATTACTGATAGCGCATTAACTCCAGAACTTTATTTACAAGCAGTAAAAGAAGTTAAAAAGCGTGGTTACAAAATATCAGGTCACATTCCGTTTTCTTTATCCGTTACTGATGTATCTAGCGCAGGTTTAGATGCAATAGAGCATATGACTTATTTACTCAAGGCGGCAGCTAAAAACGAAGATGATATTTCAGCTAAAGTAAAAGCGGGTGAACTGAGCTATCGCAGCGCCTTACCCGTTGTGATGAATAACATAGATAAAGACACCGCAATGAAAAAGTACCGTCTTTTAGCCAAAAATAACACTGCGGTTGTACCAACCTTAATTGGCGGCCAAGTTACCGCTTATATTGACGAAGATAGCCACCAGCAAGATGAGTTTTTAAATTACTTAGGTAAAGGTTTAAAAGACACCTACCAGTGGCGTGTTGATCGCGCAAATAAAGATACCCCCGCACAAATAAAAGCGCGCAAACAACGCTTTGTTCAAACCGCTCAACTACTACCTTGGGCACAAGAGGCGGGTGTGCCTATTATTGCGGGCACCGATGCAGGCTTTTTAAATTCTTATATTTACCCTGGGCTGTCGCTTCATCAGGAGCTGGCTATTTTTAGTGACTATGGCCTTACCCCTCAACAAATACTACACAGTGCGACCCAAGCAGGGCCAACTTTTTTAGATAAAGCACAACAGTTTGGTTCTTTAGAGGTTGGTAAAGTGGCCGATATTATTATTTTAGATAGCAATCCATTAATCAACGTGCGTAATACCCAATCATTACAAGGGGTGATCAGCCACAATCGCTATTACGATAAAGCCGCATTGGAAAACCTTAAAGTACAAGCCAAGCAATTCGTAAGCTCACAACAGTAAATCAACTAATGGGCTTAGCTTGCTGAGCCCTCCCTTTCATACTCGTTGTGGTATACACTCGCATTTTTAGTTTGGAGCAAACAACACTATGGGCTATTTATTTGCCGTTACTTTACTTTGGGCCTTTTCGTTTAGTTTAATTGGTGTGTATTTAGCAGGCCAAGTTGATGCGTGGTTCAGTGTGTTAATCCGTGTGGCTTTAGCTACCTTAGTGTTTTTGCCGTTTTTAAAGAAAACCCCTCTCCCCCTTGCGTGCAAACTGATGCTAATAGGTGCACTGCAGCTAGGGATTATGTACGGCTTTTATTACCACTCATTTTTATTTTTAACCGTACCAGAAGTGCTGTTATTTACTGTAATGACGCCGCTTTACATTACGCTTTTAAACGATGCATTGAATAAACAGTTCAACTGGCAATTTTTTATTGTTGCCTTTATTGCCGTGTTAGGGGCTATTACCATTCGGTATGAAAACCTAACCAACGACTTTCTACTTGGCTTATTATTAGTTCAAGGCGCTAATATTAGTTTTGCAACAGGGCAAGTAAGCTACAAGCGTTTAATGGTTAATCAAAAACTGGATGACAAAACCGTATTTGGCTGGTTTTTTATTGGTGCGCTTGTTATAGCCAGCGCTTGCTATGCGCTGTTTGGCAATACCGAGAAGTTACCTTCCAGCTCAACGCAATGGGGCATTCTTATTTACTTAGGTATTGTAGCCTCAGGTTTGGGCTACTTTATGTGGAATAAAGGCGCAACACTGGTTAATGTTGGTGCATTGGCGGTGATGAATAACCTGCTTATTCCTGCCGGTATTATTGTTAATGTACTTATTTGGAATCGAGATGCGGACATAGCCCGATTAACAATCGGTGCTGTTATTATGTTACTAGCATTAGTGGTCAATCAACTGCTAGCAAAGCGAAAAGTTAATCCCGCTGTCGTTTAATTGTCACTGTTTAGGGTTAAGGTAGGGGCTACTTTTATTTTTAAGGACAAATAATGAAGCGACTTCCCCTATTCACTGCCTGTATATTGTTAGCTGCACTTACTGGCTGCAATGATGATGTTGAAATAGTCGAAAAAGAAGTGGTTGTTACTAACACTGAGGTTGAAATTGTTGAAGTTCCTACCCCGGTTATTGTTGAAGTGGCGCATGGCACTAATATTCAACTAGGTACTCGCCCCGACTACTTAATTGAGGATATGGCCGACGGCGCACTAAAAACAAAATTAGCATCGTGCAAAGACGGTGCTTTTTATCGTACTGACTTTTCAATCGGCCATCGTGGTGCCCCCATGCAATACCCAGAGCACACAAAAGAGTCTTACATAGCGGCTGCTCGTATGGGCGCCGGTATTGTTGAATGCGATGTCACCTTTACTAATGACAAAGAGCTGGTATGTCGCCATTCACAATGCGATTTACATACCACCACTAATATTTTAGCTATTCCAGAACTTGCCGCTAAATGCAGTGTGCCCTTTACACCAGCAAACTCTAACAGTGGCACGCCTGCTTCTGCTAAATGTTGTACCAGTGACATTAGCCTGGCGGAATTTTTAACCCTTGAAGGTAAAATGGATGGTGCTAATCCTCAAGCAAGCAGCGTTGCTGAATATTTACAAGGCACCCCAAACTGGCGCACTGATTTATATGCAAGTAGCGGCACGTTAATGACCCACAAACAAAGTATTGCGCTATTTAAACAGCTAGGGGTAAAAATGACGCCAGAGCTTAAATCGCCTCAAGTGAGCATGCCTTTTGATGGTATGACACAACAGCAATACGCGCAAAAAATGCTAGATGAATACACGCAAATGGACGTACCCAATGAGCGTGTTTTTCCGCAATCGTTTAATTTAGATGACGTAAAATATTGGATTAACACCAACCCCGCGTTTGCAACGCAAAGCGTCTATTTAGATGGCCGAGATAGCGATGCAGGGTTTGATCCTAATAACGCCGATACATGGCAGCCTAGTATGGCTGCGCTTTTTAATGACGGCGTTAAAATTATTGCTCCACCCATTTGGATGCTATTAAGCATAGATAATGAAAGTAATATTGTGCCATCGCAGTACGCTATTGATGCTAAAGCCGCTGGACTTAATATTATTGCATGGAGTCTTGAACGATCTGGGCCGCTAAATAACGGCGGCGGTTACTATTACCAATCAATTAGTGATGTTATAGATAACGATGGTGACATGATGACTGTGGTTGATGTGCTTGCAAAAGAGGTTGGTGTAATCGGTATATTTTCTGACTGGCCAGCTACAGTTAGCTATTACGCCAGCTGCAATAAAATGCATGCCGCTATTTAAGCACAGTTTAGGTTAGTTAATTTGTAGCAAAATTCGTTTATTTTACCGCGCTCAGCTATTATATTCATTTTACTGAGCGCTTTTATGATCATTCAACACCATAACGCTGACTTACCAACGCCTACAGGGTTAATGCGAACTACCATTTACCGCCCACAAACATCGGGGCAATACCCTGCCATTATTTTTTATTCTGAAATTTTTCAGCAAACAGCCCCTATTGCCCGTAGTGCAGCTATTTTAGCCAGTCATGGATTTATCGTACTTGTGCCAGAAGTGTTTCATGAGCTTAACCCTATCGGAACTGTGCTGGCTTATGATGACGAAGGCAAAGATAAAGGTAATAACGATAAATGGGCTAAACCTTTAGAGCATCATGATAGCGACACACAAAGCCTTATCGATTTTGTAAAACGCCAAAGTTATTGTTCAGGAAACGTGGGAGCTATGGGTGTATGTATTGGTGGACATTTAGCTTACAGAGCCGCTTTAAACCCACTTATAAAAGCCGCGTTTTGTTTATACGCCACCGATATACACAGTAATACACTGCCCGCACAACCCGGTAATAACTCATTTGAACGCATGGCCGACATACTCGGTGAAATTCATTTTATTTGGGGTAAACAAGACCCTCATGTACCACAAGATGGCCGAGACAAAATATACCAGCAAGCTGTTCTTACTGGCATAAATTACCAATGGCAAGAAGTTAACGCGCAACATGCCTTTATGCGTTATGAAGGCGAGCGCTACGATGCAGCTCTCGCCATAGCAATGTATCAACAAGCTGTTGCCTTATTTAACCGAGCGCTAGCCCTTACGCATACCTAATGCCGTATGCTGTTTTACAAAGTACGCTTTTAAATAATCAACGAACAAACGTAACTTTTTAGATCCCGTCGCTCCTGGCGGGAAAACCCCATACAACTCAATGTCTTTGCTTTTGTAGTCGTCCATTATAATTTGCAGTAAACCCGCTTGTACTTTTGGCCATGCATCGTATAGCGGTATACGCCCTATGCCATGTCCTGCCTCTACAAATGCAGTCCGTGCAGCGGCATTATTGGTACTGAGCGATCCTTGCATAGTAATGTCGACTTTTTTACCGTCTTTTTGCAAGGTCAAGATTTTACTCCCTAACTGATAAACCACCCACTGGTGCTGTGCTAATTCATCGGGCGTAGTGGGCTTGCCATAATGCGAAAAATAATCAGGTGCGCCACAAATACAAGTACTCATAGTGGTTAACTTAGTTGCCTGTAGGTTTGAATCGCGCAGCGCAACCCCTCTAATTGCAAAATCAAAGCCGTGTTTAATAATATCCACCACATCATCAGTTAATTGTAAATCTATATCAATTTTGGGGTATTGGCGCTTAAAGGTATTAATTGCAGGCACAATTAATTGCATCCCCACATTAACCGGACAACTAATTTTTAATAATCCTTGAGGCTCACTTTTTATATTTTCTATTTGTTGATTAGCAGCATTGGCTTGCTCGGTAATAACGCGGCAGCGCTCATAGTAAGCCATACCGGCTTCAGTAAGCGCCATGGTACGTGTTGAGCGGTTAAGCAAGGTTACTTCAAGTTGCGTTTCTAGCTTTTTTAAATGGTAACTGGCTACTGCTCGCGTTAACCCTAGCTGCTTTGCCGCTGCAGTTAAACTGCCCTGCTCAACTATTTGTGCAAACACCACCATACTTTTTAATTGTTCAAACGAAACTTTCATCACTGCATCCTACTTGTAGCCTTAAACTATTGTATCAATTATTAAATCAATAAAGTTAAATTTATCATCGTTGTTTAAAGTTACGTTAGTGCATATAGTAACTGCTAAGCAATGATTACAACTTTAAATCATCAGAAGGAAAAAATAATGGCTAAGAAAATATTAATGGTACTTACTTCACACGCTGACTTAGGCAACACCGGTGAAAAAACAGGTTTTTGGGTAGAAGAATTCGCCGCCCCTTATTATGCATTTGTTGATGCTGGCGCAGAAATCACTCTAGCTTCACCAAACGGTGGCCAACCACCAATCGACCCAACCAGTACATTAGCCGACTTCCAGACTGATGCTACCAAGCGTTACGACAACGACAGTGCAGCGCAAGCATTAATGGCAAACACAAAAGTGCTAAGTGAAGTGAATGCTTCTGATTTTGATGCGGTATTTTACCCAGGTGGCCACGGCCCATTATGGGATTTAGTAGATAACACGGATTCAATCTCGCTCATCGAAGATTTTGTAAAATTACAAAAGCCAGTGGCAGCTGTGTGTCATGCCAGTGCCGCATTTTTAAATACAAAAGATGCTGATGGCAATGCATTGGTTGCGGGTAAAAAAGTTACCGGCTTTAGTAACACTGAAGAAGCCGCTGTACAGTTAACAGATGTAGTTCCATTTTTAGTCGAAGACGAGCTGATTAAAAAAGGTGGTGACTATCAAAAAACTGACGACTGGGGCGTGCTTGCGCTTGAAGACGGTTTAGTGATCACTGGTCAAAACCCAGCAAGCTCTGAGCTAGCAGCTAAAAAACTACTTACCAAGCTTGGTTAATTACGATTAATCAGCATAAAAAGCACAGTTTAATCGCTGTGCTTTTTAATTTGCTTTTCATTACTCACCACTATTCCTATACTGGCCACTCTTACTATAAATAAGGGCACCGTATGCAAAATAAACCATCCACCTTATCGTTACTCAGCAGCACCCGCTTTGCCATTATAAGCATTGTAACTATTTGTTTTGTGTTGCAACTAATAAATAGCCTGCCAGGCATTAGTTTAAATGGTTTAGGTATTTACCCTCGCAGCATTCAAGGGCTGATTGGGATTCTTTGCGCTCCCTTTTTACACGGTAGCTGGTGGCATTTTGCGAGTAATATGCTGCCCTTTATTGTTTTAAGCTGGTTAATTTGCCAATACAGTGTAAAGCGTTTTTATAGCGTATTTTTATTCACCGCATTAGTTGGTGGATTACTGGTATGGATGTTTGCTCGTGGCAATATTCATGTCGGCTTAAGTGGCGTTATTTATGGGTTATGGGGATTTATTTTATGCTATGGCATTGTAAGACGTTCTTTTAAATCTATTTTTATAGCCGTGGTGGTGGCCTTTTTATACAGTGGTTTTATTTGGGGCGTGTTACCACAACGGTTTCACATCTCGTTTGAAAGCCATCTGTTTGGCGCACTAAGTGGATTCTTTTTAGGGTATAAATTAGCAAAAGCAGATAAATTAAAAGCAACAACGGGCAAAGCAAATACGCACGTTTAAACTATTAGAGGCTATTTATGAGTGATAACAACGACTACACCCCAGCAAAAGTATGGACATGGGACAATGAAAGTGGCGGTAAATTTGCAAACATTAACCGCCCAATTGCAGGAGCAACTCACGATAAAACACTGCCTATTGGCAAACATCCATTTCAGCTTTACTCATTAGCGACCCCCAACGGGCAAAAAGTCAGTATTATGTTTGAAGAGCTATTGGAGCTTGGTATTACTGAGGCTGAGTATGATGCTTATTTAATTAATATTGGTGAAGGCGACCAGTTTGGCTCTGATTTTGTTGATATAAACCCAAACTCAAAAATACCTGCGTTGATGGATCACTCTACAACACCAGCAACCCCTCTATTCGAATCAGGCGCTATTTTACAATACCTTGGCGAAAAGTTTGATGCGCTTATTCCTAATGATTTTCAAGCTAAAACGCAATGTCGTAATTGGCTGTTTTGGCAAATGGGATCGGCGCCTTATTTAGGTGGCGGCTTTGGTCACTTTTACAGCTATGCGCCAACCAAAATGCAATACCCGATTGACCGTTTCACCATGGAAACTAAGCGTCAGCTAGATGTACTAAACCGCCATTTAAGTGACAACGAATACATGGCAGGCAGTGAATATTCAATTGCCGACATTGCCATATGGCCATGGTATGGCTCACTGGTATTAGGCGACTTATATGATGCCGCTGAATTTTTAGATGTTGCATCTTATACCCATGTGGTTCGTTGGGCTAAGCAAATAGCTGTGCGCCCAGGTGTAAAACGAGGCCGCCGTGTTAATCGTACTTGGGGCCCAGAAGAAGAACAAATGGCAGAGCGCCACAGTGCTCGTGATTTTGAATAAGACGCTGCTTTAGTACAAACAAAAAATCAGCGCTTAGCTGATTTTTTTGTGTTTATTTGGGGTTCCTTTATTCTTAGCAGGTAAAATGACTTTGTAATCCCAACAGTAGAAAAGTTAAGCATACCATCTTAATATATCTAAATATTTACACTGATAGCGTAGTTATTAATTGTGAAAAAACTGACAAAAGAACAAATCTATAAACGCTTAAACAATGAAGAAGACGCCCGAGCTTGCAAGGCCATCGACGACAATGCCTGTCAGGAAGTACCCGGTAATTTTATTATTTTACTCATTAGCCAGCTGTTTAGTAAATTTGCCGATGCACTGCTTAATCCAAAAATCACCCTGCCATGGTTAATGCAAAGCTTAAATGTACCAGCTAGTTTTATTGCTTGGTTAGTACCAATTAGAGAATCGGGTTCATTGCTGCCCCAACTTGCTATTGCTAACGTTATTCGCAAACTCCCCGTTCGTAAATGGGTATGGGTAATAGGTGCAGTGATGCAAGCAGGATGCATTTTAGCCATGGTTGCGGTGGCGTTCACCCTCAAGGGCGCACAAGCAGGCTACGCCATTATTGGCTTATTAATTTTATTTAGCCTTGCCAGAGGGTTTAACTCTGTAGCTGCAAAAGATGTGCTGGGCAAAGTTATTCCTAAACAGCAACGCGGTAATATTAGCGGGCTTGCTGCGAGCATTGCCGGTTTTGCCACCTTAACGTTTGGTCTCATGATGTGGTTTTTTTCACAGCAAAAAGATCAAGACATTGTGATCATCGCTTTACTACTGGGTGCATTAATGTGGCTGATTGCCGCGTTTTTTTATGCACAAATTAACGAATATAGTGGCGCTACCGAAGGAGCTAATAATGGCCTATTGCACGCGTTTTCAAAGTTAAAAATTTTATACCAAGACAAACAGTTTGCGCATTTTGTTATTACACGTGCCTTACTGCTTTGTTCAGCATTGAGTGCCCCTTTTTATATTATTTTAGCCAGTAAACAGTCGTTTGAATTTTCTTTACTTGCCACCTTTATTGCCGTTTCCGGCTTTGCAAGCCTAGTCTCAGCGCCGATTTGGGGGCGCTTAAGTGACTTATCTAGCCAGCGAGTGCTGGTACTCAGTGCCACTTTGGTTACCATTAATGGGCTGGCTGTATTTGTTATTGCAACTTGGTATAACGAGCTGCTACTAAATTGGTGGGCTATGCCTATTTTGTACTTTTTACTCTCAGTTGCGCACCAAGGAGTACGCTTAGGGCGAAAAACGTACCTCGTCGATATGGCAGAGGGTAACAAACGCACCGATTATGTGTCGGTTAGTAATACCGTTATTGGGGTTTTATTACTGATGTTAGGCAGTATAGGCTTATTAGAATCGTTTTTATCAACCGCAGAGCTTATTTTGCTTTACAGTGGGTTAGGTTTTTTGGGGGCAATGAGTGCACTGTTTTTACCAAAAACAGAGTAAATAGCGTGCGGTTTAACCTAATGTAATTAAAACGCTCACCTTTAAAGTTGTGGGCGTTTTAATGCAAACTTATCTTTGGTGGTGCTAAAGTAATCGCCGCCCATTTTACCTACTGCATCTAAACGTGTCGGATCTATGTAGCCATTTACCAACGTGGCGTCATCTATAAAAATTCCCACTACATCTAAGAGCATCATTTTGCCACCGCTTGGTTCATCTGAAATAGTGATCACTTCTCGAAGCTTACATTCATAGCGTACTTTTGAAGCTGCAACACTCGGCGGATTAACTAACTGGCTTGGGACTCTCTCTATGCTGGCCTCATCAAACTCACTGACATTATTAGGGTAATTAGCGCAGCTTTGGTTCATTTGCTCTACTAAGGCATGACTAACAATATTAACCACACATTCTTTGGTGGCTAGTAAATTTGTCAGTGTATCTTTATTGGCTTTATCACTGGGGTTAACTTGAGTCACACTTAGCACTGCAGGCTGACAACTTGCTACGGTAAAAAAAGAGTAAGGTGCAATATTGCTTACCCCCTCACTACTTAGGGTGCTTATCCATGCAATCGGTCGTGGACTAATACCGCCAACTAAGTAGCTATAAACAGAGCGGCTGCTGTTTTGCATTAAATCTAAAAACATTATTTCTCACTTTTAAGTTAAAAACTAAACCCTAGTACTAGGCAATACGTACTTATAGATTGGATCTTCATTAATACTACACCGTTAGCAAATAGTTTAATTTCATGCGCCAAAAAATAAACATTGTCTGGTTTAAACGCGATTTACGCTTAAGCGATCATCAACCGCTTAAACATGCGTTTAGCAATGGGCTTCCAACATTATTGCTGTACAACTTTGAGCCGCTGTTACTCGAAGATGCTCATTATAACGAGCGACATTGGCGCTTTGTGTATCAGTCACTATGTGATTTAAACCAACAACTTGATCGCTTTAATAGCTGCGTGTACATATTTAAACAAAATATGCAGTCGTTGCTTGAAGAGCTACACACCCAGTTTGAAATAATTAATCTCTTTAGTCACCAAGAAATCGGCTTAAATAATACATTTGAGCGCGATAAAGCGATTAAAGCATGGTGCCAACATAATCAGATTAACTGGTTAGAGTCACCAACGGGGGCTGTCATTCGGGGTAAAAAAAATCGCAATAATTGGAATGAATGCTGGCAACAAACAATGCAAGCGCCAATTGCCATCCCAGATTGGAAACACATTAAAACAGTGACACTCACACACTACCAATCGCCAGAGTTACCAGACAATTACACGACTGACGATGACAATTTTCAACTCGGAGGGCCGCGACTTGCCCGCGATGTTATGCACAGTTTTTTTGCCGAGCGCGGTAAAGGCTATCAAAAAGGGATCTCTAGCCCGAGCTTGAGCCGCACGCATTGCTCTAGGCTTTCGCCCTATTTAGCTTGGGGCAATATTAGTCTTAGGCAGGTGTATCAATTGGCGATAGACGCATACCATTCAACCCATCCCAATAAAAAAGGCTGGAAGCGTCCGCTTGCTGCGTTTGTATCTCGCCTGCATTGGCATTGCCATTTTATGCAAAAGTTTGAAAGCGAATGCAGCATGGAATTTAAAGCCTTAAATCCGGGTTACCATGCATTTCCGTATCGTGATGACGCTAAGGTTACTAGCGATATTGAACGCTGGGCACAGGGGCAAACCGGTATTCCTATTATTGATGCCTGCATGCGCTGTTTAAAAGCCACCGGTTATATTAACTTTAGAATGCGCGCTATGCTGGTGAGCTTTGTAACCCATCATTTAAACATCAGCTGGCAACAGGCAAGTTTTCCGCTGGCTAATTACTTTTTAGACTTTGAACCGGGAAT
>CENU01026786.1_pt1 | contig 11469 bp, 14 predicted proteins | sample 361331 | NCBI WGS metagenome assembly CENU01 (sample SAMEA2619766, study PRJEB7988) | marine metagenome | isolation source: saline water (ENVO:00002010), including
GTTGCAGCACGCCCCTGCATCACCAGCGGCATCCAATCAGCCAGCTGCGCCCGGTCCTCGCTCCACTCCATGCCTGCAAAAGCGGGCAGGGCGCTGAGCTGCTGCTGGCGCTGGCGCAGAAATGCCACATCAGCGCTGCCCTGCACCCAGCTGATGTGGGGCACCTGATGCAGAAAGGTGCCTGCATCAAGGCGCCCCTGCTCTTGCAAGGAGGCCCAGAACTCAAGGCTGCGCTCAAAGCTGGCATTGATGCGCAACGCCTTGGCGGTGGCCACCGTGCCATCGGCCTGCTGTGGGGTGTAGTTGAGCTCGCAGTTGGCGGCATGGCCCGTGCCGGCGTTATTGACCGCCGCGCTGCTCTCGAGCGCTGGCTGATCGAGGCGCTCGAGCATCAGCAGGCGCAGCTCTGGATCCAGTTCGTGCAGCAGCACCGCCAGGGTGGCGCCCATGATTCCGCCGCCCACCAGCACGGCGTCGTAGCGCTCCAAAGCGGCCAGGGATGAATGTCTGTTCAGGCTATGGGGCCACTTCCTTACGCTGGAGGCAACACAGGCTCATGCCATGACCACCGACACCGCCACCGGCGCCGCTGATCCCCAGGCCCTGACCCTGGAGAACGTGGAGCGCGCCCTCGATGAATTGCGTCCTTTCCTGATGGCCGATGGCGGCAACGTCGAGGTGGTGGAGATCGACGGTCCTGTGGTGAAGGTGCGTCTGCAGGGGGCCTGCGGCTCCTGCCCCAGCAGCACCATGACCCTGAAGATGGGCATCGAGCGCAAGCTGCGTGAAGCCATCCCCGAGGTGAGCGAAGTGGTGCAAGTGCTCTGAGCGGCACCCCTTAAGCTCCCGCCAATCGAAGAATCCTGCCGTGCTGGATCAGCGCCTGCTGCGCGACAACCCTGAGCTGATCACCGAACAGCTGGGCCGCCGCGGCATGACGGTGGACCTCACCGGTCTGCAGCTGATCGCCAAGCAGGAACGGGACCTCGAAGAGCAGCGCAGCAACCTGCAGGCCGAGGGCAACCGGGTCGGCAAAGAAGTGGGCGCTTTGATCAAAGGCGGCGCCGCCCCGGGAGGCCCTGAGGTGAAGGAGCTGCGCGAGAAGGGCAACCGCATCAAGCAGCAGGTGGCGGTGCTGGAGGAAGAGGAGAAGAACCTCGAGGCCAAGCTGCGCGAGCAGCTGCTCACCTTCCCCAACCTGCCGCTGGCGGAAACCCCTGACGGCCAATCAGAAGCTGACAACGTCGAAGTCAAGCGCTGGGGTGAGCCGACCACTGGCGTTGAGCTCGAGGAGCACTGGCAGATTGCCGAGCGCCTGGGCCTGTTTGAAACCGAACGGTCGGTGCGGATCGCCCAGAGCCGCTTCATCACGCTGATGGGCCAGGGGGCGCGCCTGGAGCGGGCCCTGATCAGCTTCATGCTCGATCTGCACACCAGCAAGGGCTATCGCGAGGTGATGCCCCCGATCCTGGTGAACACTGCCAGCCTCACCGGCTCAGGCCAGCTGCCCAAATTCGCCGAAGAAAGCTTCCGTTGCGCTGAGGACGACCTCTGGCTCACCCCCACCGCCGAGGTGCCGATCACTTCACTGCACCGCGATGAGGTGATCCCGGCCGATCAGCTGCCTCTGCGTTACGTGGCCTACACCCCCTGCTTCCGCCGTGAAGCAGGCAGCTACGGACGTGACACCCGCGGCCTGATCCGCCTGCACCAGTTCAACAAGGTGGAGCTCTACTGGTTCTGCCACCCCGAACACTCCGCAGCCGCCCATGAGCAGCTGACTCTGGATGCCGAGGCGGTGCTGGAGGCCCTCGAGCTGCCCTATCGCCGCCTCGAGCTTTGCACCGGTGACATGGGCTTCTCCGCCGCTCGCACCTACGACCTGGAGGTGTGGCTGCCAGGAGCGGGCTCCTACCGCGAAATCTCCAGCTGCAGCACCTGCGGCGATTTCCAGGCGCGCCGTTCGGCGATCCGTTTCAAGGAGGGCAAGAGCACCCAGCTGCTGCACACCCTCAACGGCAGCGGTCTGGCCATCGGCCGCACCATGGCAGCCATCCTGGAAAACGGACAACAGGTGGATGGCAGCGTCAAGCTTCCCGCCGCCCTGGCGCCCTACGTCGGCTGCGACACACTCGCGCCACAATGAATTGGTGAAGGGGTAAGCCTGTGGGTGTACTGACGGCGCTGTTGATCCTGGCGCTGCTGGTGGTGGTGCACGAGGCCGGCCATTTCCTGGCCGCCACCAGCCAGGGCATCCGGGTGAGCAGTTTCAACGTCGGCTTTGGTCCGGCAGTGCTCAAGCTGCAGCGCGGCCCGGTGCTCTACGCCCTGCGCCTGATCCCCCTGGGGGGCTATGTGGCTTTCCCCGATGACGATCCCGACAGCACGATTGATCCCGAGGACCCGGATCTGCTCAAGAACCGGCCGTTAAGGCAGCGGGCGTTGGTGATCGCCGCCGGCGTGCTGGCCAACCTGCTGCTGGCCTGGGTGGTGCTGCTGGGCCAGGGGGTCATCGTCGGCATCCCCGATGGCTTTGATGCCACCGGCGGTGTCCTGGTGACGGCGGTACAACCAGAGAATGCTGCCGCCCGCGCGGGCCTTGAGCCCGGTGACAAGCTGCTGGCCATCAACGGCGAACCCCTCGGCGGTGGCACCAGCGCGGTGCAACAGCTGGTGGAAGCGGTCAAGTCCTCCCCCAGCCAGGAGTTGCAGGTGCAGCTGCAGCGCTCCGGCCAGACCCTGAATCTGGAGATGGTCCCGGCTGACCAGGGGGGCAGCGGCCGCATCGGCGCCCAGCTGCAGCCAGCAGGGGTGGAGCACTTCAGCCGTCCGAGCGGCCCAGGTCAGGTGATCAGCCAGGCCAACAAAGATTTCTCAGCGATCTGGTCACGCACGCTGGAAGGGTTCTCGGCCTTGGCCACCCGCTTCAGCGAGACGGCCTCCCAGGTTTCAGGCCCGGTGAAGATCATTGAGATGGGCGCCCAGCTGGCCGATCAGGGCGGCTCCAGCCTGTTTCTGTTTGCCGCGCTGATCTCGATCAACCTGGCGGTGCTCAATGCCCTGCCGCTGCCCCTGCTGGATGGCGGTCAATTCCTGCTGCTGCTGCTGGAGGGCCTGCGGGGCCGGCCGCTGCCCGAGCGACTGCAGATGGCCTTCATGCAGTCAGGCCTGGTGCTGCTGCTGGGGCTCAGCGCTGTGCTGATCGTCAGAGACACGAGCCAGCTGAGCCTTGTGCGCCAGTTGATGGGGAATTGAACCCTGATCATTTAAGATGATGGATTGTTGATCCAATCCGGGCTGCCGCATGGCGAAAAAGTCGATGATCGCGCGGGATGTGAAGCGCAAAAAGATGGTGGAGCGCTTCGCGGCCAAGCGGTCGGCCCTGATGAACGCCTTTGAGTCGGCGGCAGATCCGATGGAGCGTCTGGAGATCCACCGCAAGATCCAGAACCTGCCCCGTAACAGCGCCCGCATCCGCATGCGCAACCGCTGCTGGGCCACCGGTAAGCCCCGTGGTGTCTACCGCGATTTCGGCCTGTGCCGCAATCAGCTGCGTGAACGCGCCCACAAGGGCCTGCTGCCCGGTGTGGTCAAGTCCAGCTGGTGAATGAGCTGCTGGCGGCCTACGCCGCCGGTTGGTTTCCCATGGCCGAGGGTCCAGATGGATCCCTCGGCCTTTTTCGTGCCCGCGAGCGGGCCCTGATGCCCCTCGATGGGCGCTTTCATGTGCCCCGCTCCCTGCGGCGCCAGTTGCGCCCCGATCGCTTCGAACTGCGCATCGACACCGCCTTTGCCGAGGTGGTGGCCGGTTGCAGCGATCGGCCCAGCACCTGGATCAGCCCGGAGCTGCAAGCCATCTACAGCGCCCTGCACCAATTGGGCTGGGCCCACAGCATCGAAGCCTGGGACGGGCAGGGGCTGGCCGGCGCTCAGCTGGGGCTGGCCATCGGCCGCTGCTGGATCGGTGAATCGATGTTTCACCAGCGACCCCACGCCTCCAACGTCGTGCTGGTGGCTCTGCAGCAGGCCCTGGTCGATGGGGGCTTTGCCCTATTTGATGTGCAGCTCAGCAACCCACATCTGGAGCGCTTTGGCTGCTTCTGCATCAGCGATGCGGCCTACAGCGCGCAGTTGCAAGCCGCTGTGCGCTCCCCAGCGGTGCTGCAGCTGAATCAGTTCACTATTCACAGCAGGGCCTGGATGTCAAGATGATGGTTGACAAGCAACAGGACATAAGCGCCAGTGCAAGGTGAAACACGGACCATCTCCTTTGATGGCCGCGAGATCAGGCTGACGACGGGCCGTTACGCCCCTCAGGCCGGTGGAAGTGTGCTGATCGAATGCGGCGATACCTCGGTGCTGGTCACCGCCACCCGCTCCACACCCCGTGAGGGCATCGACTTTCTGCCCCTGACCTGCGACTACGAAGAGCGTCTCTACGCCGCCGGTCGCATCCCAGGCAGCTTCATGCGCCGCGAAAGCCGCCCGCCGGAGCGCGCCACCCTGGCCGCCCGTCTGATCGACCGTCCGATCCGGCCGCTATTCCCCAGCTGGATGCGCGACGACCTGCAGGTGGTGGCCACCGTGCTCTCCGTCGATGAGCGCATGCCCCCCGATGTGCTGGCAGTGACCGGTGCCTCCCTGGCCACCCTGCTGGCCAAGATCCCTTTCTATGGACCGATGGCCGCCGTGCGTGTCGGCCTGTTGGGCGATGACTTCGTGCTCAACCCCAGCTATCGCGAAATCGAGCGCTCCGATCTAGACCTTGTAGTGGCCGGCACCCCCGATGGGGTGGTGATGGTGGAAGCCGGGGCCCAGCAGCTGCCGGAGCAGGACATGATCGAGGCCATCGACTTCGGTTATGAGGCCGTCGGCGAGTTGATCCGCCACCAGAAAGAGACCCTCGAGGCCCTCGGCATTGAGCAGGTGATTCCCGAGGCACCAACTGAGGACACCACCGTCCCCGATTACTTGGCCAAGCAGTGCTCCAAGGACATCGGCGGCGTGCTGGCCCAGTTCAGCCTCAGCAAGAAAGAGCGCGACACCCAGCTCGATGGCATCAAGGGCAAGGCAGCCGAGGCCGTCGCCGCCCTGCCGGAAGCCGATGCGGTGCGCACGGCCGTGAGTAGTAGCTCCAAGCTGCTGGGCAACAGCTTCAAGGCGCTGACCAAAAAGATGATGCGTGCCCAGATCGTCGAGCAGGGCAAGCGGGTAGATGGCCGCAACCTCGATGAGGTGCGCAGCATCAGCGCCGCCGCCGGCGTGCTGCCCAAGCGGGTGCACGGCTCAGGCCTGTTCCAGCGGGGCCTGACCCAGGTGCTCTCCACCGCCACCTTGGGCACCCCCTCCGACGCCCAGGAGATGGATGACCTCAATCCATCGAACGAGAAGCACTACCTGCACCACTACAACTTCCCCCCCTACTCGGTGGGTGAAACCCGGCCGATGCGCTCCCCGGGTCGACGCGAGATCGGCCACGGCGCCCTGGCTGAGCGGGCTCTGGTGCCCGTGCTGCCCAGCAAAGAGTCCTTCCCCTACGTGCTGCGGGTGGTCTCTGAGGTGCTCAGCTCCAACGGCTCCACCTCCATGGGTTCGGTCTGCGGCAGCACCCTGGCGCTGATGGATGCCGGTGTCCCCCTGGCCGCTCCGGTGGGCGGGGCGGCCATGGGCCTGATCCGGGAGGGCAAGGAGGTGCGCGTCCTCACCGACATCCAGGGCATTGAGGATTTCCTCGGCGACATGGACTTCAAGGTGGCCGGCACTGAAAAGGGCATCACCGCCCTGCAGATGGACATGAAGATCACCGGACTGGCGATGAGCACCATCGGTGATGCCATCAATCAGGCCAGGCCCGCCCGTCTGCACATCCTCGAGAAGATGCTCGAGGCCATCGACAAGCCGCGCGACACCATGTCGCCCCACGCGCCGCGCCTGCTGAGCTTCCGCATTGATCCGGAACTGATCGGCACCGTGATCGGCCCCGGTGGCCGCACGATCAAAGGCATCACCGAGCGCACCAACACCAAGATCGACATCGAGGACACCGGCATCGTCACGATCGCCAGCCACGATGGCGCCGCGGCCGATGAAGCTCAGAAGATCATCGAAGGCCTCACCCGCCGCGTCAGCGAGGGCGAGTTCTTTGAGGGAGCCGTCACCCGCGTGATTCCCATCGGTGCGTTTGTGGAAATCCTGCCCGGCAAGGAGGGGATGATCCACATCTCCCAGCTCTCCGAGCAGCGGGTGGAGAAGGTGGAGGACGTTGTCAATGTCGGCGATCAGGTGCGCGTTCGCGTGCGCGAGATCGACAACCGCGGCCGCATCAACCTCACCCTGCGCGGTGTGCCCCAGGACGGCTCCGACCCAGAGCCCACCGTGATCCTGCCGATCGGCGAGGGCTGAGCCTCAGGGCTTAGAGCGCAAAGCCAGGATCAATCTCAGCCAGGCAAGCCCGGGCCAGCTCACAGAGCTCGGCCTGGGCTTTGCTGTTGCTGGCGATGAGACAACCGGCCTGCCTCACATCACCGCGGTTGTAGAGCAGCGGCGCCCCATCGGCGTGACAGAAGGCCCCACCGGCCGCGAGCAACACCGCTTCCGGGGCGGCCATATCCCAGTCCTTCGGGGCGCTGCGGCCTGACAAGGAGATGTAGACATCGGCCTCACCGCGCAGGATTGTCGCCACCTTGCCGCCGACGCTGCCGATGGCCTTGGTCTGCCCGAGGGCCAAGCGCTCCAGCAACTGCTCCAGGCGCGCATCACGGTGGTTGCGGCTGGCCACCAGCACCAGCTCGCTGCGCTCGGAGCGGCCGCTGAGCCGGGCGGGGCTGCGCTCACCGCTACGGGTTTCGCACCAGGCCTCACCACCGCAGCCGCTGCCATCCACCAGGCCAAACCACACCTCCTCGCGCTCGGGCTGCAGCACCACCCCCAACACCGGGCGCTGCTGGCGCACCAAGGCCAGATGCACGGCGTACTCCCCGGTGCCCTGCAGAAAGTCCTTGGTGCCATCGAGGGGATCCAGGATCCAGATCCACTCCCCGGGTAGCGGCTCGCCACTGGCCATCTGCTCAGCCGCGGTTTCTTCACTAAGCAGGGTCCAGGGGGCATCGGGGAATCCGCGCCGCAGACCCTCGAGCAGGTGCTGGTTGACGGCCAGATCCGCGGCGCTGACCGGACCCTCGCCGCCTTCATCGACGCTGAGGGCGGCGGGGTAGCCAAAGGGGGGCTGCTCACCACGGGCATAGGCCCGCAGGATGTCGCATGACTCCCAGACCAGCTGGCGCAGCAGAGCAAGCAGCGCCTCAAGCTCCACCGATGCGGGCAGGGCAGCGGTGGTGGGCATCATGGACTGAGCAGGGCCTGGCCATTGTGAAGGACCCCGGATCCAGGCCTGAGCCCGCAGCCGGGGTGCTGTATCTGGTGGGCACCCCCATTGGTCATCGCGGTGATCTCTCCCCGCGGGCGCAACAGGTGCTGGCCGGCGTGGATCGCGTCGCCTGCGAAGACACCCGCCACAGCGGCCTGCTGCTGCATGGCTTTGGCATCGATGCCCGCCTGGTGAGCTTCCACCAGCACAACCAGCAGCGCCGTATCCCTGAACTTCTGGAGGCCCTAGCGGCCGGTGAATCCCTGGCGCTGGTGAGTGATGCCGGCTTGCCGGGCATCAGCGATCCGGGCGAGGAGCTTGTCGCCGCAGCTCGAGCCGCTGGCCATGGGGTGGTGTGCGTCCCCGGTCCATGCGCCGCCACCACGGCTCTGGTGAGCAGCGGTCTGCCGTCCGGCCGCTTTTGCTTTGAGGGCTTTTTGCCCACCAAAGGCAAGGAGCGTCAGCAGCGGCTGCAGCTGCTGGCCCGCGAACCCCGCACTTCCTTGCTCTATGAAGCGCCGCACCGGCTGTTGGCGTTGCTGCGCGATCTCGCCGAACACTGCGGCGCACAGCGCGCGGTGCAGGTGGCCCGCGAGATCACCAAACGCCATGAGCAGCAGGTGGGCTCCACCTTGGCCGAGGCGCTGGCCCACTTTGAACAACACAAGCCCCAAGGAGAGTTCACCGTGGTGCTCGGCGGGACTCCCCCGGCAGAAGCGCAGCCCTGGAATGCCGTTGCCCTGCGCCAGGAGCTGCTGGCCCTGCAGGCCTCAGGGCTGAGTGCATCGGAAGCGGCCCGCAGCCTGGCCCAGAGCAGCGGCCATCCGCGCCGGCAGCTTTACGGGCTGCTGCACGCAGAAGGGGAGTCAGACTGATGCTTCACGGGTGGATTGGATGCTGCTGCGCCTGCGCCTACTCACCGGCACGGTGATCGGCTCGCTCCTACTGCTGTTGATGCTCTGCCTGGGCAGCCAGAACCTTGAGCAGCGCGAGGAGCTCAACCTGGGGGTGGGCCGCAGTGCGCCACTACCGGCCGGTTTTGTCGTGGGCATCGCCCTGATCTGCGGCATCTTGAGCGGAGGCAGTGCAGCAGCACTGCTGCTGCCCGAGCAGCGCTGATGGATCAGCTGCCCGGCAGGGCATAGAGCGTGCTGTCGAGCACGACCCGGCTGATGCCCTGGGCAAGGATGAATGGGGCGGTGCGCTCGAGCAGACCGGTGTCGGGCACCTTGATCACCCGTTGGCTGCGGCCGCACTGCCGCTTGGCCTGGCGGGGGTTGGCAAAGAGGGCAATGGCCTTGCGCTCCTCTTCTTCTGCCGCAACAGCACCCAGCTCGCTGAAGTCCTTGACCGGGGTGCCTTTGAGTTCCACCTCCCGATCCACCAGCAAATAGAGACTGGAGGGCAAATCGCTGATCACCAGAGGCTTGCTGACACAGGGGCCGCTGCTGCCGATCTCGCCGATGCCGCTGACCGGAGCGATGGCTACAAAGACATCTGCGTCGGCATCGTCATCGCCCAGACTCTCGAGTTCATCGTCCTCGGGGTCCTCAGCGCTGAAGTCATCAGCGTCATCCAGGGCCAAGGAACTGGCTTCTTCTATCGCCTCAGCGGTTTCATCCACGCTGCTCGTGGCAGCGGCGGGCTGCTCGTCGGCCTCAACCTGAGGGGCCACCGGCTCATCCGGTGGCTCTGCTGCTGGAGCAGCGGCAACGGCTGCAACCACAGCTGTTTTGGCCGCACTCACGCTGCCGCCGCGAGCACGCTGCTTTTTGAGGCTGTCGTATTCCTCTGGGCTCAGCAGCGCCTTGACCGTCCGGCTGACGGTGTTGGGGCTGCAGCCAAAGGCCTCCGCCAGAGCAGCAGAAGCGATGCCGGCGCGGTACTGCTGCACCAGCTCCTGCTTCTGGCTATCCGATAGGCGGCCGGCGGCCATGGCAGGAGCACAGGAGCCCTCCAATGTAAGCGCTGCTGCTGGCAGGATGAAGGGCCAAGACCAACGCGCTGGTCTGTTTGCTCCCTTAGCTCAGCTGGATAGAGCAGCTGCCTTCTAAGCAGCCGGTCGATGGTTCGAATCCATCAGGGGGCGTTCAAGCAAGCCAAGACGGCGCACCGCCGCCAGCCCTGGTCTCTTCATCAGGCACAGAGAGAACAAGGTTGTGGCTGCAGGCAACGGTGCCTCAAGCGCTGGTCATCGAGAAAGCCAGTCACCACAGCCTCGTTACTGACAACTGTGAGCTGTTGTTGTCGATCAACATCCCAGCTCGCACAATCAAGTCACAACCGCACAAGAAGCCAAAATCCAGAGGCTGTCAGCCTCGTTGGCCTTTAGGGTTTCAGCAAAGCTAAGGCGCCGTGACATTGATGACGAGGCTGCGTCGTTTCTGGCAGCGTTTTTTGGTATCGCTGCGCACCAATCGTGCGCCGTTGGATCTCTTTAACGATAGGGGCAGGCGCAGGTGAACGGCATCACTGACAGAAACCAAGCTCAGGCCATCCAGGCGTAAGGCCGAGGGTGCCATTGGGCACAGCACGACGTCTGTGCTTAAGAGAAGTTGGTCTTGCAGCGATCTCTGTGGTCTCGATGACCTACGGCGAGCCGAGAGCTACAACCACGGTTGATGGCTGCTCGAGGGAGGGCATTGACCTCCCTCACCCCCTTGATCGATTCACCTGAACTTGGCTGGCCGAGGCCGTCAAGTTCAAAAGCCCCGGACATGCCGGGACGTCTCGTCATACCCATGTTTGCCTGATTGATCAGCAGCCCAAACAACGTTTGGCGATGGTTTCGCAATCAATCGCCATTGATGACAACTAATTTTATTGATCCAATGAAAGCTCTATCCCTTCACAAACCAGGCGAAGCGCATTCCCAGGAAGCGGTAGTGATCCCATGAGCAGTACTCCCAAGCCTCGGTGACATCAACCCCCGCCTGGCCGCCCAGACCTGACGCTCCACCGAGACGCTGGTTAAGCGGATGCCTTCATCAAAAAGGTCATCACCATCACAGCGACTGCCACGGTGCATCCGAAAAGAGGAACCGACAGTTGAAGAGCTTTCATTGGCAGCCTCTTGAGTGGGACTGCCATTTTGGGGCTTATTCGCTCAGGAGTGACTAAGGCTTAATACCTAATTTTCGTCTTGCAATGCATCAGAGCAACCAACGGCTGGGCCTGAACAAGCACTGATGGCTGACCCCATACCCCCATGCGAGCCCGAGACGGGGGAAGCCATTATTTGCACCTTCAAGATCGGCAACAGCTTTGCAGAGTGATCGAAGTGTTTGACCACAACGAGGCGGAGGGTCGGCAGAGCAAGGGCATCAAGATGCTGTATCGGGGATGATCGACTGATCGCGCAAGCACGGTCGTGGTGGTTATGCAAGCCGAGGTGGACGTGATGGCACGCCACATCGAGGAGGGCATCGCCGTCTTTTCAGCTCACGGTGCACGCATGGAGACAGCGGCATCCCAAACATTCCGGCCCAACTGAGACCACCATCCATTGGCATGTGACAGCCACCTCGATCTGGTATCAATCGCGCCCAACTGCCCTGAGTGGCTAAAACACAACGGATTTGAATTCAGTCATGAGTTTTAACCAGTACCTCTTGGTATTCCTGGCGCTTGGCGCCGCGTTGACGAGCTTATGGGCCAGAAGCTGGGCCATGAGCTTCGTTGCTCAACAGCAAGTCAGCAGTGATCAACCGAGCTGATAATCCGATCAGTGTCGTGCTGAGCTTGACCATGGCTTAGCTCGATTATTGATCCAATCGTGAGCGATGGGGCTGGCTCAGGTTCGGTCATGGTCGGTCTTCCGCCCCACAGCTGCAGCAACGATCGAGCGAAGGTCATGGTGTTGATTGACCGTTCCACCATGACCACTGAAGTTCGCAATTGGGCCATCGTTGCCAAGGCAATGGAAGATCAAGGTGCCATCCACAGCCAGATGTACAAGCGCGCCAGAGCATTGGCTGACGGCATGTCCGATCCAATGCCCACCAGCTTCCCGCAGGCTCCCTTCAGCATCAGCGGTGTTGCCGGCTGAATTCGGCAATACCCTTCAGAACGAACGTCGTCCATCAAAAGGGGGGTTAGCCCCC
>CENU01076979.1_pt1 | contig 11445 bp, 12 predicted proteins | sample 361331 | NCBI WGS metagenome assembly CENU01 (sample SAMEA2619766, study PRJEB7988) | marine metagenome | isolation source: saline water (ENVO:00002010), including
TCGACATTTCCTGCTCTGCAACAGTCCGGCAATGGCTTGTTTTTGAGCGGCACCCCGCTGTAAACTGCCGCTCACGACTATAAACCGGGTCTCGGGCGTGGATCATTGCCTTGCCAGTGGATCATTGTCTTGCCAGTGGATCACTGCCTTGCTCATTTTGACCATCCCCAGATCACCCGTGAGATCACCAAAGGACGCGAGATCATGACCGACATGGATACCCAACTTCCCGCAAACCGCAGGTTCGCCACACTGGCAGATACCGCCATGGCGCCGCGCTTTGCCCATGACAGGATGCTGTCGCTCATGGCCCAGATTGTTCTGGTCCTTGCCGGAAGCGCGCTTCTTGCCATTTCGGCGCAGATCAGCGTTCCCTTCTACCCCGTTCCCGTGACCGGCCAGACTCTCGTCGTGTTGATGATTGGCATGGCCTATGGGTCGCGTCTCGGCGCGGCAACGGTCATGGCCTATCTCGTTGAAGGCGGCATGGGGCTGCCGGTTTTTGCCAATGGCGGGGCCGGATGGGCCTATCTCCTCGGCCCGACAGGCGGCTATCTCACCGGCTTCCTTGTGGCAGCCTTCATTCTTGGCCTTCTGGCGGAACGCGGCATGGGCCGCAACCCGATCTCGACCGCGCTGGCGATGCTTGTCGGCACCGCGGTGATCTACCTGTTCGGTGCCACCTGGCTCAGCAGCTTCATCGGGTTTGACAAGGCGATTGCCGCCGGTGTCCTGCCGTTCCTTTATGGCGATGTGGCAAAGCTGATTGTGGCTGCCGGTCTGATGCCTTTGGCTTGGCGTGCGGTCCGCGCGCTGGCAGGCAAGGGCGACGATGCTGCCGGTTAAAAACCGGCTGTTTCCTTCCGGACGTTTTGCCTGATGCTGTCGGCGATCGCCGCGACGCTGGCGATCGTCGCCATCGGATATTTTCTGAAGCAAAAGGACTTTCTGCCAGACACGGTCTGGCAGAGTCTGTCGCCTCTCTGCTACTGGGTGCTGTTTCCGGGGCTGCTGTTCGATGTGATGACGACCATGGAGCTGAGCGCCGCAGTGCTTGGCCCCTTCACCCTGACCATCGCCTGCGCCAGTGTGGTGATCGTGCTCTATGCGATTGTCGCCGGGCGGGCCATCGGCATGGATGGCCCGGCGCACAGCTCGCTTGTGCAGGGGTCACTGCGCCATAACGGCTTTCTGGTGTTGTCGATCCTGCAAGGCGCTTTTGGCGTCGCGGCAGTGCAACTGACCGCTGTTGCCATCGCCGTTATCGTTCCCATCTCGAATATCGTGTCCGTGATTGCCATCCTCGTGATGACCGGCAAGGGCGGGGATCGTGGCATGAAGCGGGCGATTGTCGCCGAGCTCCTGCGCAATCCGCTGCTGCTGTCACTGGCGTTGGGCTGTGGGGTCAATCTTCTGCAGATCCCGGTGCCATCCTTCATTGCAACGGCCGCCGCCATGCTGGGTCACGGTGCCTTGCCGCTTCTGCTGCTGAGCATTGGCGCATCACTGCGCTTCTCGGCGATCCGCGGACATGCCGTGCCGCTGGGGCTGGCAATCGCCGCCAAAGCGTTGGTGTATCCGGCGGCCCTTGTGGGGATGGGTCTGTTTCTGGGGCTTGATGAACTGTCTCTTGTGGTTCTTGCGGCGGCAGGCGCGGCGCCAACAGCGAATTCCTCCTACACACTTGCCGCAGAGCTTGGCGGCGATTCGCGCCTGATGGCAGAGATCATTTCAACACAGACGGTTGTCGCAGCGCTGTCGATGCCAATCTGGATCTGGGTGGCTGGACGGCTCGCCCAGACCTGAGTGATGCCAATCAGGTTGCCGGGCGGCCTTCCTGGCTGCAGGCTCCGGGGGGCCGGTCTAGAGCTGTGCAAACAGCGTGTTGTCGTTCGCCGGCGGCGGCGTCATCTCGTTGATGGCGGCGTCGTAATCGCCAAGTGCCTCGTCCGCATCAAGGACCTCGACCTCGCCGCTGCTCTCGAGAATCTCGAGAAGTCGATCCTCCGGCGATTCCGTAGACGAATGCAGCACCGTGACAGCAATCACTGCGGCAATGCTGGTGGCCGCCACTTCGTCGGATTGGATTTGGGGGCGGTTGAACGGAATGACGTGGCATTCCGGCCGATGGTCTCGGTCGGTCAGTCGCATGCTTGAGCTCCATTGCGGATGTAGAGAGGTGACTCAGTCGAAACGCTGGACCACGCCCCGAGGAACCAGTGATCTGAATTTTCGGGAAAACAGTTCCACCTGGCGCTCTTGCGCGGGTTATCAACACTTAGGTGCAATAACGAGTGGTCCATACAAGATACAGTGTGACCGTAAAGTGATTCACTGCAAAGCGAAAAGTGCCTCGCGATTCAAAAAAGCGAATCGGGACGCAAAAAAGGCCTCTGATCGAGGCCTTTTGTTAACGTTTCGTGACAGATTGATGTCTGTTCGGTGCAGTTATCCGCCAACGCGCCGGACGAAGATGGTTCCCGCCGGCTTGTTGTTGACGTTCCGTACCGTGTTGGTTGCCTGGCTGAAGATCACCGTTTCGACACCGAAGCTGTCGACGACAGCGACGCGCGCCCGGATCTGCTTGTTCACCAGGGTCTGCGACAGTGCCAGCTGTGTGGCGCCAGCTGTTTCAATGGCGCGCCAGGTCCGGCCGTCTGTCGAGGCTTCCCAGCCAACAGACATGCTGGCGATGCCGTCCTCGTCCGAAACACCGTTGGTGCTGACAAGAATGGTCTCACCTTCGGTGGGCTCGCCGGTGATCAGGACTTCGCCCTGCACCGGATCGTCCACATTCTGAACGGTCTCGGATGGGCTGGTTACCAGAAGCTCCTTGGTGCCATGACCGTCCTCGTAGGACACGACCGCGCGGTAGGAATAGCCGACATGGCGCTGCGAAAGCTGAAGCACTTCGCCGTTTGTCTCCGGGAATGCCTGCCATTCGGTCTTTGTGCTGGAGCGCTGCCAGATGATCGAGAAGTTGCCGAGCCCGTCATCGTCGGAGATCATGCTGGTATCAACAACCAGCGCGTCTTCTTCGCGCGCGGCACCGACAAGCTGCGGCGCGCCGTTTGGCTTGTCATTGACATTCTGTACCGGGCTGGATGGCGGGCTGAGGATGGTTTCCAGATTGCCCTGGCCATCGACATAGGACAGTTGCACGCGCAGATAGCGGCCAACATGGCGCTCGCGCGGTGTGAATGACTGCCGGATTTCGCCGGACAGGTTCGACCAGGACGCACCGTTCTCGGAAATCTGCCATTGAACCTGCATGCTGCCAACGCCATCGCCATCGACAACAGACGACGCGTCGATGATCAGCGGATCATCCTCGATCGCGATGAAGCTTCCAGTTTCCACACCGCCATCATCCGACGCGGCACTTGCGGTCTGGGTTGTGCCCGACGTGTCGGTGGTGGTGGTTGTTGTTGTTGATTCGGTGCTGCTGGCAGCCTGGGAGGTGCCGGACGCGGTGCTGCTGCCGCTGTCGCTCGACGCGGTGGCAGCAGGCGTTGCCTGCTCGGTTGACCCGCCGCTGGCGGCGCTGTCGTTACCCGGCAATCCACCGGCAAACGCACTGCCACCGGCGGTCGCAATCGCTCCGACGATAAAATAGGTCCACAGTCGACGCATTACTCATGACCCCCTAACAATCATAAGCTCTTCAAATACCGGATTTGATTTGCAAGCCAATTCTAGAGATGACTAAACACATCAGTAAGGTATCCGGTGCGGTTAAACCATAAAAAAATCGCTTAAAACGAGACATATGTCCAGTTTTAAGTCTCATGCGCAATGCCGGGTCGCCGATCCGCGCACCGTGCTGCCAGCGGCAGAGGCAGTTGGTGTGGACCAAAAAAAGCACCGAGCAGGTGCCTAAAGACCTTCCTCGTCAAGCACCTTGCGGGCCGAGCGAAAGCATTCCAGAGCCTGTGGCACGCCGCAATATATGCCGATTACATGCACAATGGCGCGCAATTCTTCCTTGCTGACGCCGTTTCTGATGGCGCCACGGCAGTGCAGCTCCCATTCATGCATTTTGCCAAGCGCCCCGATCATCGCCAGATTCATCATCGAACGGGTCTTGGCGTCGATGGCTTCGTCACCCCAGCCAAATCCCCAGCACCAGGCTGTCATCGCCTCCTGAAAGGGGCGCGAGAACGCGTCAGCATTCGCAAGTGTGTTGTCCACATAGTCCGCGCCGAGGGTTTCCTTGCGCTTGGCGAGGCCCGTTTCAAACAAGTTGTCCATTCGTCATATTCCTTTGTGGCTCATCGGTGTGACTCATCGGCGTGGCTGATCGGCGCTCTGCGCTGCCGCGATGCCTCAGCCTATAGCTGATGTTTCCAGCCCCTGGCGTCAAGGAAGCTTTTGTGAATATGGCTATCCTGTTGAAAAAATACACTTTCCAGAGTTTTGTTCAAAAAGTTTACTGTGTTAATTTTCCATTAATTGCAGTGCCTGTGCTGCCTTCTGAACGAAACCGGTTGATGATGATTGACGTTACCTCCATAGACGCCCGCCCCGGAGAGGCCGAAATTGTAAGGCTGATGGCCGGATACATGGCGGCGAGGCTGTTTACAACGCGCCAGCGCAAGGCGTTGTCGGTGATCATCGACCTGACCAGCCAGCCGGTTCGCGTTCCGGTGACCCGCGAAATGCTTGGTCCGCAAAAATCGGGCCTTGGTACGCGCCCACCAAAGCAATTCGAGATGACAGTCTCGACGGCTGCCGGGATTCGCGATGCCGCCGAGGTTGTGGCGCATGAGCTGCTTCACATTTCGCAGGCGGTCAACGGACGACTTCTGATTACGGCCGCCAAGCGCAAAATCAACGGGGTGAAGCGCGTTGTCGATACAGCCCGCTGGATGGGCGGCAAGCCGGTGACGATCGACGAGCTGGCCTGGCAAAACCGCCCATGGGAGATCGAAGCCTGTCACTGGCAGAGCGTTCTGGTCACCGAATTCCTGTTGCTGACGACCGGTCAGCATGTGGACCAGCCGCTGCAAACGCCGAAAAGGAAACAGCTGGCGCTTTATCGGGTCAAGGTGCCGGCACCTGTCATGGCGCCGCGGTCTCAGGCACCCGACTTCACTCCAGCGCCGGTTCAGAATGCATCTTCGACTGATGCTGCACAGGCTGACGCCAGGCAGGGGTCCTCGGTGATTGGAAACAATGGCGCCTCCATAGATGCTGTCATCGAGACCGCCATGCCGGATTCGCCAGCTCCGGTTGCCTCTTCAGTGGAGCGTGAAATGAGCCCTGAGGCAGTGATGTCTGCGTTGCCTGAAGCGCATGACATTGCGGATGATGAGATTGCCGCCGATCTTCCGGCGATGCCGCAGATCGAGGAGCCGGATGACGCCATGATGGCTGACCTTGCGGCCGAGCTGGCTGTGGGTGAGCAATTTGGTGGCAGCTTCGGAGGCCCGACGCAGGACGCCGGACCGGCCATGCCGGTCGAGGCGCAGGAGACAGGTCTGCCCCAGAACGGCATTGGCACCGGTGTTGGCAATGGTATTGGCACCGGCATTGACACCGGTGTTGACACCGGTATTGGCAATGGCGGCGACCTTGCCATCGATCTTGCATCTTCTGACATGCCGGACGCAGCGGTTCCGGATCATGACGGCGCCGTCCGGAACATGCCGGTCTATGACAAGGTGGCTGACATCGATGCCGGTGGTGCCGCCTCCACGATCGAGGTGGACGTCCCCGGTCTTGATGCGCCGCGGACGCTGGATTCGGTGGCGATGTCGCGCAAACTTGACGAACTGCGCGACCGTGGATTGCTCAGCGCCTGATCACCTCTGATTTACCGGCCGGATTTATCTGGTGATTTTTGGCCTCACAGCGGGTAGTTTGTGCCCCGGCCAGCCTTGGCAGGCCATACCCTCGGGCCATACCCTTGGGACAAACTCAGGGGTCACACTCAGGGGTCACACTCCAGGATCAGACCCACAAGCTGGGTTCATGCATCAGCCGCAACGGGACATCGATGAATATTTACAAGGCAATCAAGGAAGAAATGCTGGTCCCCATCCATCCGGCGGGCTGGCCCTTCATCTTCATTTTTGTGGTGGCCAGTCTGCTGATCACCATATTCTGGGAACCTTTCATCCTGCCGGGCACGTTGCTGTCGCTGTGGTGCGTCTATTTCTTCCGCAACCCGGTACGGACGACGCCAATGACCGATCACTACGTTGTCGCGCCGGCGGACGGGCGGGTGCTGTCGACCGGCATTGGGCCTGTCCCGGCAGATCTTGATCTTCCCGAAGGCGAGTGGCGCCGTATCGCGATCTTCATGAATGTGTTCGACGTCCATGTGAACCGCGCGCCGGTCGCCGGCCAGGTCACGGCAACAAGCTATCATCCCGGGCAATTCTTCAATGCCAGCCTTGATAAGGCGGCGGACGAGAATGAGCGCCAGAACATCGTCATGGAAACTGCGGACGGACAGCAGATCGGCATGGTGCAGATCGCCGGGCTGGTGGCGCGCCGCATTCTTCTCGAGGCCGGTGTTGGCGATCGGCTCGCCATTGGCCAGCAATTCGGGATCATCCGGTTCGGCAGCCGTGTCGACCTCTGGATTCCGGCGGCCACTCCGGTGCTGGTAATGCCGGGTCAGCGCACAGTTGCCGGTGAGACGGTGATAGCCGATCTCTCGGGGGCGCTGGCCGAACCGGCAGAGGTGAGGCAGGCCTGATGACTCCCGCCCCGCGTCGTCAGCGTCGCTCTCGTTCGGTATCACTGTTCTGGCTGATCCCGAACATTCTGACTGTGGCGGGTCTGATTTCCGGGCTGACAGCTCTGCGCTTTGCGCTCGACGGGCGGTGGGCCGCGGTGATCGGGTTGATCGCGCTTGCCGCGGTGTTTGACGCTCTTGATGGACGGACAGCGCGCCGCTTCAAGACAAGTTCAGCCTTTGGTGCCGCGCTTGATAGCCTGTGTGACATGGTGGTCTTCGGGGTTGTGCCGGCGCTGTGCCTGTATCTCTGGGCGCTGCAGGATTCGGGCAATCTCGCCTGGTGGGCAACGATGTTCTATGCCGTGGCCATCGCGCTGCGTCTTGCCCGCTTTGATTCCGAAATTCGCGACCCGGACGAGCAGTCCAAGGATTACTTCACTGGCGTACCAGCGCCGGCTTCGGCCTTTCTGGTGCTTGTGCCGATCGTCGTTGATCTCGAATTCGGCATCGCCTGGGCACGCGAGGCCACCTATGTCTGCGCCTGGCTTGTGCTCATCGGCAGCCTTGCCGTCTCCGCTGTGCCGACATTTGCAGGCAAGCGGCTGAAGCTTCCGGTCGGCACGGTGCTGCCGGTCCTGGCAGGCGGTTCCATCCTGATTGCCGGCATGTTCATGCAGCCATTCATCACATATCTCGTGCTGGCTGCCGCCTATGTGGCGTCGATCCCGGTGGCGGTGATCCGCTTTTATCGTCAGGAAGTTAGCTCCTAGGCCCGCGAGGCGGTTCTGCGTTGCTGTTCGGCCTGGCGTTCGCGATGCAGCAGATACAGGCCGCTGGCAATGATGATCGTCACCCCGACAAAGGTCGAAGGTGCCGGCACGTCGCCAAACACAAGATAACCAAGCGTCGCGGCACCGATGATCTCGACATACTGGAACGGGGCCAGAAGGTTGGCCGGTGCATTGCCGGCTGCCCAGACAATGAACGCATGGCCCAGTGTGGCAGCCAGCCCGAGGCCGATGACCCAGGGTATCTCGATCCCGACAAGCATCGACATGCCGGCGCCCGGAAGCTGGAACACGGTGCCAATGACGGTCAGGCCACCAAGGGAAAACATCGCCACGATACTGCCAAGGAACTGCATCTGATAGGGGTTTACCGTTCCCGACAGTTTTCGCGTCAGGATCATGTAACAGGCCATCGACACAGCAGATACCAGAGGAAACACAGCCGCCCATCCGAAGATGACAAGGCTTGGCTGAAGGATCACCAATGTCCCGCCAAGCCCGGCCAGAATGGCGGCGATGCGTCGGATCCGTAACCGTTCGCCAAGAAACACCGCCGACAGAACGGTCAGGATCATCGGCTGGACAAAGAAGATCGCAATGGCCTCGGCCATCGGCAGATGTTGCAGCGCGGCAAAAAAGAACACCGTTGCCATCGCCAGCAGCAGACCGCGCACCGCCTGTATCATGATCGTCCCGGGTGGCACCATCCAAAGGCTGAGACTCACCATGAAGGGCAGCATCAGAACGGTTTGCATGAAAAACCGCCAGAAGGTGATTTCCAGCGGCCCGTGCGTCTCTCCAAGAAGCTTGGCAAACACGTCAAGGAACGGGATGACCATCATGCCCGCGCACATCTGCAGCGCCCCGCGCGGGTGTCGCGATTCCTCTGAAACGGCATGGTCCATCGGCGCATCCTGCACGTCGTAAAGGCCCGAGGTCAATCGCGCGTTTGTGGCATTTTGCCTGCCTTGCCGCGGCAAACCAAACTTGCAGTCGGGCGGGGTTCAGGGCACACTGCGCACTCGAATTTCGCCGACCCGGAAAGATCATGTCCAACAGACTTCTGGAAAAATGCCTGAGTCAGGGTATTCGCATGACAAGCCAACGCCACGTGATTGTCGGCGTGATTGGCGACTCCGAAGATCATCCTGATGTTGACGAGCTGTATCGCCGCGCGGTGAATGAAGACAGCACGATCTCGATTGCCACGGTCTATCGGACTGTCAAACTGCTTGAAGAGGCCGGTGTGATCGACCGGCTGGAGTTTGGCGACGGGCGGGCCCGCTATGAGGAGTCCGGCCAGCATCACGAGCATCTCGTCGATGTCGAGACCGGCGAGGTGATCGAATTCTATCACGCCGAGCTCGAGGCGCTGAAAGAGCAGATCGCCCAAGAAATGGGGTATGAGCTTGTTGATCACCGGCTGGAGTTGTTTGGCCGCAAGCTTGCCGGCGACGGCAATTGACATACGCCTCCCTCCGGCAGCCTGCCGTTCACCCTGATCCATGGCTGTTCCGAGCAAGCTGATGTTCCGGTCAATCCAAAATGTCACCGTTCTGCGGCTTGCCACCGCGCAGGCATTGTCGATGACGACAATGAACATCAACATCATCAATACCGCGCTTGTCGGCGTGCTGATCGCGCCCATGCCCTGGCTTGCGACGCTGGCGCTCTCGCTGCAGTTCCTGACCTCGATGATGACAACACTTCCGGCATCGCTGCTGATGGCGCGTTTCGGCCGGCGGCCGGTGATGATCGCCGGTGTGCTGATCAGTTCGCTGTCGAGCTTTGCACAGGCGATTGCCGTTCTGCGCGGTGACTTCGTGCTGTTCTGTGCCGGCGGCATGGGGCTTGGTGTGGCGCTCGGGATTGCAAGCTATTACCGATATGCCGCCGCCGACGGGGTGCCGATGGCCCTCCGGCCGAAGGCCATCTCGCTTGTTCTGGCCGGCGGGCTGGCAGCCGCCCTGATGGGGCCGGAAATCGCCAAACGGACCGTCGAACTGGTGCCGGGTTCGCTTTATGCCGGTTGTTTCTTCGTCGCGGCGGCGGTGCAGCTGATCTCCATTCCGGTTCTCGCCGGCCTGAAGATCGAGATGCCGCCACGCGATACAGGTGGCGGCCGCCCGATCGGGGTGTTTCTCCGCATGCCGGTCTATCTGGTCGGTGTGGTGTGCTGTGCCATCGGCTATGCGCTGATGAGCTACCTGATGACGGCGACGCCCTTGCAGGTTGTGAATGTTGCCAAGCTTGGCACCTCGGCCAACGCCACCATCATCCAGTGGCATGTTGTGGCGATGTTTCTGCCATCATTTTTCACTGGCAGCCTGATCGCCAGGTTTGGCGCGTTTCGTGTGTTGTGGGCAGGGACGGCATTCTATCTTGCCAGCCTCGCCATGGCGTTGGGGGCCGGTGGGTTTTGGGCCGGTGGGTTCTGGGCCTATTGGGTGGCGCTTCTTCTGGCCGGTCTGGGCTGGAACTGCCTGTTTGTTGGTGGCACATCCCTGGTGGCGCGCGTTGCCGAACCGATCGAACGCGGTCGTGTTCAGGGGTTCGCCGATCTGATGACCATGACGACGGTGGCGGTGGCGTCACTGTTTGCCGGCGCCATCCACAGCCAGTTCGGCTGGGAGGCGCTGACCACGGCAGCGCTGGTGCCTGTTGGTATCGTTGCGATTGCCATTGCCTGGCTTGGCCTGATCACGAAGCGGCAACAGGCCGGCGCGGTCTGAAACAGCCGGTCTCACCCACAGGGCAGGATCAGCACGCACAATCAGCTAATCAGCCGCCGGTCACGCTCATATGGCGGCTGACTGCGGGACCTGTGTTGCGACGATCGATGATGAAATCATGGCCTTTTGGCTTGCGGCCAATGGCTTCGGCGATGGCATCATCAAGTGCGGGTTCACCGCCGGCACGGAGCGCCTCGCGAAGGTCCGCATTGTCATCCTGGCCAAGACACATATAGAGCTGACCGGTACAGGTGACGCGAACGCGATTGCAGCTTTCGCAGAAATTATGCGTCAGCGGCGTGATGAAGCCGAGCTTCTGGCCGGTTTCCTCAACCTTCACATAGCGCGCCGGGCCGCCGGTGCGGAACGGTATGTCGGTCAGGGTGAACCGCTTCGCCAGATCAGCCCGTACCCGCGACAGCGGCAGATACTGATCAAGGCGGTTTTCGGTGCCGATATCGCCCATCGGCATCACCTCAATGATGGTCATGTCGAAGCCCTGATCACCGCACCAGGCCAGCATGTCGCCAAGTTCAGCATCGTTGCTTCCCTTCAGCGCCACCGCGTTGATTTTGACGCCGAGTCCAGCTTCGCGTGCTGCTTCCAGCCCGCCAAGAACCTTCTCAAGATCTCCCCAGCGGGTGATTTCCTTGAATTTTTCAGGGTTCAGCGTATCGAGCGAGATGTTCACCCGGCGAACGCCTGCGTCAAACAGGTCACCGGCCATGCGGCCAAGCTGGCTGCCGTTGGTGGTGATGGTCAGCTCGTCGAGCTGGCCAGACTTCACCTCGGCACCAATGTTGCGGATCAGCTGCATGATGTTGCGGCGGACAAGCGGCTCACCACCGGTCAGCCTGATCTTGCGCACCCCGGCTGCCATGAACCGCCGGCACAGCGTCTCAAGCTCCTCGAGAGTCAGAAGGTCCTTCTTCGGCAGAAAGGTCATCTCCTCGGCCATGCAATAGACACAGCGGAAGTCGCAGCGATCGGTGACCGATACGCGGAGATAATCGACGGTGCGTCCATAAGGATCCACCAGCGGCGCGGGACTGCTCCCGATTTTCGTCTCGGTGAGTGGCGTCATGTCTGAATTGTCCTCCCCAAACGACAATCCACGATGCTACGCGCGGATTTACGCCTTTGGCAAGGAACGCTACGTCGCACCCATACAGGGTCCAAAAGTGCCGCCCACGACCATTCACGACCAGCCACAACCATTTGACCAGCCATTTGATCA
>CENU01003297.1_pt1 | contig 11441 bp, 8 predicted proteins | sample 361331 | NCBI WGS metagenome assembly CENU01 (sample SAMEA2619766, study PRJEB7988) | marine metagenome | isolation source: saline water (ENVO:00002010), including
TTGCGGCCTGGGAACCAATGGCTGCCATTGCCCAGCAAGCCATACCGGGCCTGGGCAAAGCTCTCGAGATCCCATCCCTGCAACAGGGTGTGCAGCCACAGCAGCACCGGCAGGTTGATGTCGCCTGGTGTGTCGTTCCAGCTGGGCAACCCTTCCTGCCAGCTCTGCAGCCAGGCCTCGCCAAGGCGCTCGCTGAGCCCCTGCTGCAGACGCTGCGCGATGGGGCTCACTAACTCCGGTGCCTGCTCCAAGAGCTCCAGGGCCTGCAGATGCCGATCAAGATCGCTGGGGCGAGCGGCACCAACGCTGATGGTGTCCACCCGGGGATCGCTGAGGCAAAACAGATCGTTGAACACGATCGGGTGAAGTGGCTCGCAAAGCTCCAGTAACCGCGCCGAAGGGCTGTGCAAATGGCCGCCCTTATCAGTGGGACTAATCAGGAACACCCCCATGTCCCGCTCCCGCGCAGCCGTGAGGGCAGGGCCGTTGTCCTGACGGATGTAATACCAATGCAGGTTGATGTAATCGAAGGCATCGCTAGCGATGGCTTCGAGCAAGAGCTCCAGGGGGCCATGGCTGGAGAAGCCCACATGGCCAATGGCCCCGTCGGCCTGCCAGCGGCGCAGCACCTCCATGCAGCCCCCTGGCCGCAAGGTCTGCTCAAGGTGTTCGGGCAGGTTCAGGCCATGAACAGCCAGCAAATCAACCCGCTCAACTCCCAACAGAGCGAAGCTGCGCTCCAACTCGGCTTCAAAGGCGGCTGGATCATCGCGCGGCGGAATCTTGGTTTGCAGGATGCGCTCGGGATCGGGATGGCGGGCCAACGCCGGACCCAGCTGCAGCTCGGATGTTCCGTAGTAGCGAGCGGTTTCCACATGGTGAAAACCAGCGGCCACCGCGGCCGCCAAGGTGGCCTCCACATTGCGCTGGCTCTCGGCCTCAATTGCATCCGCTGCCAAATCGCTCCAGCTCTGCTGAAAGCGCATGCCGCCAAGGCTGAGCACCGGCATCGGCAGCTCAGTGCGGCCGAAACGGCGGGTGGGAATCATGGCCTGGGCAGGGTGCGTTTGGGCCGAACGGCACTGGGCAAGCCCAGGGGCAGGAGGTCTTGGCCTTCCCTCTGGCGGCGTAAACCCTCGAGATCTTCAAATCCAACCCAATGAATGCAATCCACTGGGCAGGTATCAATCGCCTCTTGGATGCGCTCAGTGCTGTCGCCGTCTTGGCGAATCACGCGGGAGCGTCCGTAGTTCGGCTCCACCACGAAGGTGTTGCACGCCACATGGGCGCAGTAGCGGCAACCAATGCAGACGACTTCATCCACCCACACCGCTTTCTCACCCAGGGCACCCCCGAGCAAAGGCTCCATGCCATTGGAAGCAGCCTCTGCCGCTGGGGCAGGGACTGCGCGAAAAGCCAGTGAAGGATCGAGGCCGCTCACCCCTGCCAGCGGGTCACCACCAACTCGATGCTGCCGTCAGCCTGTTGGCGCTGTTCAGCCACTTGATAACCCTCTTCGGCGCTGCTGCGCAGGATGGACTGCAGCGCATAACGCTGGGTCAGCTGGGCCAAGAAGCGCTCAACGGGAACGCTCTGCTTCCAGAGATCGAGGTCAGTGACCAATTCGTAGCGCTGCTCAGCGCTGTTCCAGCGGAAACCGATATCACCACCCTCGCTTTGCGGACAGCAAAGATCTGCTGTCACCGTCTGACCGCGATAACCACGCACAGGCTGCTCACCGGAACTGGGCTCTTGACCCAGATCACGCAGTGCGGCCAGCAGGGATTCCCGATCGCGGAGTTCAGTTTTGACCGTGCTGAAGTGAGACATGGTTGTTCTGCTCTACGGAGGTATTGGCGCTGGCCTGGAAATGCTCAGCCGTCAGCTCGCGTGAGCTGACATGTCCCAAACGCTGCTCGATGGAGCTGGTGAGCTCCTGGCAACCGGCGCCTTGAACCCCTTCCACCATCTCCTCCACACGACCGTCGGGCCGAATGCGGAAGCGAATGCTTTGCAGGGGCACTGAGAAGCAACCGAGGAGGCCTGATGTTAGCCAAATTCTTGAGATCTCAGCGGAATTCAGGCGATGAGGCCGTCTTCCACCAAAGCCTGCAACTTGGCCAAGACGTCACCATCCCCCAGTTGCTCCAGGGCTGAGCGGGCATCTTGGCGGACGCCGAAATCGTTGTCGTTGAGCAGGGTCTGCAGCAAGCCATGCACCAGCTCCGCTTGGGCTTCAGGTGCCAACACCGAGTGCAATCGGCCCAGTCCCCAAGCGCAATTGCTGCGCACTTCCGCCTGACCATCCACTTGAAGAGCCAGCAGCAACTCACGGGTCACGGTGTCGAGTTGCTGGGGCTGAGCCAAAGCGGCATCAGCCAACGAGCCAGCGGCCCAAAGACGCACCGCCGCGTTATCGAGGCGCAGGGCATTGAGCAGATCCGGCACCACCTCAGCCTCGGGATAGTTGCCCAAGGTCCAGGCCAAGGCCTTGCGCACAAAGCAGTTGCTATCGAGCCGAAACAGCTGCTGAAGCTGAGGCAACGCCTGGGGATCAGGGTTGCGGCCCAGGGCATAGACCGCACTCATCCGCAGGATGGGGCAACTGCTGCCGAGCAGGGGCCTCAGCAAAGGCTGGCTGCGGGGATCGCGATGCTCACAAAACACCTTGAGCCCCTGAAGCTGCTCCTCTTGGTTGCCCTGCAGCTGACGCAAGGCGTCTTGCAACAGCGCTTCCGGGACGGCCTCGCTCTGATCGCAATCATCAATCAGATCAAGGGGATCAGGAGCGTCCTCCTGCTGCAGTTCCCCCTCGAGAAGAGACAGATCAAATGGCAGATCGTTGCTCTGGGCCATGGCTTAACCAATGGGAGCTGGAGCGGCCATGTCTCCGGGTAGCCAGATGCGCGCACTCACAGCAAACAAGGCAAGAGAGAACACCAACAAGATGGCGGCCGGTAGCAGCTTGGAACGGAAAAAAGACACAACGAAAACAAGCGTTCAACCATTCTGGGGCCCAACCGCGGCTACCGACTGTCGCCAGTCACGCCGTAAGGGCTGCAGACAGAGGGCCGCAATCGCCAAACAGATCCAGCCTGCTCGCTGTTGATGCAGCAAAAAGCCTCCGGTGGCCAGCAATCCGCCAAAGAGCAGGCCGGTGCTGAGCACAAAGCGGCGCAGCAAACGATCCAAGCCCTCGAAGGGCTCCACGCCAAGCCGTTGGCGCCAGCGGCTCCAGCCAGGGCCCGGCGGGTTGACCTGCAGCACAAAACGTTCCAGCACCTCCGGAGATTCCGGCGGGGTGGCCACCAGCACACCCAGCCAAATGAGTGCCGAGAGTCCGGTGGTCACCATCAAGCGGATGCCGTAGTCATCGATGCGCAGCACGGGCACCACGGAGGTGGAAAAACCCACCAAAAAGCCGCTGAGCATGGCGGCCAGCTCCGCCGGCGCATTGACGCGCCACCAGAACCAGCGCAGCACCAGCACCACGCCAGGGCCTGTGCCAATGGCAATGACCAAACGGAAAACGGTGCCGATGCTGTCGCTGATCAAGGCCGTGACCACACCAAGCAACAACAGCAGCACCGAGGTGAGCTGGCCCACCAGCAGCAATTCCTTTTGCCCCGCTTTAGGCCGGCAAAAGCGCTGATACAGGTCGTGGGTCAAATAGCTGGCTCCCCAGTTGACCGCGGTGCTGACCGTGCTCATGAAGGCAGCCACCAACGACACCACCACCAGGCCCAGAGCAACGGGCGGCAACAACGAGACCGCCAGCGCCGGATAGCCGAGCTCCAGATCCTGCTGCGCCGGCAGCAGCACCAAGGCCGCTAGGGCCACCACCACCCAGAGCCAACTGCGGACCAGGTAATTCACCACCAAAAACACCCAACCCGCCACCTGCGCTTGGCGCTCATCCTTGGTGGCCAGCATGCGCTGAATGAATTCACCGCCCCCATCGCTGCGGCGGAAACTCCACCACTGCAGCGCCAGATAAGCGCTGAACATGCTGATGCTGATGCCACTGCCCTCAATCCAGCTGGGCCCCTCACTGCCCCACTCCCAAGGGAAGAGCGACAACAGTTCAGGGCGATCCATGGCAGCCAGCTTCTCCAGCAGTTGATCCATGCCACCAACGGCCTGCAGCGCGACGACCGCCACCGCCAAGGCACCACCGAGGGCCAACAGCAACTGCAAACCATCGGTAACCACCACAGCCCAAAGGCCGCCGGCCACCGTGTAGACGAGCACCAGGGCGGCCACCACCACCAGCAGCCAGACCGTGTCGGTGAGGCCAGCGAAGGCCGGCTCACCACGAACGATCCCCAAGGCTTCCACCACCTTGCGCATCGCCAAAAAGGCGTAGCCAATACCGATGCAATTCACAGGCAAGGCCAGCAAAAAGGCCTTGATTCCCCGCAGCCAAGCCGCCGCTGGACCGCCATAACGCAGCTCTGTGAAGGCTGCATCGGTGAGCACCCCGCTGCGGCGCCAGAGGGGCGCGAACACCACCGCCATGGCGACATGGGCCAGGCCAAAACTCCACCACTCCCAGTTGCCCACCAAACCGCGACTGCCCACCAGACCTGCCACGTAGAGGGGCGTATCGATCGAAAAGGTGGTGGCCGCCATGGAGGCCCCAGCCAACCAGCCATTGAGGCTGCGGCCAGCAACGAAGTAGTCGTCTTCACTGCGGTTACGCCGCGCCAACCACAGGCCCAGTACCAAGGTGAACAGCAAATAAGCCGCCAGCAAGATCCAATCAATGGGGGCCATTAGCGGCCTCCCTGACGCTGGCGGCGCAACTGACCACAGGCGGCGTTTTGATCCAAACCGCGGCTGGCACGCACGCTGACAGCCACACCCCGCTGCTTCAACGCGGCCGCAAAAGCATCGACGCGCGCTGGCTCAGGGCGCTGAAACTCCTCTTCAGCAATGGGGTTGTAGGGAATCAGATTCACGTGGCTCTGGAAACCTCTGACCTGCTCCGCCAGAGCTTGGGCCTGACGCGGGCTGTCATTGAGGTTGCCCAGCAAGATGTATTCAAAACTCACGCGCCGGCCACTGATGGCGACGTAGTGGCGGCAATCCTCCAGCAGTTGTTCATAGGGGTAGGCCCGTGCCGTGGGGATCAGCTCTTCCCGCAACGCTTGATCGGGCGCATGCAAGCTCACCGCCAAGGTGAACTGGGCCCGGCCCAGGCGCTCAAGCGCCAGCTCGGCCAGCCTGGGCAGTGTGTTGGGCACACCAACAGTGCTGACGGTGATCTGACGCATCGCCATACCCAGATCACGGCTGAGGCAGTCAATCGCCGTCAAGACATGGTCTGAATTGAGTAGCGGCTCACCCATCCCCATAAACACCACATGGGACGGGCGGCGCTGCATCACCTCGCGCACGGTGAGCACTTGGTCGACGATTTCATGGGGCTCAAGCGAGCGCTGCAGACCCTCTTTGCCTGTGGCACAGAAGCGGCAGGCCATGGGGCAGCCCACCTGACTGCTGACGCAGACCGTGAGCCGATCCCGCGTAGGGATCCCAACGGTCTCCAGGGAGAGGCCGTCATCTGTGGCAAGCAGCAGTTTGAGGGTGCCGTCTTGGGCGAGGTGGCGCTCAAGCTCGTTGGAACGCCCCAAGGGCAGTGGCTCCTGCTGACGCAGGGCAGCGGGCAGCACCGTGATGTCGTGCCAGTGGCGGGCGCCTTTGGCATAGAGCCAATCGTGCAATTGCCGGCCGCGAAACGGCGGCAACCCTTGATCTTTAGCCCAGGTTTCTAGCTGAGCCTGACTCAGGCCCAGCAGTGCCTTTAGGGCCAAACCAGCAGGCCGTGGCCCAGCCAATGCTCAGCGGCCAGCAGGGCAAAGAAGCCGAGCATGGCCATCCGGCCATTGAGACGTTCGCAATGGGTATGGAACCCAAAGCGCGGCAGACGCCGCTGGGGCACCAAGCGTGGCTTGAGCGGCGTCGAGGCGGCGGGCACAGGGGAAGCGGCAACCATGAAGATCAGCTGTCTTGGCTGAGCAGGCCTTCTTCCTGGAGGCCCTCAAGGGCACCGGGATCAGGGACATGCTCTTCGGCGAGTTCCTCACCCGCCGCAGGGCGAGCAAAGGCTGCGAGGTTAGTGCGATCCTCAATGCCGTGGCGGCTGCGGGTGGCCTCCAACTCGGTATCGGATGGATCATCCAACACCGCAGTATTCGACTGAGGCAGCGGCATCTCCACGGTGTAATCCGGGCGCAGGTTGGTGGCGCGGCGGTAGCCGGCGTTTTCCTCGCCAAGGATGTCGGGATGGGGCAAGGCCTCCGCCTTGAGCTGCTCATCAAAGCCACTGAAGCCAGTGCCGGCCGGGATGAGACGACCAATGATCACGTTCTCCTTGAGACCGCGCAGCCAATCGCTCTTGCCCTCAATCGCGGCTTCCGTCAGCACACGGGTGGTCTCCTGGAAGGAGGCCGCCGAGATGAAGCTGTCGGTGTTCAGAGAGGCCTTGGTGATACCCAGCAGAACCGGTGTGAATTCAGCCGGAGCCCCACCGGTGATCGCCATGGCCTGGTTCACCTGATCCACCTGGCGCAGCTCAATCAGCTCACCGGGGAGAAGGGTGGTGTCGCCGGCATCTTCAATCCGCACTTTGCTGGTCATCTGCCGCACGATCACTTCGATGTGCTTGTCATCAATGGTCACGCCCTGGGACTTGTAGACGTTCTGCACCTCTTGGACCAAAGCGGTCTGCAAGCGTCCGATCGCCTGGTTGGCCGCATCCATCGTTGGCAGGGGACCGCGCAGGTCTTCGAAGATCACCTCCAACAGTTCGTGGGGGTTGATCGGACCATCGGTGAGCAGGTCGCCCGCTTTGACCTCTTGGCCATCGCTGACCATCACGGTGCGGCCCAGCAGGATCGGGTACTCGGTGTGCAGCTCTTCGCCTTCGTTCACCGACACGGTGGGGTTGTCCTCGCCTTCGGGCTGCTCAACCTTGATGGTGCCGGCCTTACGGCAGAGCACAGCGGACTCACGGGGACGACGGGCCTCGAGCAGTTCCTCAATACGGGGCAGACCCTGAACGATGTCACCGGTCTTGGCCCGCTCAAACACCAACTGGGCCAGGGTGTCTCCGCGGAGCACCAAATCGCCATCGCGGACGTGCAGGATCGAGTCGGGGGAGACCATGTAAGGACGTCCAACCCGCAGGGTGAGGCTGCTGCCTTTGACCTCTTCCACCTGACCGCTATGGGGGCAGGTGAGACCGCCACCAAGGTCATCGCCTTCCACAACACGCTGGCCAGCCTTGAGGCTGAGCTTGCTGCCACCGAGGTCAACGGTGATGGTGTCGCTGGGGCGCTCAACGATCAAACGGCGAATCGGTTCGTCGTCCTTGCGATCTGGCAATTGAGCCACACCGTCGTCCTTGCAGAGGATCTGAACGGTGGCGACCACATCGCCGCGCTTGATGTTGTCTCCATCGGCCACCTTCACCTCGGTGTGGGTGGAGCCATGGCTGGCATCGGAGAGGGTGTCGCGCCGCACCAGATGGGTTTCCAGGATGGTGAGCTGCAGACGCTGGATGGTCTTGGCGCGCTTGTCTTGCGCTGATTCCACATCCACCGTCATCTGGGGAGTGGTGTCGAAGGTTTCCAGCAGCAGCTGGGTGCGCAGCAGTTCCACACCCTCGACGGACTTCACCAATTCGCCGTCTTTGAAAGCAAGACGCTGAACAGCTTTGAGCCCCATCGATGGGCCATTGGCCTGCTTCACGGAGCCGAGCTCCGGCATGTGGGCCTCGTTGGGAATGGCGTACTCCTCAACAGGGCGAAGCAGCAGCGCCCCACCTTCCGGGGTATCGACGGCTTCGACCATGTGCATGGCCTCAGCCTTGAGGCCAGGAGCGATCTCTTCGCCGGGGTTGACCATCTTGCCGCCACCATCGGTGTAGCGAGCCAGCACCTTGCTGTCAGAGACCAGGTGCAACTGCCCTGAGCGCACGATGATTTCGCGAAGAATGTCGTTCTTCTGGGTGACCGTGACGATGCCGGCGGTCTGGCTGAAGATGTCCTTCACGACCTCAGTGCCGGCCTCGATCCACTGACCGTCCTCGATCATCAACAGGGAGATGTCCTTGTTGATCTCGTGGGTTTCTTGCGGAATCCAGAGCAGGGTGCCGCCTTTGCTGACTTCAAAACCGTTCTTGGCACTGCGAGCCTTTTTGATGGCCAGGCCAGGAGCAAATTTGACCAAACCACCGGTCTGGGTGCGGAAGCGGTCATCAGCCAGCTCAGCGATCACCTCGCCATTGGCGATCTTGGTGCCGGGCTCGGTGTTGAGGCGATAGCGGGTGTTGTCCTTGCTCTCGAGGTGCCAGATCTGACCGCTGTGGGTCGTGGTGGCGACCAGCTTGCAATCTTTCAGCGTGAGGCTGCTGGTGACGATCTCCACTTCGCGAGAATCACCCTGGGATTCGCGCAGGCGCACGGCACCACCGAATTCGGAAACCTGACGGCTTTCCGCCAGCACCTCACCGGTTTTGACATTGGCGCCACCTTGGACCACCGGCATGGCGTTGGGCGGCAGGTTGTAAACGTCGCCGCTGAACACCCACAGACGGCCGAGACGCTGGGCCTTGAGAGTGATGTTGCCCTGGCGGTCGGGCACCTCCTTGGGCTGAATGACATCCTCATAACGAACCTGACCAGCCAGGTCGCAGACCACATCCTTGGTGGCTTTTTCGACGCTCTTCTTGACCGCTGAACCACTGGAAATCTGAGCCAGGATCGTGTCGTTGGGGACACTGCCACCGGCATTGACGAACAGGATTGAACCGGCAGTGACATCCAGCTTCTGAGTCTTGCCCTTGCCGCTGGGCTTCACGGTCAGAGAGAAGTCGGTCTCAGCCAGCTGCGCTTCGACGCCGTGCGGGGTGCGGTGGGGACGAACCTTGGCCTTGGCACTGAATTCAACGCTGCCTTCCACCACCGAACGAACCACACCCGTTTCAGCGGTCGACACACCACCGGTGTGGAAGGTGCGCATGGTCAGCTGCGTACCGGGCTCACCGATGGACTGGGCCGCGATGATGCCCACGGCTTCACCCAGGTCCACCAGTTCGTTGTGAGCCAGAGCCCAGCCGTAGCACTTGCGGCAAACCGAGCGGGCCGCCTCACAGGTGAGCGGAGAGCGCACCTGCACCTGGGCAATGCCAGCCGCCTCAATGCGCGCACTCAGCGGAGGGTCCACCTCAGTGTTGCGGGTGGCGATCACTTCCCCAGCGCCGTCGACGACGTCTTCAGCCAGCAGGCGACCGACCAGGCGGGATTTGTACTTGCCGTTGTCATCCGCGGCGACCTTGATGCTGCGGGTGGTGCCGCAGTCGTCTTCACGGACGATGACGTCTTGAGCGACGTCGACCAAGCGGCGGGTGAGGTAGCCCGAGTCCGCGGTGCGAAGCGCGGTATCCACCAAGCCCTTACGAGCGCCGTAGGAGGAAATGACGTACTCGGTGACCGTGAGGCCTTCGCGGAAATTGGTACGAATTGGGAGGTCGATGATCTCCCCTTGCGGGTTGGCCATCAGACCGCGCATGCCAACCAGCTGACGCACCTGGGACATATTTCCCCGGGCGCCGGAGTTAGCCATCATCCACACCGAGTTGAGTGGATCGTTCTCGTCGAAGTTGCGGCGAACGGACTGAACCAAACGCTCATTGGTCTCAGTCCAGGTGTCGATCACCTTGGTGTGACGTTCCACCTCGGTGATTTCACCAAGCCTGTAGCGCTCCTCGGTCGCCGTGATCTGATCTTCGGCCTCCTGGAGCAGGGTGCTTTTGTCGCCAGGAACGCGAAGATCGTCAACCGAAATCGACACGGCGGCCTGGGTCGCGAAACGGAAGCCCAGATCCTTGAGATCGTCAGCAAGAGCTGAGGTGGCCGCGGTGCCGTGGTGCTTGTAGGACCAAGCCACCAGCGAGCGCAGAGCCTTTTTGTCGATCACCTTGTTCTGGAAGGTGGGCGCCTCACGAGACAGCTCGTTGCTGGGTGCCGCAGGGGCTTCAGCAGCTTTGCTGGCTTTCGACTTGGATTTGGAGGTCTTCCGGGCGGGCTTGGAGGAGCTGGTCATGACCGGGGACAGGTTGGAAGGGCAGAGAACAGAAAGAGAGAACGATCAGAAGAGCGTCACCTGGTGACCACCGCGTCGATGATGGTGCGGTTCATCACCACACGGCCGGTGGTGGTGAGCACATAACGGCTAATCAGCGCTCCGTCCTCGTCGAGACGATCGCGGCGGTACTGCCACTGCTCCACGCGGGTGCCATCGCTGAGGGTTTCGCTCTTGATGGGCTCTTTGGCCTCGTCGTCATCGTCAACGGCACCGTTGAAGCGCACCCACACCCAGTCATGCAGGGTGATGCGCTTCTCCTCGAAGGCGTGGCAGACGTCTTCGAGGTTGGCGTAAGTGCGGGAACGATCTCCAAACTCAGGCTTGCTGCGTTCTTGGCGCGTTGCCGTCAGGTAGTAGGCGCCAAGAACCATGTCCTGGGATGGCGTGATGATCGGCTGGCCGGTGGCCGGCGAGAGGATGTTGTTGCTGGCCAGCATCAACATGCGGGCCTCGGTTTGCGCTTCCAGGGCCAGGGGCACGTGGACAGCCATCTGGTCACCGTCGAAGTCAGCGTTGAAAGCTGGGCAGACCAGGGGGTGCAGCTGGATGGCGCGGCCATCAACAAGCTTCGGCTCAAAGGCCTGGATGCCAAGACGGTGCAGGGTGGGAGCACGGTTGAGCAGGATCGGGTGACCATCGATCACCTCCTGCAGCACCTGCATCACTTCATCGTCGGCGCGTTGGATCAGCTTCTTGGCCGCCTTGATGTTGTTGACGATGTTTTGGCGGATCAAGCGGTGGATCACGAACGGCTGGAACAGCTCGATCGCCATCTCCTTGGGCAGACCGCACTGATGCATCTTCAGCTTCGGTCCAACCACGATCACCGAACGGCCGGAGTAATCAACACGCTTGCCGAGCAGGTTCTGACGGAAGCGACCCTGCTTGCCTTCGATGATGTCGCTGAGTGACTTCAGCGGACGGTTGTTTGCACCCACCACGGTGCGCCCGCGACGGCCGTTGTCGATCAGGGCATCAACAGCTTCCTGCAGCATCCGCTTCTCGTTGCGGACGATGATTTCAGGAGCCAGGATTTCCTGAAGCCTGGCCAAGCGGTTGTTGCGGTTGATGACCCGGCGGTAGAGGTCATTGAGGTCACTGGTGGCAAAGCGACCGCCATCGAGCTGCACCATCGGGCGCAGATCGGGGGGAATCACCGGAATGGCATCGAGCACCATCCACTCAGGGCGGGCATCGGTGGCGATGAAGTTGTCGATCACGCGCAGGCGCTTGATCAACTTGGCCCGTTTTTGACCCTTGCTGCCGCTGATGTCTTCGCGGAGCTGCTC
>CENU01160864.1_pt1 | contig 11427 bp, 12 predicted proteins | sample 361331 | NCBI WGS metagenome assembly CENU01 (sample SAMEA2619766, study PRJEB7988) | marine metagenome | isolation source: saline water (ENVO:00002010), including
TAATAATCTGCATAAATTCTATTATCAATAAATTTCAAAACAGAAAAGCTATGTTGCGTATCTATATTTATTAATGTTTTTTGAAAATATAAAGAATCAAAGCTATTTACTGGTACATTTTTATTATCTTTTAATAAATCTATGTATATATCATCTAATATTTTATGTGTTTTTTTTAACGAATCTAGCTGTTCTTCTAATGTTAATCTTATTTCTTTTAAATTATTAAATATAGTTTTTAGTTTTACTATATTGTTTAACATATATATATTCTATTAAAAAAATTGATAATAGTTTATATGATATTTTTATTAATATAAAAATGAAAACTATTTTAAATCGAATATTTATAAATGATATTTCTGAAATTATATATAATTTTCTCATATATGATTATGTGAATGGTATTCTTATTGGAAAAATAAATTTAATAGAATTAATGATGCTTAAAATAAATAATACATGGAATACCGATAAAAATATCTACAATTTAAATATAATAGAATTTAGACAAATTTATACGATGATAAATCAAATTTATAATAATTTTATTATAAAAAATTATTATAATTTTGATAAAGAGTTCATAATTGTATTAAAAAATTATTCTAAAGTAATAGAAGAAAATAATATCCATGAAAAATATCCATTTATAAAAGAAGAAATTAATAAAAAAATAAGTACATTAAAAAATTATATATAATAAAGTAGTAAAAATAAAAGTGTAATATAAATATAGTAGGTTTTAGTGAATCCACTTCATATGGACAAGATTGATTTGTAAATAATATTTTAAATTAAAAAAGGTTTTTTTAGAAATAGGTTTTGTAGAAGCAGAAAAATATAATAATACATATATTCTAGAAAAAAAAATAAAATTGGAGAGGTATAAATATCCATGGTGTAAGACCTAGAATAAATCCTTATCGTGCAAATATGGCATTAATTAATAATTGGATTAAAAATTATCAAGAAATTAGATCTAATACAAAAATTATCTTATTGTAAAATCGCCAAATATTCTGAACTTTCTTTGCAATAATGCAAAATTAAATCTTGAATATCAAGGGGTATTTTATCCCTAAAGCTCGGTATTGTAAATATTTTTTTTGTTTTTTATGTTAAAATGCATTTGGTGTATAAAAAAATTATATAATTCAATTTTTTTATGAATAAAAAATATTATAAATAATTATTATATTAATTTAATAACCAATAAATCAATTGCCTCTGAATTATATGTTTTAAATTTAGTTATAACTTTGTAATTATTATTATTATTAAAAAGTTTATCACAATAATTTTTAATTATTTCATGATGATAATCATCGAAAACTATAAATCCATTTTTTTTAACATATTTACTATATCTTTCGAAATCATTTTTTACACCATCAAGTGTATGATCACCATCTATAAATAATAAATCAAGAGAATAATTACATACTTTCTTAAAATCTTCTTCTGTTTTATCAAAATATGTATTACCTTGTATTAATGAAATAACAGAATTATTTTTGTAAAGTAATTTAATACAATTAAGATTTTTAATTGTTTTATCAATTGCTAAATTATCTCTTCTAAAATATTGATAAGTTTTAAATTTTTCAAAATTTAAATGTTTATTTATATCATACATATGTTCAAATAAATCTAAACCTATTAGATTTTTACTATTGTTATTAGTTAATAATAAAGACATACTACCACCATTATGAACACCAATTTCTAAATAATTTTCTATTTTTTCTATATCACAAATAATTTTTAATAATATTATTGAAGAATGACAAATTCTACCATCAATACTATTTTCAATATTTTGAAATAATTTATGTAATTCTATTTTATTTTCGTTATAATAAGAATCTATAATATCTTTCATAATTATATAATATAATTATGAAATTAATTTCATATAATAACGTAAAACTTTATATTCCCGATAGGTATTTTCATAAAGATTTATTAGATAGATTTAAAGAAAATAGATATGAAATAGAAGAATATAATATTGTAAATAATTTTTTTAATAAAAACGATAATGTTTTAGAGATAGGTGCTTGTTTGGGATATGTTACTAATTTATTATCAAAAAAAGTTAATTTAGTTATAACGGTTGAAGCTAATCCAGAATTAAAAGAATCTTTAAATTTATGTATTACTAATAATAATTTAAATAATGTTAAAATTTATAATACTTATATATCTAATAATACTAATAAAAACATCGATTTTCAAACATATGATAATATTGTAGCTGGTTCCGGCGATAGATAAGATAAAGAAATAAACAATGTTAGAGGTTGGGGAAATAGTCAAAAAATATATACAATAACTCCTACAAAATTAATCGATATAGAAAATATTAATTTAATTAATTCACTTGTATTAGATATAGAAGGAGGAGAATTAAAATTCATTGAAGAAAATAAAGAATTTATAAGTAAAAATGTAAATAAAATTTGTATAGAATTACATGGACATTTAATGAAAGATATAAACTTTGATATCAAATGTCTTAGAATTTTAAATGAATTAAAATTTAAAATTATAAAAAGAGATGGAGTTAGTTATTATTTAGAAAAGTAAATTATTAAATAAATTTACTAAATTCTTCATACTGTTTATCTGTTAAAATATCAGCAGTAGGTTTCCCTAAAATATACCAAGGAACTAATAAATTATGTCCCGGCAAAGAAAAAGCTAAATTATTAATATTTACTTTATTTTTAAATTCATCAAATAAATAATATTTTTTATAATTTAATTTATTATATAATATATCTACAAACTTATCAATTGTAAACTCTTCATTTAAATTTTTAAATAACTTTAAATCATATTCGTAATTTTCATATGAATCATATATTTCTTTCATTTTTATCCAATAATTATTATGATTATATAATAAACTATTATTGATATTTAAATAATCTAATCCACCGCCTTTCATATTTTCTTTTGCTAAAACTTTACAACCACAACATAAAGCTTCATGTATAGTTCTTGATTCCCCTTCTTCTTCACAACAATGCATATAAATTTTTGAAGATTTATAAAAATAAGATAATTCTTCGGCAACAAATCCTTTAAAATAATTTTTTTTAATATTTATTACATGAGTATCTATAAATAATATATTGTCTACTTTATTATTATTCCATAAATTAACAACTGATTTATAATAATTATCATTTATATTCTGTTCTAGAATAATAAAACAACTTTTAGTATTTGGATTTATTTTTGTATAATTTATAATATATTTTAATAAATCATATGTTTTTTTTTCAGTTGAAGCTCTATTTACGCATATAAAATCAAATTTTTTTTCATCATTTTTTAAATAATCAAAATATTTTTCATTAAATTTAATATTATATTTATTTAATATTTCAAATAATTTTTTATTTACATAATTAATATTTTCTTTATTATTAAAAACTTTATTTAAAAAATTTCTACTTGTAAAAGGTAAACAATTACTATTAAAACATCTTGATATAGGTAACATACTAAAAGAGACAAAAGAACAATTATTTATAGGTACATTAAAACCATAGTGAATAATTATATAATATTTATCTTTTAGTTTATCTAAATAATTAATTAGAAAAAAAAATTCTTTATGTGTTACTATTAAAATACCTTTGGTTTCATCATATTTTTTAAATATATGCATTTTATAAAAATTATTATATATATATTTATATCATTATTAATAATATATATATAGTATTAATAAATATTACTACCTAATTTACTATTATTATCTATTTCTCTATGTTTACCCAAATTAATAAATATATTATTTACATAACATAATGAATTTAAATTATTAATATGATTTAAATCATTTGTATAAACATCAATATAATATTCAAATGGATAAAAAGTTTTAAAATAATTAATACATTTCTTATTTAATAAATAACTACCCAAACCACATTGTGGTTTCATTTTAAAAAGATTATTTATTTCTAACATATCAAATTTACACTGAGCATTTAAATGATGTTTACGAATATCTAATTGAATAAATTGTTATTATTAATATCAGAATATTCTATAATTTTATTAATAATTTCTATAATATTATTATTATTATTTATTAAAACATCGTCTTCTAAAATTAAAAACCATTCGCTATTAGAGTGTAAACATTTTTCCCATAAAAGTTGATGTGATAAATTACAACCTAATTTACCTTTCAATTTATCATTTACTATAATATCTTTATTAAAATTATTAATTTTAATAAAGAAATAAAAGATTCACATACAAATAGATTTAAATTAGCACTTTCTGAATTATTTATCAATCATTTAACAAACTTTTTATATACAAATAACTCATATTGGGATGTTATTACATTTGAAAATATAAAAACAAAATTATTAACTATATAAAGTATTGAGTTAAAGCCATTCTTTCTCCTACTTTTATTATATTACCTCGATGTATATATGTAGTATCTGCCAAAACTAAAGAACCTGCTTTTCCACATATATTTAAAATCTTTCTTTTATTAGTTAATATATTTTTTATAGTTTCATCTGTATATCTTGTATTATTGTGAAGAAAATTATTATTTATATCTTTTCTTCCATCTGGAAAGCCTATAAATTCTTTAGATGATTCTGTTATAAATTGAAAATTACCATTATCTATACTTACATCTGTTAAATATAATAATGCTTTAAATTGACAAATATGATTATCTCTATGCCATCCTGCACCACTATTTTTTATTTTATTTTTTTCATATTTTAATACATTTGCCATTGTTTTTTTATTATTTAAATTTTTTTGTGTATATAATTTAGCTATATCATTTAATAAAATATTATTATAAAAATTTTTTTTTATAAATTCTGAATAATTTTGAATATTAAATATTCTTTCATCTTCAGAACAATCTTCTTTTTTATCTATTTCTATAATTTTTTTATTACTATTAAAAATATTACATACTTCTAATTTTAATTGTTTTATAATATTTTCTTCATAAAAATTTTTTAAAACAACTAAACCTTTAAGTTTTAAAATTATATATAAACTTGAAATTTTTGGCTTTAAAATGTTACAATTTAAAGTACAAATTTCTTCATCTTCTAATAAACACAGAGTAGCATCTATATAATTATTATTATGTAACCATTTTAAAATTTCTATTTCATTTAATTCATTATGACCTGTTCTTGTAATAGGATCTTCTTCTTTATTTCCATAATACAAATTTTTAACATATAAATGTTCTTCAAATATACTATATATTGAAAAACCATATATAAATGGTTTAATTTCATTCATTATTAATTGCATCATCTTTAAATAACCTACTCTTGGTAAATGTGTGTATTTATATGGACAATTAATTTTTTCTAAAAAAATATTTATTATTTTCCAATCATTTATTTGTTTCTCTATATTTTTAAATTTATTTAAACTATTATGAAATTTTTCAATGTGTGATTCTGATATTGAAAATAATTTACAATATTTATCTATTTTTTCTTGTAAAGATTTTTTAGAATACTCATATACATGATTATTTAATACAATATTATCATATATAGTTCCATTATTATTACAAGGAATTCCAAAATTGAATCTAATATTATTTCCAAAAAAATCTAAAATTTGATTTAACTCTAAATTTTTGTAGTTTTTATTTCCAATAATAACAATATTATGATACATAATAAATACTACTATAAATATTTATATATTTATATTTTTATATTTATTTAAACATTAAATCCTAACTTTTTGTTAAAAAGCGGAAAATTATTAATATCTAAATAGTATAATAAAGGAGGTTTATAAATAGATCCTTTATAATTATTTTTTAACTCGGGTGATAACCATAAAAATTCTTGAACGAGATCTTTATCACAAAAAGGATATCTTGTTTCAAAACTAAAACATCCACCAACATATTCATCGCCTTTTAAATAATTTTCCATTGATCCATTAAAAAAATTTGGCCAAGGAAATACTTCTTTTAAATTATCACTGAATTCATTAACATTACCATATCCACGAGAATAATATTGATTTCTTGCCATTATTTCATCCGCACCAATACCTGAAAATAAAACTCTAACGATTGGATCTATTTTTTTTATATTATTTATTATTTTACTTTTTCCTAACATGGATCCTTGATTAAATCCATTATCAATAGTATTAACGTTTGGATTATATTTCCAATCCCAATCAAATTTTTCACAATTATTATCAAGATATTTTTTCCATTCTATTTTATCTTCATTATTTAAATCTATAAATTTATGATTGTTTTTCAAAATATTATTTCTTTCTATTAATGTATGTAATGATTCATTTTTAGGTATAGAATAATAATATGATTTTTTATTATACTTATTTAAACAACAAGCTATAGAACCACTATCTAATCCACTGCTTAATGTAACTAATGGAATAGAATGTTCTGGATATCGTTTTAACACACTTTTTTCAAATGCTTTAATATAATCATCATAATTTTTTTTATATTGATTTAAATCAAATTCATATATTTTTCGTTTTTCAATTAAAGTTCTATCATTTAAATTATATACTAATAATTCATTTGGTTTAATAGAATGATAATTATTTATTTTTATTTCATTACAAGTGCTTTCATAGGAAGAAATAACTATATCTTTATTTATATTATAGAATAATGGTTTTGTTTTAAAGATATCACTTGATAATAATAATAAATTTTTTTTAAAATCAAATATTACTATTGTAAATTCCCCATCTAAATATTTTATAAAATCTAATCCATAATTTTTATATAAATACATAATTGAGTATATATCACTTTTTGCATCATTTAATATTTCTTTATAATTATATATCTCTCCATTAAAAATAATTACTATATGATCTGTTTCACATATTAATGGTTGTAATGTTTTGCTACCAGTTAAATGTAATAAAAAATGTATAAAAGTTATTTCTTTATATTTTACAATATTTGTATTATCAGGTCCTCTATTTTCTATATATTTAAATGCTGATTTAGGTATATCTAAATTTGAGATAATTATCCCACACATAAATAATGTAATATTAAACTTATTTAATATAATTTTAAATTATTAATTATAAAATATATTAGATAGAAAATTATTAAAACTGTTTTTTGAATGCACATTTTTTTGATACCAATTATAGCAATTTTTTGACATCATATACCATTTTTCTTCACTAATATTTGATAATATTGTTTTTAAATCTTCTGGATTATTACATCTTATATAATGTTGATTTTCTTCAGGAGGATCCATATAAGAATCTATTGAAACCGTTTCAGTAATAATTGGAACAGTTCCTAATGCCATTAATTCTACTTCACGATGACATTTTGATCCATAACCTCTCAAACATAAACCGTATTTTGCATTTGCCAATTGTTGTAAATATTCTTCTTGTGAAAATTTATGTTGTGTTCCTTGTGTACAATGATAAACATCTAATATATTTTCCCAATTATTATTGGTATTTCTATACTGATTTTGAACATTATTTTCAATATTTCCAATAAATATAGATTCAATAGATCTCTCAAAATATGATTTTATTTTATTATTTTCTAAAAATTTCTCCATTATAAATGGTGTTCTTGGCCAGAATATCCAAGGTTTTACATTTAAATTATTTTGCTGTAATAATTTACCTTCTAGATTTACGTCTCCGTTACCTAATAATATTAAACTTGTATTTAATAAATCTTGATTGAACCATTCTTTAGTTGGTCTATCATATAACAATATATGATTCCCTAACCAACAATGTCCATTATCAATTAATTCAATATTAACATTATTATTGTGTTTTTTATATAATAAAGCTAATTCTCGAAAACTATCATTTGCGTGTCTCCAAATACCTTGTTGTGGTTGTCGTGGTATTTTAATTGTCCAATTTTTATTAATAATTATATCAATTATTAATAATTCTTTATATCGTTTTAGTTTTCTGAGAGCATTAATTAAAATATTATTTATTTGAATAAATAATTTATCATGAAAATGAGTATGTAAAAATATTAATGGTTTATCACCAATATTAATTTGATTATTATTAATATTTATAGAATTAACTACTTCTTGAGGATTATTTGCTAATAATATTCTCCAAGGCATAAAGTTAATTTCTTTATCAAATTCTTGAAAACTATATTTTTTTGCCAAATCTTCCATAGAAGCTTGATCATGATAACGTGAAGTTTTTGTAAATTCTATCCAATCATCTGGTACATTTTTATTTTTTGTCCATAAACATCCTCCGTTATAATATCCTACTTCATCTGTTTTTGTTTTTTTAATATAATGAGGTGATAACCCTATTTCTTTTGTTTTATCAATGCAAGTAATTGGATTAAAAAATAAAATATCACTATCTAAAAACATTGTATCATTTTCATTTTCTAATGCATATTTTATAACATTCGCTTTTTGCATTTGAAATTCATCCCATATCTTTTCTTTTACCATAATATCTCTATTTTTATTACTATATTTATTTAATGATGTCTTTAAAAATAATTGTAATTGAATTTTTGGAATAAAATTAGTTATTAAATTATATGTTTCACTATCTACTAATCCATAAACTTTTGAATTATTATGATGGATTGATAAACTCAATAACATACCTACTAATTCATGACTACTACTGTGGGTTGAAATAAAACAAAAACTATCCGGTTGTGACATAATATATTTTTTATAATATTCTCTCAAAAGTTATATTTAAATCTTTATTTTCTAATATTTTATAGTTATTTTTTTGTAAACGATCAACTAATAAATGCGTTATCTGATTTGTGTCTTTGTTTTTTAACAATAAATCAAATTCTACACAAATATATCTAGGATAAATATCATCATCTAACATCTGATTCAAAACATCTATTTCAGAACCTTCTATGTCTAATTTTAATAAATCTATTTTACTATGATTATATTCTTTCATGATATTTTTAATAGAATCTACTTCTACTTCATCATATTCATTTCCAAACATATTTTTAACTAATGATTGGGAAACATAATCTGGATTTATTTGTCGATAAAATTTTAATCGCGTTTTTTCTTTATATAAACCTTTATTGATATAAAAATAATTATCAAAATCAGGATTTAAATCTATTATATTATATAAATAATCGGGTTGAATATTACCAGTAAAATTATTTATTTTTGTATTATAAAATTCTTTAACTTCTTCATAATGTTTTATTGCACGCTGTGTTGGATCTATTAAAAATATTTTGCAATTATATTTATCTTCTAATTTTAAATCAAAAGACATATCTTCTCCTACACCACCAGAATAAATAATACTATCTTCATTTAAATAACAATTAATTGGAATAGACCAACCACCATAATTTGTGCCAAGTGTTTCCATAATATATAATAGATAATAATATTATTTAAATACTTAATTATAAAAATATTAAAAATTTATGACTTGTAATATTATCCAACATGGGGTTGATGGATTTGGACATCAATTGTATGGTTTATTTACTACTTTAATATTACACAATATTAAAAATTATATTTTCAGAGCAGATATCTTTATAAACAAACATTTAAAATTTGATCATGTTTCAAATGACGAAGGATTAGAGTTAAAAAAATATATTATTGAAGCTATCACTAATTTTGAAAAAGATAATATATTTGATAAACAAAATATTAATAAACATATTCATTCACATGAAATATATAAAATTCCCAACAATTATGATTTAAATACTGTATATTCAATAGATAATGCTTATTATTTTGAAAAAATTGGATTATCAGAACAAGAAAAAATAATACATAATAATAATATTAATAATTTTAAAAAATATTTTATTCAAAATAAATACTTACCACCAAATAGGTTACAAGAGAAAAGTATAGTTGTTCATATTAGATTAGGCGATGCTATGAATTATAAAAATTGGGCCGATGAAATAAATGAAAATAATAAACAAATATATAAAGCATTTAATGTTTTTAGAAATAAATATCCAAATCATAAAATATATCTTCATAGTAATGGAAACCCTGATTTTTTAAAAGATTTTGAATATACTTTTTTTGATAAAAATACTTCTGTTTTACAATTTTTATCAGATATAATTAATGCTGATATATTTATTTGTTCTCCAAGTGCTCTCTCAAAAGTTACGACATTTTTTACAAAAGCAGAAAAAATCATTATTCCAGACAATACAAAACATAGTGTAAATGAAAAATGTATTAAAATTAGTGATTTTATAAATTAATTTAATAATTTTTAATTAACAATTAAATAAAAATTATTGAACCACATTTTGTAAAAATCCACAACAACTATAATATTTTTCCCATATTTCTCTATTTTGTTGTTGAATTTCATATAATTTTTCTTTATTTGTTTCATAATAGTCTTTTATAATGTTTATTAAATTTAAATTTTTATTTTTAATATCACTTTCTTCCAAAACAATACCAATAGAATTTAAATTATATTTATCTTCAAATGGATAAACAGAATCGGTTTTTATTAATATTGGTATTCTTCCCATCATCATTACATCATAAAAACGATAACTGAAATTACCAGCTCCTCTATAACAAAAAGTAAATAAATTAGTATCAATATTTTCAATATATTCTTGTCTTGCTTGTAATTTATCAATACCTGGCGCCCAAAAACCATTTCTTAAAATAAAATTTGTCTCTATACTGCTATTTAAAAATAATTTTAAATAATTATCACGACCATGTATTTTATGTCCACAATATCCAATAGATAATTTGGGATTTTGTAAATAATTATTATCAAAATAATCAGGTGAAAAAGCAGGTAAAGAAAATTCATTTTTAATTTTTGTAGATTTATTAAAGCTTGTTCTATATATTTTAACATATTCACTATTTGGCAATAAAGGTTTATCATAATCGTCATTAAAAAATAAATATAATGGTTTTTTTAAATTTAGTGATAAACTCGCCAAAATTTTAAAATTTTTATCATTTGCTCCATTGAACTTATATGGAAAAACTATTATATCACTATCTTTAATATTATCTACATAAATAAACAATTTATTACAAATTTCAATAACATTATTATATCTTGATTCGCCTTTAAAATTACAATTATGAGGTTCTTGATTTACTGTATTATAATTTTCTAATAATCCAAATAAAATAATTTGTTCTGATGTAAACTTAATGCAATCTTTTAATGTATAAATTTTTATCATATTAAATAATTACAAAAACTATATATAAATATATATATAGTTTTTATATTAAATAATTTATTAATTTAATTATTTTCTTTAACATATTTATCAATTAACTTTTTATGTTTATTTGCTAATTCTTGTGTTTCTATTCTTAATTTCATTACATT
>CENU01058659.1_pt1 | contig 11424 bp, 8 predicted proteins | sample 361331 | NCBI WGS metagenome assembly CENU01 (sample SAMEA2619766, study PRJEB7988) | marine metagenome | isolation source: saline water (ENVO:00002010), including
AATAACTTAAACACATCAAGACCTCTTGTAATTTCTGTGCCATATATAAATCCATCATAAAAATAAGTTGACCAATATCCTCCCGTAATCAAAATATCCTCAAGTATGGGACCTCTATCAAAGTAAGCAATTTCAATAGGATTAGAGGAATCAGTGAAATCCATTATTGATATTCCTCCTTGATACCAAGCCTGCACAAAAATATCTCTGTTAGGTATTGGTATTATTGAGCCATTATGAGCAACACAATTTTCAGTTTCTAGTTGAGGGGCTGGCATTTTATAATGACTTTTGAATTCTAATTTATTTTCAACAATGTCATAGATAGCGTCTGCTCCCCAATCAAGTGGGTCCCATGCACGACATCTTGCCCGACCTCCGCCACCCCATTCATCAGTAAAAATTACTTTTGTTCCATCATTATTAAATGTAGCCGAGTGCCAATAAGCAAATCCAACATCTGTAACGACATCTAGTCTTTTAGGATTATATGGATCACTTATATCGAATAATATTCCATTACCTGAACACGCACCTGCTGCCAGATTTGCAGATGGAAAAACAGTTATATCATGGCATTGATTAGTTGTATTGGTATCTTGAGTATCATCTCCGTGATCACCACCGCGCCATAAACCAGCAATGTTACCAGTCTCTAAATCCATGAATACTTTTGGACTTTTTATAATTTTTGATTTTGATGGATCATTAATAGGTATTTCAATAACATCAATTGAAAAGTAAGAAGATCCTCCACCATCCCAGCCAAAGCAATCAGCCTTTTCCTTATTATCTCGCACACGACCTGTGCCAGAATTGTAAACAATGATTTTACCTTCTTTTTTTGATGATGATACAACAGAGTGTGTATGAGAACCTCTACATGTTTGAACAGCTCCAACTTGTTTCGGTTCATATAGATTAGAAATATCAAAAATTCTTATTCCTCTGAATCTTTCAGGACTTGAATCTCTATTCACTCCCTCTAGACCACAATCGATTCTACTTCTATTCTCTTCAACCGACATAATTAACAGATTTTCAACTATAGAAACATCTCCTTGTCCTCCAGGACACACTATAGAAGAAATTAGATTTGGTGTGCCATCATTTTTAAGCTCATAAATATTAAATCCATGATAACTACCAGCCACTAAAATATTATCTTTAAAAGCCATATCAGTGTTAGCAAAGGACAACATGGGCGATCTTAAAGATCTTGAAATTTCTGCAGTTGTCTTATTTTCATTATCTTCAGTTAAATCCTCTGATCCTTTTGCAGCAGGATTTACAGGATCAAAGAAACCAGTAGGTTTTTTTAAACTTGTGATCAATTCCATATTTAAAATAGCTTCTTCTGCAATGAACAAACCGGCAGCCAATCCTGATCTAGGATCATCAGATAACCCAACTAACAGAGTATTCATTCTTTCAATTTCAACACCTTGATCATTGATAAGATCTGATACAAATTCATTCAAAATTGGATCATAAGTATTTCCTGGATATTTTTTTAATTCTTCAACCATTTCTAAGGCACCATCATGGTGATTAATCATTAATTGAAGAAACAATCTATCAAAATCTGTACTATCAGAATTATCTAAATCCTCTAATTGTTTGGGAGTAGCCATACCAGCCATTTTCATATTTTTATGCATATGGTGATCTTGATGAATATTATTTGTATTTTTTTGAAATTCATCCCTATCTTTTAACCAGCTTTCCATGAAATTGATTTCATCTTTTTGAGAAGCATCAATTCTTTTAGCTAGATCAAGAATTGTTTCATTATTGGTTCTAGTATCTGCCATTTCAGACATCAATATTGCTTGCATATGATGAATAATCATTCCTTGAAGAAAATCAACATCGGCTTTTATGTATGAAGTATTAGCAATATTTGTAGCTTCTAATTCATTTAGAATTTTTGATGGAAAACCCGGAGCTCCAGGTTGAATGATTGGAGCATGGTTATCTGCTTCTATAAATGTATAGGCGCTCATTAATGTAATACCAAAAATCAAACCCTTAATAGCTTTATTTAAATTTTTCATAGCTTATTTCTCTTCATCTTTAGTTATGTCCTTAGATTCTCCTTCAATAATATTTCTAGATTCTCTAATATTTCTAATTCTAGATTCTCTATTACCAAATCTATTAATTCTATTAGATCTATTTAATTGTTTTCCTGATGCTTTAAGTTTTGCTAATTTAAAAAAAGCAAATAAAGATATTATTGCAATTATGCTGAGAAAAATTGAATTCAAAATATTACCTACTTCTAAGTTTTGCCAGTAATCTTAATATTTCAAGGTATAGCCAAATAAGTGTGACCATCAAACTAAATGCTCCATACCATTCCATGTACTTTGGCATTCCTTTTTCGGCGCCTTCTTCAATAAAATCAAAATCAAGAACAAGGCTAAATGAAGCTATTGCCACAATAATTATTGAAATTCCTATGCTCATGGGTGAATTAGATGTTAAAAAGCTAAGAGTTGAACCAAAAAAACCCATTACAAAATTCACCATATACAGGATAAAAATTCCTCCAATTGCAGATCCAAGCATTAACCTGAAATTTTGAGTTGGTTGAATTAAGCCTGACTTGTAACAAAATAGTAATGTTGCAAGTATTCCAAAAGTTAGAGCTAGGGCTTGAATAGCAATACCTGGATATTGTGATTCAAAAAATAAAGTTATACCACCAAGAAATATACCTTGTGATAATGCATACAACGGAGCGGTTGATGCAGCCTTAGCAGGACTTCTAAAAATTGTAACCATTGCAAGAATAAAGCCAACTATCATTGCAGGAAACATTAATGGTGGAATATTCCATCCTACAAAAGCACCAGCGAAACATAAAGATAATAAAATACCCGTTTTGTTGACAGCTCCATCAAGCGTCATTCTTTCAGATAAAGGTAAGTCATATGAATAACTATTAAAGTTCTTAGAAAAGGCTGGATTTGCTGATCTTCCAAATCTATTTATAGCAGCATGTTTAGACATAATATTGCTCCATGTTTAATATCATACTAATTAGGTATGATCGAAAAGACAAATTTAAAGTTATAAAGAAGTAGGTATTTGACCAAATTTCTCTAAAGGTTTTTTCATTTCAGCCCAGTCGCATTCGAAATCATCTGGTGCATTTTCGTATTCAAGCAAACCTAAAGCTTCAAATTTAGGTCTGACGGTATCTGTCAATAGTCCAATCCTTGATAGGTTTGGTATAACTCTTGAAAATAAAAAGTTTCTAAACATTGCAAACGATTGAGTGCTCATTTGAAACTCTCGAGCTTCTTCTTCTGTCATTTTAAGAAATCTTTGTTCAGACTTAGTGTTTATTAACCTCTCTCTTGAGATTACACATGCTTCATATGCAAACTGAGCTCTCTCTTCTATTTCTTCAGGCGATAAAGTCTTAACAAACTCTTCTAAGTAATTAATACCGAAAGTAACATGCCTTGCTTCATCTCTAACAACATAATGTAGGAGCTGTTTGAGTAAAGGATCTTTTGTAATAGATTTAAGCATTTGAAAAGCTGCTAATGCCAAACCCTCAATAATAATTTGCATACCAATAAACTTGAGATCCCATCTTTCGTCTGTAAGTATCTTATCAAGCAATAATTTAAGCGAAGGATTAATAGGGTAGTGAATACCAATCTTTTCTTGAAGATATCTATTAAAAACTTCTACATGCCTAGCCTCATCAAATGTCTGAGAAGCTGCATATAATTTCGCATTATAAGTCGGAGCACATGACGCGAGTTGAGACGCAACGAGCAATGCACCTTGTTCTCCATGAAGAAATTGACTCATTAATTCAGCTGTATTATGCCTATCAAAAAGAATCTTTTCTTCTTCAGAGAGATTCTCATATGCTTCTAGAGTTTCATGAGGAAGCTGTTCATCAGGCTCTACCAGTCTTTTATCAGCAGGATGGGTGTAATCCCAATTTAAATCAATTGAACCATTCCAATTTAATTCTTTCCCTAACTCATACAGTTTTTTAATTCTGTTATCAGAAATCGAGTAATCCCAATTGTAAGAACCTGTTAGGGGTGTATTAAATATCTCAACCACATCCTCAACATTGTTTTGAGTTAGATTTAAATCTTCATCAAAATATATTAAATCTTCTGGTGGACCATCTTGTTTACGAATTTTCATAATTTAAATCTTAATTTGTTTAGTTAGTTGACGATTTCAACATTATATATAATTTGCGTATATTTTATATCAATAATTAGTCATTGAAAAGTTTTGTAAGCTCATCCAATAACACCTCACCAAGTTCATCAGCTCTATTAATTGTAAGAGCATTTTTATAATATTTTGTGACATCATGTCCAATTCCTATGGCCTGAAGCTCGACAGGACTTTCCATTTCAATTTTGTTAATTATTTCTTTTAAATGATTATCTAAAAAATCTTCTCTGTTAGCTGATAGTGTGCTGTCATCAACTGGGGCACCATCAGATATTACTATCAAAATTTTTCTTTCCTCACCTCTCTTAAGTAATCTTTCATGAGACCATGCAAGTGCCTCTCCATCAACATTTTCTTTTAATAATCCTTCTCTCAACATGGCACCAAAATATTTTCTGGACCTTCTCCAGCTATTATCTGCACTCTTATAAATAATATGTCTTATATCATTCAATCGTCCTGGGTTAGAGCTATTACCATTGATAATCCACAATTTTTTTGCATCACCACCTTTCCAATGTTTAGTTGTAAAACCTAGTATTTCTGTTTTAACTTGGCATCTCTCAAGAGTACTTCCAATGATATCTGCACAAATAGCAGCTAGACTGATGGATCTTCCTCTCATAGAACCAGAATTATCTATTAGAAGAGAAACAACTGTATCTTTAAAGTTATTTTCAGTTTCTTGTTTAAAGCTAAGAGGATAGGATGGATTTGCAATTAATCTATGAAGTCTTGCATTATCAAGTAATCCTTCTTCAAGATTAAAATTCCAACTTGTGTTCTGCTTTGCCATCAATAATCGTTGAAGTCTATTTGCAAGTTTACCAATAGTTGAAAGATGAGGCTTGATAAGATTATCTAATTGATTTCTTAGTCTAAGTGACTCATCGTTGGTAACTAAATCTTTTGCTTCAATAATTTCATCAAAGTTTGTTGTATATATTGAGTAATCTTTATGTTGGGTCTTAAATTCATTATTTGGATATGAAAGTGCATCTATCTCTTCTTCAATAGACTTATCATCAACCTTATCAATCGCCTCTTGAATATCAACATCCATTTCTCCGTCAAAATCTTTTATATCAATATTTTGATTTTCATCTGAATTTTGATCTATTTCTTCTTCATTTGATCCATCTATGTCATCACTAAAGCCTGGAGGATCTTCAAAATCATTTTCTTCTTCTTCATTTATATCATCTTTAAACAAATCAAGAGATTTTAAAAACTTCAAGACATTTTTTTCAAACAACTTTTGATCATTAAGATTATTTAATAGCTCTTCTTTAAATACTTCTTTTGAATCATCTATTTTGTATTTTTCAATAAATTTTTTCAGGATGTTTTTTGAATTATCATTTAAATCGAATTTAGCAGCGTTTTTTAACCAAAGATTTGCACCATAGGATATAAAGTTTAAAGATTTTTCATCTTGAAGCTCATTACTTCTCGAGTCTGTATATTTAGATATATTTTTTTTAGATCCTATATATTTTGAACAGCCAAGTAACTCAACTCTTGATATTTCTAGTTCATTAAATATCATTCTTGCAGGCAATGTAAGTTTAATTTCATTACTTTTTTTATGAAATGAATACCAAAATGCTTGAAAATCTGATTCTCCTCTCCATTGATTTATCTCTTTTGTAGATCTTGGTGCGTTAGAGATCACCACATGATCACCTGATGGAGGTCTTTGTGAAACTCCAGTATTAGAAGTTATCTTTTTATTTCTTGAAATTGCCCTAACTGTAGAAACAGCAGCTTCATGCAATCTCTCTCTATTTTTTGTCCACCCCATTTAAAATTATTTTTCTAATGGCTTATTTTCTATTTCTATATCAAAACATCTCTGAAAATATTCAGAAATTATCGATTTTTCAATATCATCACATTTATTTAAGAAGGTTAATTGAAAGGATGATACAAGGTCTTTAAAAATCTTATAGTTTTGACCCCATGATATAACAGTTCGTGGAGACATAAGTGTTGATATATCTCCGTTTTCAAATCCAGTTCTTGTTAGATTTGCAAGTTTAATCATATTTTTGATAATTTCAGTATTTTTAGCACCTTTTAAACCATCTAACTTCGAAATTATAACCTTTAGTTCTTGAGAAGGATCTAAATAATTTAAAGTTGACAATATGTGCCATCTATCCATTTGACCTTGATTGATTTGTTGTGTGCCATGGTATAAACCAGTCATGTCTCCTAAACCAACAGTATTAGTTGTTGCAAATAACCTAAAAGATGAATGTGGACTAATTATTTTATTTTGATCAAGGAGGGTAAGTTTCCCTTCAACTTCAAGAATTCTTTGGATAACAAACATAACATCTGGTCGACCTGCATCGTATTCGTCAAAAACTAATGCAACTGGATTTTGAATAGACCAAGGCAGTAAGCCTTCCTGAAATTCTGTAATCTGTTTTCCATCATTAAGCTTAATGGCATCTTTTCCTAAAAGATCAATTCTACTTATATGGCTATCAAGATTTATTCTTACACAAGGCCAATTTAATCTAGCTGCAATTTGTTCTATATGTGTAGATTTTCCCGTGCCATGAAAGCCTTGAACCATAACTCTTCTGTTATGCTCAAAACCAGCCAAAATGGAAAGAGTTGTATTTTTATCAAAGACATACGAGCTATCTATTTCTGGGACCCAGTCACATTTGTTTTTAAATGCTTTAACGTTTAGCTTTGAATCTATTTTAAAAACATCAGAAACGCTTACTCTAGTATCAGGCTTTTGAGGAAGATCTATTTTATTATTAATTGTCATTTGTAAAATCTTTTAGGACTGCATATCCTACCTTTTGAAAGTGTAAAGTTCTAGTTTTTTTGTAAACAATGTAAGATGTGATTTTAACTAGAATATATTGATATGTCAGAGAGATTAAATAACAAAGTTGCATTAATTACAGGCGCAGCTCAAGGTTTAGGAAAAGAAATGGCTAAAACTATGATTTCTCATGGAGCAACTGTAATAGTCACTGATATTAATGAATCCAATCTTGATAAAACTGCAAAAGAGCTTTCATGTAAATCTATGGTCCTAGATGTAACAAAGGAAGATGCTTGGATAAAAATAATTTCAGATATTGAAAAAGAAATAGGATCGTTAAATATTCTTGTAAATAATGCAGGCATTGGAAATGGAGGAGATATCGAATCAACCGATCTTGAATTATGGCACCAGGTTCATAGCATAAATTTAGACTCGGTTTTTCTTGGATGTAAGTATTCGTTACCTTTAATGAGAAAGTCTGGGAATGGCTCCATAATTAATATATCTTCAGTTTCAGGAATAGTAGCTTCTCATAATTTATCAGCATATAACTCTTCAAAAGCAGCAGTTAGACATTTATCGAAATCTGTAGCACTTCACTGTGCTAAATCAACTAATTTAGTTAGATGTAACTCAATTCATCCTGTATTTACTAGAACTGCCATGGTTCAGAGCATGATTGACGCGGCACCTGAAAGAAATATAGAAGAAAAATTAGTTCAACAAATTCCAATTAGAAAACTGGCAGAGCCTCAAGATATTGCAAATGCAGCTCTTTTTTTAGCATCTGATGAATCATCATTTATTACTGGAACTGAACTTATTATTGATGGTGGCCTTAGCGCAACTTAAGATGAATAAAAAATCAGCTCTAAAACGATCTCTTGATTTATTTATTTTAGATCAAGTTGATAGAGATATTTTTAGTTGGACTGGTAATAACGTTGGTTTTAAAAGAATTTTTGGTGGGCAAGTAATGGCTCAGACTCTTATTGCAGCATATAAAACAGTTGATGTTGAGCATTATGCTCACTCTTTTCATTCATACTTCTTAAGGCCAGGTAATATGGATAAACCTATTACTTTTACAGTCGACAGAATTAGAGATGGTAAAAGTTTTACAACGAGAACTGTAAAAGCAATTCAAGAAGGAGAGGCGATATTCAATTGTTCAATTTCTTTCCAAAAAATAGAAAAAGGACTAGAGCACCAAATTAAAATGCCAGATGTTCCTGAACCAGAGACCCTAAAAAATGAATTTGAAATTAAAAAAGAAGCTTTAAATAAATTGAACATGAAGATAGAAGATATGCCAATGTTTATAAGACAAAAAGAGATTGAAATGAGACCAGTTGAAGAACAAAACTATTTCAATCCTAAAAGAATGCCACCTTATAAGAATACTTGGATAAGAACAGAGGGCGAGATTCCTAAAGATCAAATAACTCAACAAGCTTTCTTACTTTATATATCAGACATGGGACTTTTAGCTGCTGCAAATAATTCTGTTGGTGTTAATTTTTTAACAAAGAATTTCCAAAATGCAAGTCTTGATCATGCAATGTGGTTCCATAGAAAAGTTGAACTAGATGGTTGGTTTCTATACACAATGGAAAGTCCAATTACTCGAAATGCTAGAGGTTTTTCAAGAGGATCAATTTTTTCTCGTGACGGAAAATTAATTGCATCATGCACACAAGAAGGATTAATTAGACTTTGGGAAGATTAATACTCTCTTACAATATCTGTTAAATATTTAACTTTATTTGGATTAATATCTGGTGTTAATCCATGGCCTAGATTAAAAATATATCCTGGAAACTGATTAAAATTATCCAAAACCTTATATGTTTCATTTTTAATAATTTCTTTTGATTCAAGTAAGATTTTTGGATCAAGATTCCCTTGAACTGCTACTTTTCCATTTGCAAAAGTCAAATCAAAATCATGCATTGACCAATATAAGCTTATGCAATCCGCATTAGTTCTTATTAGACTTTCACTATTACACTTTGGATCTCGTGAAAATAAAATTATAGGCGTTTTACAAGTAACGGAATCTTTCTTCAAAGCATTTATTAATGATTCGATATATTTAATTGAAAAATTTTTGAGATCATCAGCATTTAAAATATTGGCCCAAGAATCAAATATCTGTATTACATCAGCTCCTGCTTCAACTTGCTTTCTTAAATACAAGAAGCATGCATCTGTAAGTCTTGAAAGAAAAAAATGAGTTTCATCTTCATTAGATTTAATAAAGTTAACAGTTTTCTTAAAATCTTTTGAAGATTTTCCTTCTATTGAATAGGCTGCCAGTGTCCATGGGCTTCCGCAAAAACCTATCAAAGGTATATTATCTGGCAATGAACTTTTGATATTAGATACAGCTTTGTATACATAATTAAGTTTTTCAGGATCAAAAATAGTAAGATTTTCAATATCTATTTTGGACTCAATTGGATTTTGAAAAACAGGACCTATATTTTCTTCAAATCTTACGCCAAGACCAAAAGCATCTGGTATTGTTAAAATATCTGAAAATAGGATAGCTGCATCAAGTTGGAATGCATCTATAGGCTGTAAAGCCAATTCACAACATACATCTGGGTTCTTGCACATATCTAGAAAATTCTTAAATTTTTTTCTAACTTTTCGGTATTCGGGCATATATCTTCCTGCCTGTCGCATATACCATATTGGCGGCGTATTTAACTTTTCTTTTCTCAGAGCTCTGAGAAACAAAGCATTAGGATCACTCATGATACGTATTTTATTATACTTTTTCCTGCCTCTCTTCCTTCCCAAATTGCAGTTACAACCAAATCAGAGCCTCTGACCATATCACCGCCTGAGAATATCTTTTTATTTGAAGTTTGAAATTTGTAATCTTGATCTTCTTCAGCAATTACAAGGCCATTTTTTCTTGTTTCTACATCAAAGTCATCAAACCATGCTGCTGGACTTGCTCTAAAGCCAAAAGCAACAATGACAACATCAGCGTCATAAATTTTTTCAGAACCTGGTATTGGAACTGGCACTCTTCGCCCGTTTTGATCAACTTCTCCTAATTCAGTTTGAACAGTCTTAACTCCCTCAACCTTATCATTTCCTAAGATATCGATTGGTTGAATATTGAAATTAAAAATAACTCCTTCTTCCTTTGCGTTTTTAACTTCTCGTCTAGATCCAGGCATATTTTTTTCATCTCTCCTGTAAAGACATGTCACAGACTGAGCACCCTGTCTGATAGCAGTTCTATTACAATCCATTGCGGTATCACCACCACCAAGAATTACAACTTTTTTTCCTTTAAAATTTATGAATTCGGATTTACCATTGCTTAAATTCAAAAGTTTTTTTGTATTGGAAATTAGATAATCAATTGCTTTATAAACTCCTGGAAGATTTTCACCTTTAAAACCTCCCTCCAAAGATGTATAAGTTCCCATTGCAAGAAAGACTGCATCATAACTGCTATACAATTTTTTAAATGGAATATCTTTACCAATTTCTTTACCTAGATGGAACTTAACACCCATATCTTCAAGAATTTTTCTTCTTCTTTTGACAACAGATTTCTCAAGTTTAAACTCGGGTATACCAAAAGTTAGCAATCCTCCAATCTCTTCATTTTTATCATATACATGACTATGAATTCCAGATCTTGTTAAGGTATCAGCGCATGCAATTCCAGCGGGACCGGATCCAATAATTGCTACCTTTTTGTTTGTCCATTTTCTATGAGATAAATCTGGCTTCCATCCCATTTCAAAAGCTTTTTCAGTAATGTATTTCTCAATTGAACCAATCGTTACTGCACCAAATCCATCATTTAATGTGCATGCACCTTCACATAAACGATCTTGCGGACAAACCCTTCCACAAACTTCAGGCAAGCTATTTGTAGAGTGACATAAGTCAGCTGCCTCTAAGATATTTCCTTCGTTAACTAATTTTAACCAGTCTGGTATGTAGTTATGAACAGGACACTTCCATTCACAATAAGGATTTCCACAGTCTAGGCATCTGTGAGCTTGATTTGAGGCTTGTGACTGATTGTATTCTCCATAAATTTCAACAAAATTGATCTTTCTTTCATTAACTGATTTCTTTGCGGGATCATATCTACCAACATCAAGAAACTGAAAATTATTATTTAGCTCAGTGAAATCGGTATATTCTTTTCTATCGCTACTGTGTGTGTTTAAAATATCTTCAGTATTTTCAGTAAGTTCATTTTTCCATTCATACAATTTTTCTTTTGCAGCTCGAAAATCCGATATTGGTGAAAAAGATTTTGTATGGTATTTCCCTTTTAATCTTATTTTTCCATAGAAGTAGGGAGATTTAGGTTGTGTAAATAACAACAAACCTTTTTCAATTCTATATTGCTTATTTTT
>CENU01006853.1_pt1 | contig 11417 bp, 11 predicted proteins | sample 361331 | NCBI WGS metagenome assembly CENU01 (sample SAMEA2619766, study PRJEB7988) | marine metagenome | isolation source: saline water (ENVO:00002010), including
AGCTTGATGACGGCGGTGACTTTTTTAGCCATCGATTTGACGGACGGGACAGTGCTGCGGTGCACCCGAAGAAGGGCGCTGAACGAAAGGCCGACCCCCGCAGCGGGACGGCCCTGAGATCAGCTGTCTTTGCTGATCTGGGAGAACTCGAGCTCCACCGGGGTTTCCCGGCCAAAGATCGACAGCAAGGCTTTGAGCTTGCTGCGATCGCCTGAGATCTCGATGACCTCGCCGGAGAAGTCCTTGAAGGGACCAGCGGTGACGCTGATCCGATCGCCTTCGGCCAGATCGACCTTGACGACAGGCTTTTTCTCTTGAGCCCGCTTGAAGATGCGATTCACCTCCGAGCGGCTCAGGGGGCGAGGCTTGATGCGGCCGCGCACACGGCCGGTGGTGCGGCGCTCTTCATGGCCAACGAAGTTGATCACGTTGGGGGTGCTGCGCACCGCTTGCTCGGTGTCTTCATCCATGACCATGCGAATCAGCACATAGCCGGGGAACACCTTTTCTTCGGTGCTTTGACGGGAGCCGTCTTTTTTGATCTTGACCGCTGGGGTTTGGGGGATCTCAATCTCCAAGATCCGATTGGAGACCCCAAGGGTTACCGCCCGCTGCTCGAGGGTGGCTTTGACCTTCTTCTCGCAACTCGACGCCACCTGGACGGCATACCAGCGAGCAACTTGCGGTTTGCTTTCGGCCTGCTCTTCGCCGGCTGCAGCTGAATCAGCCGTCTCAAGGACGTCTTGATCGTTAAGGGGTTCGGTGAGCTCTGACAAGGCGATCAACGGAAAACGAGCTGGGACATCCAGCGGAAGAAGCGATCCAATGACGCGATCGCAGCAGCCGAGAGGGTGACCATCAACAGAACAGCGACGGACTCACTGATCAGTTGCTGGCGGCTTGGCCAAACCACACGACGCAGCTCAGCCAAGGTGGACTCGATAGGCCCACGCGGCTCCCGAGGGGCGCCAGGGGGCTGAGACGCTGCAGCGTTGCCGTTCTCCGGCTTGGCTTCAGCCTCAATCACCGCCCCCTCAGGGGCCGTGGGATCACCAGATTTGTTCGGCTGGCTGAAAACCACACTCCTCCGTCGCGGGGGATGAACCGCAAACAAACAGCCTACAGAACTGGGCTAAAGCGCAGACCGCCTTCCTCCAAGCTCACGTGGACCCCCGCGGCGCCTTGGTAGCGCTCTTCCAGCAGCTCAGTGGCCAGGGGGTTTTCCAAGCGCCGGCGCAGCAGTCGCCGCAGGGGCCGGGCCCCGTATTCCGGGTCGTAGCTCTCGGTGGCCAGCCACTGAACCACGTCCTCATCCACCTGCAAAGGCAGCTCTTGCTCAGCCAGCAGGGCGGCCAGCTCCGCGAGCTGCAAACGCACGATTGGCACCAGGTCCTCCGGCTGCAGCGGACGGAAGCGAATCACTTCATCGATGCGGTTGAGGAATTCCGGCCGGAATTGGGCCGCCAAGCTGCGATCGATCTCAGCCTCCAAAGCAGCGGTATCGCCATCACGGGCGTGGCTGAGGATGGCGCGGCTAGCGAGATTGCTGGTCATCACCACCACGGTGTGGCGGAAATCAACGCTGCGGCCCTGGGAGTCGCTGAGGCGGCCGTCATCGAGCACCTGCAGCAGCAGGTTGAACACCTCTGGGTGTGCCTTCTCGACTTCATCGAGCAGCACCACCGCATAGGGCCGGCTGCGCACCGCTTCGGTGAGCTGGCCTCCTTCCTCGTAACCCACGTAGCCCGGCGGCGCCCCGATCAAGCGGGCCACGGCATTGCGCTCCATGAACTCGCTCATGTCGAGCCGCACCAGCGCCTCGTCTTCATCGAAGAGGTTGGCCGCCAAGGTGCGGGCCAGCTCGGTTTTACCCACACCGGTGGGGCCCAAGAACAGAAACGAGCCCACGGGACGCCGGGCATCTTTCATGCCAGCGCGGGCGCGCCGGATCGCCGCTGCCACGGCAGCGACAGCATCGGCTTGGCCGAGCACCTTCTCGCCGAGGCGGTTTTCCAGCTCCAGCAGCTTCTGGCGCTCACCGGCCATCAAGCGCTGCACAGGAATGCCGGTGGTGCGGGCCACCACATCGGCGATGTCTTGGGCCGCCACCAAATCCCGCAACAGGCGGCCGGGCTGCTGCAGCTCCATCTCCAGCTCCTGACGGCGACGCTGCACGTCCTGCTCCAGTTCCACCTGCAGGCGCGCCATGTCTTCCCACTCCGTGAGCCGCTCGGCCTCAGCAATGCCGTGGCGCAGCTCCTCCTCACGCTGTTGCAGCTGACGCAAATCCTGAAGCTGCTGACGCTCGTGCTGCCAGCGGTCTTGCAGTTGCTCAAGCTTGTCGAGTGCGTCGCTGCGGCGCTGCTGGTGCTGCACGCGCTCCTCCATGGGCGCCTGCTCAGCGGCCAACAGGGAGCGTTCGATGCGGCGCAATTCGGCCTCTGCGGCTTCCACCACCGCCGGCTTGGAGGTGGCCTCCATCTTCAAATCAGCGGCCGCTTCATCGATGAGATCGATCGCCTTATCGGGCAGGCAGCGATCACTGATGTAGCGATCCGCCAGACGCACGGCCGCCTCGAGGGCGTCATCGCCAATGCTGACGCCGTGGTGCAGCTCGTAGCGCTCGCGCACACCACGCAGGATCTCCAGCGACACATCCAGGGCTGGTTCCTTGATCAGCAGCTGCTGGAAGCGCCGGTTCAGCACGGGATCTTTCTCCAGCGTGCGGCGGTATTCCTCGATGGTGGTGGCCCCAATGCAGCGCAACTCACCTCTGGCCAAGGCTGGTTTGAGCACGCTGCCGGCATCGGCGCCCGCACGATCACCGTTCACCAGGGTGTGGATTTCATCGATGAACAGCACCACCCCTTCACTGCCTTCATCGCAGGCGGCGATCTCCTCAAGAACGCTGCGCAAGCGCTCTTCGAACTGACCGCGGTATTTGGCGCCAGCGATCAAGGCGCCGAGATCCAACGAGATCAAACGGCGTCCTTTGAGGGAATCGGGCACTTCACCGGCCACCATCCGCTGGGCCAGCAGCTCAGCGATGGCGGTTTTGCCAACGCCGGCCTCACCAATCAACACCGGGTTGTTTTTGTTGCGGCGCGAGAGCACCTGAATCAACCGCCGAATGTCGGCGCTGCGGCCAATCACAGGATCCAGGCTGCCTTCCCTGGCCAAGGCGGTGAGGTCGCGGCCGTATTGGGCCAAAGCGCCAGCGTCGGCACTGGGCTGGGTGGGCTGAGCGCTGGGCTGATCGATGGCAACAGGGCGTGATGCAGCCGCCGGCACCGAAGCAGCCATGGGTTCGGCCATCGCCACGCCCACAGGCTGCAATTGCTCATCGAGCTGGGAGCGGCTCAGCCCCTGCCGCTGCAACAGGGCGCCACCAAGGCGCTCATCACTGGCGAGGGCCAGCAGCAGATGACGTTCATCAATGCTGGCGGCTCCCTGCTGCTGGCGTTCCTGCTCAGCCGCATCCAGCAGCTGTTCCAGGTCATCGCCCACATAGAGCGTGTTGCTGCTGCGGGTGGGCTGGCGGGCACAAAAGTCTTCGAGATCGTCGCGCAGCTCCCCACCTTGCAGACGAAGGGTGTTCAGCAGCGGCCGCAGCCGTTGCTCATCGAGCAAGGCCAGCACCAAGTGCTCGACATCCATCTCACCGTGACGCCAGCGGCGGGCTTCCTCCTGGGCGCCGAGCAGCAGATCCCAAGCGAGATCGTTGAAGCGTTCTGGCTCGGTGGTGAGGCTGAAACGGGAATCAGGCAGCCGCATCGGCTCGAGAGCTCAACTGGATCAGTTCCACCTTGTAGCCATCCGGATCCTCCACAAAGGCGATGACGGTGGAGCCGTGCTTCATCGGACCGGGTTCACGCACCACCTTGCCGCCCTGCTGGCGAATTTGCTCGCAGGTGCCATAGATGTCATCCACGCCCAGGGCGATGTGGCCATAGCCCTCCCCCAGCTCGTAGCGGCTGGTGTCCCAGTTATGGGTGAGCTCCAGCACCGTTTGATCGGACTCTGGGCCATAGCCCACAAAGGCGAGGGTGAAGCGCCCGCTGGGGTAGTCCTTGCGACGCAGCAGGCTCATCTTGAGCACATCGGTATAGAAGGCGAGGGAGCGCTCCAGATCGCCCACCCGAAGCATGGTGTGCAGCAAACGCATGGGGCGTTGATGGCTCTAGCTGAGCTCATTGTGCAGGGCCCATCTGCATAATGAGCCCGCCAGATGAGACCGCTGTGTTCGACTCTCTCGACCTTGTGATCGACACCGTGGTGGCACGGGAAGTGTTGGACTCCCGCGGCACCCCAACCGTCGAAGCCGAGGTGTTGCTTGAGGGTGGCGCCAGCGGCCGGGCGATCGTGCCCAGCGGAGCCAGCACCGGTGCCCACGAAGCCCATGAGCTGCGCGATGGCGACGCCATGCGTTATTTCGGCAAAGGGGTCAACCAAGCCGTCAGCAATGTGGAAGAGCGGCTCGCTCCGGCCCTCTGCGGACTAAGCGCCCTCGATCAGGTGGCCGTCGATGGCGCCATGAACGAACTCGATGGCAGCGCGAATAAATCCAGCCTGGGAGCCAACGCGATCCTGGCGGTGAGCATGGCCGTGGCCCGCGCAGCCGCCAACGGGGTTGGCCTGCCGCTGTACCGCTATCTGGGTGGCCCGTCAGCAACGGTGCTGCCGGTGCCGCTGATGAACGTGATCAATGGCGGCGAGCACGCCACCAACAACCTGGATTTCCAGGAATTCATGATCGTGCCCCATGGCGCTGGCAGCTTCCGAGAAGCACTGCGCTGGGGCGCTGAGGTGTTCCACACCCTCAAGGGCCTGCTCAACGAGCAGGGCCTGTCAACAGCCGTTGGTGATGAGGGCGGCTTTGCTCCCAACCTCGATGGCAACGATGCCGCCGGCGACTTGCTCGTGCGCGCCATCGAAAAAGCCGGCTACAAGCCCGGTGAGCAAATTGCCTTGGCCCTCGATGTAGCCAGCACGGAGTTCTACAAAGACGGCCGCTACAGCTTTGGCGGCGGCAACTACAGCAGCGCGGAAATGGTGGATCAGCTGGCCCAGCTGGTGAGCCGCTACCCGATTGTGTCGATCGAAGACGGCCTCGCCGAAGACGATTGGGATGGCTGGAAGCTGTTGACCGAGCGCTTGGGCAGCTCCGTGCAACTGGTGGGCGACGACCTGTTTGTCACCAACAGCACCCGGCTGCAGCGCGGCATTGATCTGGGCGTGGCCAACTCGATCCTGATCAAGGTCAATCAGATCGGCTCGCTGAGCGAAACCCTGCAAGCCATCGACTTGGGAGGCCGCAACGGCTACACCAGCGTGATTAGCCACCGCAGCGGCGAAACCGAAGACACCACCATTGCCGATCTGGCCGTGGCCACCGGTGCTGGCCAAATCAAGACCGGTTCCCTCAGCCGCTCTGAGCGGATCGCCAAGTACAACCAGCTGCTGCGCATCGAAGACGAGCTCGGTAGCCAAGCGGTGTACGCCGGTACCCAAGGCCGCGGCCCTCGTGGCCGCCGCTGATTAGCGCTGCTGGCCAGGAAGCTGCTCGAGCCGTTGATCACGCTGCAGCCTCAACTGCAGCTTGAGCCAACCCAACCCCACAGGAACCCCAGCCACCAAAGGCGCAACGGCCCAAACCGGACGACTACTGGCTCCGAGCAGTGCGGCCGCCAAAGCCAAACAGCCGAGCAACACGGATTGCCCAATGGCGTGCTGAGCAGTCGCCATGCGGCGGAATTGCCGATCGGATTCACCAAGGCGAATCTGCAGTTGCAGATCACCCTGCTCAAGACGCTCCAGGCTGGAATCCAGGCGCCGCGGCAGGGTCACAGCCCGCGTGCCCAAGGCACCCACTTGACGACCCAGCTCATTGATCAGCTCGTTGGGGCCATTACCGCTGGCAGTCATGAGGGGAAGAAGCTTGGGCTTGGCGATCGCCACCAAGCTAAAGCCGGGATCCAAGGCGCGGCCAACACCTTCAAAGGTGGAGAGGGCCCGCATCACAAAAATCAGATCAACCGGTAGCTGAAACGGCTGCCCGTAGACCAAGGCATAGAGATCACCAGAGAGGCGATCGAGCACATTGCTCGGGAAGGGCGGGGTCAAGGCGTCATCGAGCATCACGCGCACCAATCGGCGCACCGGACCGGTATCGATGCTGGTGCTGATGATTCCTGCGGCCTGCAACTCCTCCACCAAGCCGCCGGCATCGCGCGCCGCGGCCGCCGTCACCATCGAGCCAAAACGACTGCGCAGCCGGGGAGGGATCTGCCCCATCATCCCGAAGTCGTAGTAGATGAGTGCGCCGTCATCGGCAACTGCCAAGTTGCCGGGATGGGGATCAGCATGGAAAAAGCCGTAGAGCACAAGCTGCTGCAGGTAGCTAGCTGCTCCTTTCTCAGCAACAGCAGCCGGATCAATGCCGCGCTGCAACAAAGCCTCGCGATCGGTGATCTTGGTGCCAGGCACATAGTCAAGGCAGAGCACGCGCCTTGTGGTTAGCTCCCAGATGACCGCGGGAATACGCACATCGGGGTCATCCAAAAACTGTTGCCGAAAGCGGGCCGCATGCTCGGCTTCCAAGCGGAAATCCAACTCCCGCAGCAGCACGCGCCGGCATTCACGGGCCATCGCCACCCAATCGCGCCCGCGGCCCCAATTGGGGTGACGTTGCAGCACGGCAGCCACCTGCTCCATCACCTGCAAATCGAGGCGGAAGAGCTTCTCCAGCCCCGGCCGCTGCAACTTCAGAACCACATCGCGTCCGCTGTGCAAGGTGGCGCGATGCACCTGAGCCAAGCTGGCGGACCCCAGGGGCCTGGGCTCGATCCGCATGATCTCGCTGCGGCGCGCCCCCAACTCCGCTTCGAGCAGAGCCTCCGCCTGCGGGAAAGGAAACGACGGCACCCGATCTTGCAGTTGCGCCAACTGCTCCACCCAGGGAGCCGGCAGCAGATCAGGCCTAGCCGAGAGCAACTGCCCCAGCTTGATGAAGGCTGATCCCAAAGCCAGCAGCTCGTGCAACAGCCAGCGGGCTAAACGGCGCTGACGCCGTTCCACCGCTGCTTCGCTAGCGCCGCCGATGTAGGTCCAGCGCCGGCCATCCCACCAAAGGCGGCTCAGCAGCACCACCACGACCGACCAGATGCGCAACGAGCGCAGCACACTGCGCAATCGCGCCATTAGCTGGGCTCCTCAAGGCGCCGAGAAAACTCGGCCACTTGAGCGCGCAAGCCATCGAGCTGCTCCTGGAGATTCTCAGGGCCCGCCACAGTGACCTCACTGGAAACGGTTGGCGGTTGTTCGATGCGTTCGGCTTCCTGCTGCACCTCTTGCCAAAACAGTTCCAGTTCTTGCTGCAGTTTTTGCGGGGCGTCCTGCGCCATCACGCTGAACTGAGCAGCCGCGTCCATCGCGCTGCTGCCAAGACGGGCAGCCAAACGATTCAACGCGGCTTGCACCAAAGTTTCAGGGGTGCTCATCGCCAAACAGGAGGCGGCGCTCCGACTGTGGCAGAAGACGACGGTGGTTGTGGCAGAGGCTGCGGCCAAGGGGGCAGATCCTCGAGCGGATCCACCAAAGGCAACTGAGGACTGTCGACAATCTCAGGGGCTGGAAGCACCGAGGAATCAACCGCCTCAGGCTCTGGGAACAACTGCGGCACTGGAAGCGCTAAGGGATCGACAGCCTCAGGTTCCACAAACAAATCTGGAGCGGGGAGCACAGCGGCATCGGTCGGCTCTGGCTCGGGAAGCAACTGCGGCGATGGGCCAAGCAAATTGACCCGTTCGGCGCCGTAACGCATGCGCAAACTCTCCAGCGTCAAACCGGGAACGGGCTTGCTGGAAAAACGCCGGCCCAATGGGACCAGGCCACCAAGACGATCTTCCAAAAGCCGCCCAGTGACCACATAGGCCAAACCAAAACACAGCCCCACCAACAAGGGACCCATGGGATTCCAAGGGTTGGAGCGCCGCACTGGCCTGCGCTGCTTCTGAGCTGGTTGAACCGCCACAGGCCGCGAGGTGCGCTTCTTGGAACTCATCATCGTCATGACTTCACCTCCTCCGGCAGGGCCAGCAGTAATTGACCGGCCGCGTAGCGATTCCCCTGGGGATTGAGGTGCATGTCATGGGTGAAATAAAACGCCTCGGGCTGGCGCAGCAACTCTGGCGCCATGGGCACATAGGGAACTTCAAGCTCCTGAGCCAACTGAGCAAAGCAAGGCTCAAGGTGCGGGGCTTTGCGGGGATCGCTGGGGACCGCAGAGATCAGATAGCGGCCGCCGGCAGCTGCAACCCGGTCACGGATGGCACGCAAGGCACGGCGCGTGGGCTCTAGCTCGGCTGCTGAGCGCGGGCATTGATCACCAGCACTGGAGGCAACTGGGCTCTGGGCTGTGGTGATCTCCTGGCGGCGCCCCAGCTCGGTCACGGTGAGCTGAGCGCGGCGCAACAAACGCGCCAAATACGACACCCGTGCCAATCGCTCCAACGGCGAGAGCTGGGTTTCGCTGGAAACCACCATCTCGCCGTTGGAATCGGGCTGGAGCTGACTGCTGTAGCCCTGATCGCCATCGAGGTCGTTGTCATAGAGAACATGAACAACCACTCCACCGGCCAACAGCACCGGGCCTTGGGGGTGTTGCTGCTGGTATTCACGCAACTGGATCTCTGAGAGCACCGGGGAGTAACTGCTCACCCCAAGGTTGTGAACGGCCACACCCGCCCCGCAGAGTTGCTGCTGCAACTGGCCAGCCATGCTGTCGGCATCACTGACCTGAAACCCTTCAACAAACGAGTCCCCCAACATCAGCACATGCCGCTTGGGGCCAGCAGCTGGGAACTCACAGAGGCCCTTGAGGGAACGGTTACCAAAACGATCGGTTTGGATTTCAAAGCCGCCCCATTCGTCCTGCAGCGAATAGGCCTGAAAGGTGTAGTTGGTTGGATGCTGGTGGTGACGCGTTGCGCTGGGGTTCAGCGGTGTGTTGTTAAAGCCCAGCCGCAGCAGTCTCAAGGCCAGCTCAGCCCCCACCAAGCAAAACGCCAAGCTGAACAGCAGCAGCAGCAGATTGGCGCGCAGCGCTCGCATTCAGCCTGGGATCAGGCGGCCAGGTTATCGGCTGAATCTGCTTTCAAAATGGCCTGCAATTGGTTGGCGGCAGCGCAATAGGCCGCCCAGCCCATCATGCGGCGCGGATCCGAACGCCCTTTGTCATCGACGGCCTCACGCACGGTGACGCCCTGAACTTCTGCTTTGTCAAACGCAGCGAGCAAAGGAATGGAGCCATCCAGCACCTCAAGGCCAAAACCCTCAAGCGTGTCGCGCGCCTCATCAGCAAAGCGCTGCTTGCGCGTGTCCACCTTCACCAGCAAGGCGGCATGGCGGATGCCGTAGCCCCGCAAAATCGCCGACATCTCGATGGTCAGCTCCACCGAGCGGGCTTGCGGAGTGGTGGGCAGCACAACGATGTCGGAGCCAGCCGAGAGGTTCTTCAATTCATCTTCATGGCTACTGGCCTGGCCATCGGTGATCACGATCTGAGCCGTGCGGGTGGCTTTGGCAGCAGCCTCCACAGGCACCACGTCAAAGCCCAGAAGACCCCTCGCTCCATAGGCGGTTGCCGAGCGGTTGCGGTCAGCATCAACGACGCAGACGGCGTAGCCCTGCTGGGCCCAAACACTGGCTAAGTGAATGCTGGTGCAGGTCTTCGCTACACCGCCTTTCTGGCCAAAAACAGTTACGAACACTTTTTCGGCAAAGAGTAAGCAGCACAAAGTGAAACGCAAGGGGCTGCTGCTGGTGTGCTGACAAAGCCTCAGTCGTCGCTGTGATGGCGCCTTTGGCGCTGCTGCTTGATCTGGCCGCGTTGTTTCTTGGCATCCAAGCGGCGGCGCTGCGAACCGCGCGTGGGCTTGGTGGCACGGCGAGGCTTCGGCGGTGGCTTGAGGCCTTCCCGCAACAACTCCGCCAGCCGCTCGAGGGCCAACTGCCGATTGCGCCATTGGGAGCGATGCTCAGCGGCCACAACCCGCAACACCCCACCACTGAGCTTGGAGCCCAAGCGCTCTTGCAGGCGCTGGCGCCGAACCTCTCCCAAGACCGAGGAAGCCTGCAGGTCAAACAACAGCTCAACAGCTGTTTCCAACTTGTTGACGTTCTGCCCGCCTGGGCCGGAGGAGCGCGTAAAGCGCCATTGCAGCTCAGCGGCAGGGATCGCCAAGCGTTGATGAATCACTAGATCGCGATCCACAGCCCGCTCAAGTGGTGTAGTCGGCGTTGATGCGCACGTATTGATCAGAGAGATCGCAGCCCCAGGCCGTTGCCGTGCCTGGGCCCTGGCCAACCACCAGGCGAATCACGACCGTGTCATCCAGCAAATACGTGCTCGCCGCGCGCTCTCGCATATATGCGCTGGCTGCTGCGCGATCGAATGCCAACGGCTGACCAGCGGCCATCAGCTGATGCTCGCCGAGCCAAAGGGCCACGGCATCAGGATCCATTGGCACCCCAGCGCGGCCAGCCGCCGCAACGATGCGGCCCCAGTTGGGATCGCGGCCATGCACTGCGGTCTTCACCAGCGAGGAGCCACACACCGTGCGGGCAATGGCCTGGGCTGCCGCTTCATCAGCAGCGCCTTCCACCTGGACTTCCAGAAGCAACGTGGCCCCTTCCCCATCGCGGGCAATGGCGCGGGCCAACTGCTGCATCGCCGTGGTCAGCCCTTGCTCGAGGGCGTTGTGGTGCTCAACCGCCAAAGGCTCTCCGGCGGCGTAAGCCAGCACGGTGTCGTTGGTGCTGGTGTCGCCATCGACGGTGATGCTGTTGAACGAGCGCTGCACCGCACGGCGCACCATCGCTTGCCACAGATCCGCTGGCACGACGGCATCACAACTGAAGAACCCAAGCATCGTGGCCATGTCGGGATGAATCATTCCCGAACCTTTGGCCATTCCACCAATGCGAACGGTGCGGCCACCGAGCTCGGCCTCCAGGGCCACCTGCTTATCAAGCAGATCAGTGGTGAGAATCGCATCAGCTGCCGCAGCCGCTGCCTGGGGCGATGAACCCAAGGCCGACACCAATGGCGCAACCCCGGCCAGCAGCGTGTCCATCGGAATCGGCACGCCAATCACCCCGGTGGAGCAGATCAGCACCTCGTCTTGGCTCAGCCCCAGCTGATCAGCCACTGCCTGGGTGGCCCTGTGGCTATCGATCAAGCCCAAGTCGCCCGTGCAGGCATTGGCCTGGCCGGAGTTGATCAGCACCGCCTGCGCCTTGCCGCCTGAGGCCTCGAGCCGCTCCGCGCAGAGATCCACGCAAGCCGCGCGAACACGGTTGGTGGTGAAGCTGCCCCCGCAAACCGCTCCGGCTGGTGCCAGCAACAAGGCCAAATC
>CENU01045748.1_pt1 | contig 11411 bp, 7 predicted proteins | sample 361331 | NCBI WGS metagenome assembly CENU01 (sample SAMEA2619766, study PRJEB7988) | marine metagenome | isolation source: saline water (ENVO:00002010), including
ATCCACTGCGCTCGCAACGGCGTTCACATCATCGATTTGGTGCAGACCGCCGTCTGCATGAACAACGCCTACAAGTGGGTGCGCAGTGCTGCTCGTAGCGGCAAGCGCTTCCTCTTTGTCGGCACCAAAAAGCAAGCCGCTGAGGTGGTGGCCCTCGAGGCCAGCCGTTGTGGCGCCAGCTACGTGAACCAGCGCTGGCTGGGCGGCATGCTCACCAACTGGAGCACCATGCGCGCCCGCATCGAGCGCCTCAAGGACCTCGAGCGCATGGAGAGCTCCGGTGCGATTGCGATGCGTCCCAAGAAGGAAGCCTCGGTTCTGCGCCGCGAGCTGGATCGTCTGCAGAAATATCTGGGCGGTCTGAAGAACATGCGCCGCCTGCCTGATGTGGTGGTGTTGATCGACCAGAAGCGCGAATACAACGCCGTTCTGGAATGCCAGAAGCTCGACATTCCTGTGGTGTCGATGCTGGATACCAACTGCGATCCCGACCTCTGCGACGTGCCGATCCCCTGCAACGACGACGCTGTGCGTTCGGTGCAGTTGATCATTGGACGTCTGGCTGACGCCATCAACGAAGGTCGCCACGGTTCAAACGACCAAGGGGATGAGGGCTAAGGCCCTCCCCCCGCTGTTTACACTCCCCCCGCTTTTCACTTCCCCGCACCCCGTCATGGCCGAGATTTCCGCCAAGCTCGTCAAGGAGCTCCGCGACCAAACCGGTGCGGGGATGATGGACTGCAAGAAGGCCCTTAACGAGACCTCTGGCGATCTCACCAAAGCCACCGAGTGGCTGCGTCAGAAGGGCATTGCTTCGGCTGAAAAGAAAGCTGGTCGCACCGCGGCTGAAGGTGCCGTTGGCAGCTACATCCACACCGGCGCCCGTGTGGGTGTGCTGGTGGAAGTCAACTGCGAAACCGACTTCGTGGCCCGCGGTGACGCGTTCCAAGAGCTGGTGCGCAATGTGGCTATGCAAATTGCTGCTTGCCCCAACGTTGAGTTCGTCACCACCGATGACATCCCTGCCGATGTCAAAGAGCGCGAAACCAACATCGAGATGGGTCGCGATGACCTGGGCAACAAGCCTGAGGCCATGAAGGCCAAGATCGTTGAAGGCCGCGTCAACAAGCGCCTCAAGGAACTCGCTCTGCTGGAGCAGCCTTTCATCAAAGACAGCTCCCTGTCAGTGGCCGAGATGGTCAAGCAGCTCGCCGGCAAGATCGGCGAAAACATTCAAGTGCGGCGCTTCACCCGTTACACCCTGGGTGAAGGCATTGAAGTCAAGCAAGAGGATTTCGCGGCAGAAGTCGCCGCCATGACTGCTTGAACTCCTCGGAGGGGGCAACGGCCGAACAGGTGCGTCAAGAACTTGACGCGCTCGATGCTCTGAGTGATCGGGCTGCCATCAAGCTCTACAGCTTGCTGCAGGACTACCTCGAGCAACTACGCCATGAGTTGCCCCATCAATTGCTGCAGGCGGTGTTCCACCTCTGCACCAAGCTCCAGCCGGAGGCGTTCAATGCCATGGCCGAGAGCCAGCGCCATGTCATGCGCGAACGCCTGCTCCATCTCACCCAGCGCTGCAGCTCGCTGCTGACCATTGAGCAACTGGCGCAACTTGGCAGTCGCCTGCTGAACGCCGATGACACGGCCGACCCCGAAGCTGATGAGCAGGCCCCTGGCGATGACTCGGTTGAGCCACTGATGGTCTCTGCTGATCTTGATCCTGGCGCCGGACTGCAATTCAGCCTCGAGATGCCCTCGTTGCTGGGCAACTTTGACCCAGCGCAGTTCTGCTCCACCCTGTCCTCTGAAACCCCGGGATTGGTGGATGAGGAGGTGTCGTCCCAGTCCCTGGATCACGAGCAGGCCTTGAATTGGCTGCGGCAAATGGCCAGCGGCAGCCTGTTGGGTTCATCCCTGAGTCCCGACGATCCGATCAGCAGCCCATTCCCGTTGCCGCGCGATCCCCAACAGTTGCGCGTGTGGCTTGGGGTCTGGGATCAGGCGCTGCAGCGCCGACTTCGCAACCTCAGCCACGCCATCAATGTCGAACTGCTGCGCAGCGGACTGTGCCAAAGCCTGATGCCCCTGCCCCTGCTGGATGCCTCATTGGCCGGCCAGGTGGAGCAACAGGGTGTGGCCCCCAACGTATTGACGGTGCGGCTGCCCATACCCGATGGCCTGACCAGCGGTGAGTTGCAGCTCAACGGCTTGTTGATCCGTGTTTCAGAACTGGAGCATGCGCTGCCCCACTTGCGCGACCTGCGCAATGCATTGCACAAGCTCGATGGCAATCTGCGCAAAATGGAGCGTCGAATTCAGCACTGGCAGCAACGGCTCGCCGTTCTGCAGGCGCAACAGCTGTGGTCGCAGGACAACAACCCCACCGTGCAACCCCAGATCTGAGCCCAGCTCCGCTGAATGCGGAGCTGGATCGCTGGCTGCGTCAACTGCAGCGCAGCCTCAGCCTGGAAGCTGATTCAGGGTTTCAAGATCTCCAGGGCCAGCGGTCGCGATTTAGTGCCTTCCTGGAGCAGCAATGCCGCTCTCCCTCACCGCAGCTGCCAGCGAGGGACTGTCAGCAGCTGGCCCCGTTTGCTGCTCAATTTTCTCGATATTCAGAGGCCAGCCCAGCGCAGCGCCGTTACTTGGTGACGCAGCTGCGTCAGCACTTGCATCAATTGCGCCGTCAGCTCGATCCACCTGCACCGCTCTCCCCGCCTCGGCTGCGGCTCACAGACTCCCCTGCCTCGGCAAGAGCTGGCCGCAGCACCGCTGATCTACCGCTCTCAGAGCTCAAGGGCATTGGCCCCAAACTCGCCACCCGCTTGGCGCAGCTGGGCTTGTTCTGTCTCGAGGATTTGATCGGCTACTACCCGCGCGATTACGTCGATTATTCGCGTTTGGTGCGGATCCAAGCCCTGGTTCCTGGGGAAACCGCCACGGTGGTTGCCACCGTGCGCCGGGTGCACGCCTTCGCCAGCCCCAAAAACCCCAACCTGGCGATCTTGGAATTGCAATTGCAGGACCCCAGTGGCCGGCTGCGGATCAGCAAGTTCATGGCGGGTAAGCGTTTCACCTCCTCTGGCTGGCTGCACCAACAGCAGCGCTTGTACCCGCCGGGCGCCACGATCGCTGCCAGTGGCCTGGTCAAAGAAAACCGCTTTGGCATCAGCCTGCATGACCCCCTGTTGGAGGTATTGGAAGGACCGGCCAGCCAGGTGCAATCCCCTGAAATCGGCCGATTGGTCCCCATCTATGCCCTCACCGAGGGGTTAACCGCCGAACGGCTCCGCCAAGCTGTGGCGGCGGCGTTAGCAGCCGTTCGCCCTGGCCCTGACCCCTTGCCAGAACCCTGGCGCCAACAGCTGACGTTGGTGGCCAAGGCCGATGCCCGCAGCGGAATTCATCAACCCAGCAACCGGGAGCATCTCGATGCTTGCCGCCGCCGCTTGGTGTTTGACGAGTTTCTGCTGTTGCAACTGAATCTGGCCCAGCGGCGCTTGCAGTACCGCCAGCGTCAGGCCCCAGCGGTGCCAGCGGGGGCCGTTGGTGAACGGCTCAAGGCCTTTCGGAACCTGTTGCCTTTTCAATTCACGGGCGCTCAAGAGCGCGTGCTCAACGAGCTGCTCGCCGATATGGGCCAGCCCAAGCCGATGGCCCGACTGGTGCAAGGGGATGTGGGTAGCGGCAAGACGGTGGTGGCGATCGCTGCCCTCTTGGCCGCCATTGATGCGGGGTTGCAGGGGGCGTTCATGGCGCCCACCGAGGTGCTTGCCCAGCAGCACTACGCCAAGCTCTGCGAGTGGATGCCGCAGCTGCACGTCAATGTGGCGCTGTTGACTGGCTCCACGCCGGCCAAGCAACGCCGCGCCCTGCTGCAGGACTTGGCCAATGGCCAGCTGCACCTCTTGGTGGGCACCCATGCGGTGCTGGAGGACCCGGTTGATTTCGCCCGCTTGGGCTTGGTGGTGGTCGATGAACAACACCGCTTTGGTGTTGGTCAGCGCAATCGCTTGCTCAGCAAAGGCTTGCAGCCCCATTTGCTGACGATGACCGCCACGCCGATCCCCCGCACCCTGGCGCTCTCAATCCATGGCGATTTGGATGTCAGCCAAATTGATGCGTTGCCGCCTGGCCGCCAACCGATCAAGACCGCCGTGTTGAGTTCAGCCCAGCGGCCCAAGGCTGATGCGTTGATTCGCGAGCAAATCAACGAAGGCCGTCAGGCCTATGTGGTGTTGCCGTTGGTGGAGGAGTCCGAAAAGTTGGATTTGCGTTCGGCTGTTGATGAGCACAGCCGGCTTCAGCAGGAGGTCTTTCCTGACTTGCAGGTGGGTCTGCTGCATGGCCGGCTCAGCAGCGCTGAAAAACAACAGGCGATTGAGGCCTTCAGCCGCGGAGAGACCCAACTCTTGGTGTCGACAACGGTGGTGGAGGTTGGCGTTGATGTTCCCAACGCCACGGTGATGTTGATCGATCACGCCGAGCGCTTTGGTTTGGCCCAGTTGCACCAGTTGCGCGGCCGTGTGGGCCGAGGTGCTGCGGCCTCCCATTGCCTGTTGGTGAACGACAGCAGTTCGGCGGTGGCGAAACAACGCCTGGAGGTGCTGGCCCGCAGCAACGATGGCTTTGAAATCGCTGAGATGGATTTGCGGTTGCGGGGCCCCGGTGAAGTGCTGGGGACCCGCCAATCGGGATTGCCTGATTTGGCCCTCGCCAGCCTCAGTGATGATGGATCGGTGCTCGATGAAGCGCGGCAAACCGCTCAAGCGATCCTCGATGCCGATCCAACCTTGGAGCAGCATCCCCATTTGGCGCAGTGTTTGGAAGCCCAGCGCCGCAGCCTCACCGCCTCCGCTCGCCTCAATTGATGGGCCGTCCCTGGCATCCGATCCCAATCGTCGACAACGGTGAGCCGTTGCTGGCGTTACCCCCAGCGTTCTTGCGCTGGCAGCCCCACCCCTACCAAGCCCTTGGTGCTCCCTATCCAGCCGGCACTGATCCGTTTCAGTTGCGCCAGAGCGTTGTGGAGCGTCTGCTGCAAGTGCAGCAGGTGGTGCGGGATCAACCCGCGCCGCTGCAATTGCTGATCTTTGATGCCTTCCGGCCCCTGGCCGTGCAGCAATTCATGGTGGATCACACCCGCGCGCAGCCCGGGGTCAGCGAAGAGCAAGTGCTGGCGCTCTGGGCCGAGCCAAGCTCTGATCCCACCACACCACCGCCCCACAGCACGGGAGCGGCCGTTGATCTCACCTTGGCCACCCCCCAAGGCGAGCCCCTGGAGATGGGCGGTGATATTGATGCGATCGGCCCGATTGGTCACCCCAATCACTTTGCCGATGCCGATCCAGCCTCTGCTGAAGGCCGCTACCACCAGCGGCGCTGCCTGTTGCATCGCGCCATGGAATCAGCTGGATTTGTTAGGCACCCCAAAGAGTGGTGGCATTTCAGCTGGGGCGATCAGCTCTGGGCTTGGAGCAGCGAGGCCCCTTGCGCCCATTACGGCCGCAGTGCTCAGGCTTGAAGCGTCGCCTCGAGTTGATCGCCGAGTGAATGGCAGTAGTCGCCAAAGCTTTGCGAGGGAGCCTGCTCCTGCCACTGCTTCAACAGCGGGCGCAGGGTGGATTCCATCTCAGCCAGCGGCATTTTTTGCAGCACCGGCCGTGCCAAACGGGTTAATCCAGGACTGCCGCCGAGCCAGAGCTGGTATTGCTCAACCCCACTTCCCACCATGGCGAGTTCAGCCATGTAGGGACGGGCGCAGCCGTTGGGGCAACCGGTCATCCGCACAAGGATCGGTGAGTCGATCTTGAGTTCTTCCAACAGCGTTTCCAGGCGCCCCAAAACATGGGGAAGGATGCGCTCCGATTCAGTCACCGCTAACCCGCAGGTGGGCAGCGCCGGGCAAGCGATGGCGTGGCGGCTGAGCAGCGAGGTATGCGATGGATCGGCCCAGCCCATGGCATCGAGCTGTTCTGTGATCTCTTGCTTTTGGTTTTTGGCGATGTTGCAGAGCAACAGGTCCTGATTGGGTGTGAGGCGGATCTCGGGTTTGTAGGTCTCAACCAGCTGGCGCATCTGCCCTTTGAGATCGCCTTCGAGGCGCCCGCAGAGCAAGGGCAGGCCCACAAACCACAGCCCATCACCCTGCTGGTGCCAGCCGAGGTAATCCAGCAGCTCGGGCTTTTGTTCGGTGCGGGCTGGCTTGATCTCACCGCTGAAATAACGGCTGATCTCCTTGCGGAACCACTCAATTCCGTTGTCGTGCAAGAGATATTTCATGCGGGCATGACGCCGCACCTTGCGGTCGCCATGGTCGCGCTGCAGGGCCACCACGGCTTGAACCAACGGCAGCACGTCGGTGCCTTTGATGTAGCCGAGGCAATCAGCCGTGCGGGCGAAGGTTTCTTCTTTGTTGTGGGTGCGCCCCATGCCGCCACCGACATAGACGTTGCAGCCCCGTAGCCGACCACCCATATCGGTGAAGGCCACCAGGCCCACGTCTTGGGTGAGCAGATCGACGGAGTTATCGCCCGGGACCGTGACAGCCACCTTGAATTTGCGTGGCATGAACGTGTCGCCGTAAAGCGGCTCATCGCTGTCGCCGCTGAACACCTCACCGTGCTGCTGTTGTTTTTTGAAGCGGCTCGCCAGCACGGAGGGGCGAATTTTGTAGCGCTTCTCGCCATCCACCCAGAGCTCGAGATAGACCCCTGCAGCGGCTTTGGGTGCCAGCAGATCGGCAATGTCATCAGCCAGCCGCCGGGCCACGGGATAGCCGTGCTGCTGGAAGGGCGCCGCCGGTGCCATCACGTTGCGGTTGATGTCACCGCAGGCCGCCAGGGTGGAGCCCATGTTGCGCACGATGGTGCCCACCACGGTGCGTAGATCGTCTTTGGGGATGCCGTGGAGTTGGAAGGCTTGGCGCGTCGTGGCCCGGATGCTGCCGTTGCCGTATTGATTGGAGAGATCGTCGAGCGCTAAGTAGAGCTGGGCTGGGATCCGTCCTCCCGGGCTGCGCAGGCGCAGCATCATTCCCCAATCCTTGGACTCGCCTTTGCGCCTGTTGTCGCGGTTGTCCTGTTGATAACTGCCGTGAAACTTCAGGATCTGAACCGCATCGTCGGTGAAATACGGCAGATCGTTTTCCAGCTCCGTGGCCAGAGGCTCGCGCAAGTAGGCGCTATTGACCTTGAGCTGTTCGAACTTGCTGCGCTCAGCCGTTTTCTTCCCTTCGGGCGCAATCGTCACGATTGATGCAGCAGCGGCGGACAGAGATGCTTCGACCCTAGGCAATGGAGGGGTTCGGCGGATTCATAAAGTCACAACCTGCTCGTAAAGCTTCTGTGGCCAGCTTCCTGCTCGAAATCGGCACTGAGGAATTGCCCGCTGATTTCGCCGCTCAGGTGTTGGCTCAGCTGGAGCCAATGGTGCGGCGTGATCTCAGCGAGCAGCGCCTGGCCTGTGAGGGCCTGAGCTGCACGAGTACTCCGCGCCGGATCGCTGTCTGCATCGATGGTTTGGCGCCATCAGCCAGCGACCTTCAAGAAGAGCGCAAAGGTCCCCCTGCTGCCCAAGCTTTCCAAGACGGCATGCCGACCAAGGCGGCGCTTGGCTTTGCCCAACGCTGCGGTCTCCAGCCTGAAGAGTTGGAAATCCGTGAGACCCCCAAAGGTCCCTTTGTGTTTGCTTCGGTGCTGGAGAAGGGACGCCAGGCCTCCGATCTGCTCGCTGAGCTCATCCCTGGCTGGATTGCTGCCCTGCAAGGCCGCCGCTTCATGCGCTGGGGCGCTGGCGAGCGGCGCTTTTCGCGGCCGATTCGGTGGTTGGTGGCCCTTCTCGATGAGCAGGTGGTGGAGCTGAGCTTGGAGGGCAGCGATCCGCCTGTGCAATCAGGCCGCACCAGTTTTGGCCACCGCTTGGTGGCAGCTGAGGTCTCCATACCAGCGGCGTCGGCCTATGGCGACTGCTTGGCGAGTGCCGGTGTGATGGTGAACCGCCAGCAGCGCCGCCAGCTCATTGCTGATGCCATTGCGGCAGGCGCCAGCAAGCGCGACGCTCGCGCTGATCTGCCTGACGAACTGCTCGAAGAGCTCACCGATCTGGTGGAGCGTCCCAGCTTGATTGAGGGTTCCATTGACGATGGATCCTTGGATCTTCCTGCTGAGGTGCTCAGCACCGTGATGCGTAGCCATCAGCGTTATGTGCCGCTGTATCGGCGTAGCGCTGAGGTGGATCCGCTCAGCCTGCAGGCACGCGGTTGCTTGTTGCCCCAATTCCTCTGCATCGCCAATGGGCTCGATGGGGCTGAAGACTCAATCCGCCGCGGCAACGAGCGGGTGCTGAAGGCGCGACTGGCTGATGCGGCCTTTTTCTTGGATGCTGATCGTGCCGTGGCCAGTGAGCAACGACGGGCTCAGTTGAGCCGGGTCACCTTTGCCGAAGGGCTGGGCAGCTTGCTGGATCGTTGTGAGCGCCTGGAGTGGCTCGCTCAAACCTTGGGCCGCTGTCTGGCTCTTGATGCTGCAGCCCAAGCCGATGCCTGCCGCGGCGCCCACCTCTGCAAACACGATCTCGTCAGCCAGATGGTGGGTGAGTTCCCTGAACTGCAGGGTTTGATGGGCGGCAAATACCTGCTGGCCGAAGGAGAGCCAGCGTCGGTGGCCTTGGCGGTGCAAGAGCACTACCTGCCCCGTGGCGCCGATGATGTGTTGCCCAGCTCGGATGCCGGAGCGGTGGTGGCCCTAGCGGAGCGCCTGGAGCTCTTGCTCAGCATCTTTGCCAAGGGTCAGCGACCCACCGGTTCATCGGATCCCTATGCCCTGCGCCGCGCTGGTAACGGCATCCTGCAGATCCTCTGGGAGCGTCAGTGGCGCCTCGATTTGCAGGATCTCTTGCAGCAGGCTTGCAACCACTGGGCGGAGCTGTTGCCTGGTTTTGCAATCGATGCTTCCCAGCTGCAGGCGGATTTGCAGGAGTTCCTGCGCCAGCGCTTGATTAGCCAATTGGAAGAGCAGGGCGAAGCCGTGGATTTGGTGCAGGCCGTGACGCCCCAGAGCGCTAATCAGCGCCTGCTGCGTGATCCCCTCGATGCACTCGATCGTCTGCGCTTGCTGGAGCAGCTGCGCTCAGCTGGGGAGTTGGCTCCGGTGCAAGCGGTGGTGCAACGCGCTGTTCGCCTGGCTGAAAAAGGCGATTTGGCAGCTGATGTGCTCAGCAGCACTGGGGTGGTGGATGCATCGCTGTTCGAGCAACCCAGCGAAGCCGCCATGCTCAAAGTTGTCGATCAACTCTCCGGGATCGTTGGCCAGCAGGGGGCTGATCGTTATTCGAAACTGTGTGAGGCACTAGCGGCCAGTAGCAGCACCCTCGCGGCCTTCTTTGATGGCGACACCAGCGTGATGGTGATGGCTGATGACATGGCGGTGCGCCGCAACCGCCTGAACCTGCTGGCCGTGTTGGGCAACCAGGCGGCGGTGTTGGCTGATTTCGCCGCAATTAGCGGCTGAGCACCACGTCGCGCTCTTCAGTTGGGGCCTTGGCGTCGGCTTGCGACTCCGCTGCAGCTTCGGCTTGCGCAGCGGCTTCGCGGCCAGCCTTCAATCCGCCGCGGATGCCACCTTCTGCCAGCAAACGATCGGCTTCATCTTCGCTCCGCACAGCACTGGGCACTGCCTTGTAAGTGCCTGGTGCCAGGGCGTTCCCGCGCAGCACAGCACCAACGGTGAGGAAGGTGAGTTTCAGTTGCTGCCAGGGGTTCATGGTCACCACCCGCTTGTACAGGTAGCTGTCGAAGGTGAGCCGTTGAACATCCTTGTCATCGCACATCTCAACGAAGGCTTCGCGGGCTGCATCGTTCCGGTAGAAGATGTTTTGCAGGAGTTCCAGCACCTTGTAGGTGGCGCCGTACTTGCGGTCCCATTTGCGCAGGTAGCCCTTGAGATCCTTCTCGGTAGGAACGCGCTGACCGCTGCCGCTGGCGGCCACGATTTCTTCAGCGCACATGCGCCCGCTTTTGGCAGCGAAGTAAATCCCTTCGCCTGAGCTCTTGGTGACATACCCAGCGGCATCGCCCACCAGCGCCATACCGCCGACCACGCGGCGGGGGCGGGGGTGCTCGGGAATTGGATGAGCTTCCACCTTGATCACTTCACCTTTGATCAAGCGCTTGCGGGCTCGCTGACGGATGCCGACTTGTAAGTCTTTGATCAGGGCTTGGTTTTCCTGCATGGTGCCGGTGCCGACAGCCACGTGGTCGTATTTGGGGAACACCCAGGCGTAGAAGTCAGGCGAGACATCGGTGCCGACATACATCTCGGCCAAGTTCTCGTAGTAGCTCATCTCCTCGGCAGGGAGCTTGATCCGCTCTTGAAAGGCGATGGCCACGTTGTAGTCGCCAGCATCCATGGCTTTGGCGACGCGGCTGTTGGCACCATCAGCGCCAATGATCAGATCCACCTCAAGGCTCTTGGCGGTACCGGTGGCTGCGCCATCGCTGTAATCGGTGTACTGGAGGGTGTAAGGCCCTTGGCGCTTGGGCCCGGTCTCGATCTTGGTGACCAGGCCATTAATCAGGTTGGCTCCGAGGTCGGCGGCTCGGTTGCGCAGGAAGGAATCCATCACTTCCCGGCGGCACATGCCGATGTATTCGTTCTCGTTGTCGAGATTGATCTCCACTTCACGGTTGGAGGGGGAGATCATCCGCATATTGCGGACCTTGCGGTCGATGATGTTCTCGGGAAGGTCGAACTCTTCGACCATGCAGAGGGGAATGGCGCCACCGCAGGGCTTGGCGTTGTCGAGCTTGCGCTCAAAGATCCAGGTCTGAATTCCTGCTTTCGCCAAAACTTCTGCAGCACAGGAGCCACTGGGCCCTCCGCCGACAACGGCAACACGCAACATTCCTGGGATCCCGGGTGGGCACAGACAGTTCTTTGAAACTAACACTGCAAGCCGGTTGAATGCTGGTGAAATCCATTCCTGCGACTAGGATCTGACAATTCGAAACTCTTAGCTTCGATGCTGCGCACCCGTGAGGATCTGCCTGTAGCGCGGCGTCAGCAAGCCACGAGGAGGCCAAGGCCTTTCCCCATTGGCCCCGTGGTGCTCAGCGTCAGCCTGGCTCTGGGGGGTGGCTTGGCCGCGTTGTTCCTGTTGCAGGAGCAGCTCTTGGAGCGCTGGATTCCCCCTGCGGGACTGGTGGAGGGAATCGAGGCGCGGCCTGATGGCGATGGCCGCTTGTTGGGGCACTTCCCCTATCCAGAGGCTGCTGAGTCGGAATTGGTGGAGATCTGGCCTGGAATTCGCCTGCAGCGCGATGCCGCCGCGGAATTGCGGCGTCTGCTGGCCGATGCACGCCGTGATGGCATTCGTCTCACCGTGGTGAGTGCCTTTCGTTCAGTCGA
>CENU01045533.1_pt1 | contig 11398 bp, 9 predicted proteins | sample 361331 | NCBI WGS metagenome assembly CENU01 (sample SAMEA2619766, study PRJEB7988) | marine metagenome | isolation source: saline water (ENVO:00002010), including
ATGCTGCCATCAGCCTCCCTTGGTGCGATTGATGAGACCACGGGTAAGCGTCACGCCCTTTACGAGCCGGTGCATGGTTCCGCGCCTGATATCGCTGGTCAGGGGCTTGCCAACCCGCTCGCCCAGGTGCTGAGCCTGGCGATGCTGCTGCGCTATTCCTTTGATCAGGGTGATGATGCCGAACTGCTGGAACGCGCGGTTGAAAAGGCCCTTGATGGTGAGCTTCGGACCGGTGATATCATGGCCGATGGCTGCACCCAGACCGGCACGGACGGGATGATCGGGGCTGTTCTTGACAGTCTTGATGCCCTTGCCCGCTAAAGCCTCAAGGCTCAACGAAAGGACCATGACCAATGGGTTATAATGTTGCGGTTGCCGGTGCCACGGGCGCGGTGGGCAGAGAAATGCTGCAAACGCTTGCCGAGCGTGATTTTCCTGCTGACAATGTCCACGCGCTGGCGTCCCGGGGTTCAGCCGGGCGTGAGCTTTCTTACGGTGAAGATCGCGATCTGACCGTCGAATCGCTTGATGATTTTGATTTTGCGAAAGTCGATATCGTGCTGTTTTCCGCAGGCGGCAGCGTGGCGCTGGAATTCGCCCCCAAGGCCGGTGCCGCCGGTGCAATGGTGATTGATAATTCCTCGGCCTTCCGGATGGATGAGGATGTCCCCCTGATTGTGCCTGAGGTCAATGGTGATGTGCTGGATGCCTATCTGGCTGATGATGATCGCCGCAATATCATTGCCAACCCGAACTGTTCGACCATCCAGATGGTGACGGCGCTGAAGCCCCTGCATGATGCCTTTGCTGTGCGCCGGGTGGTGGTATCAACCTATCAGTCTGTTTCCGGTGCCGGTAAATCAGGCATGGATGAGCTGTTCAACCAGACTCGCAGCATTTATGTCAATGAGCCGCTCAAGCCCGAACAGTTCACCAAGGATATTGCCTTTAACGTCATCCCGCATATCGACAAGTTTCTTGATGACGGGTTCACCAAGGAAGAATGGAAGATGACGGTCGAAACCAAGAAAATCCTCGATCCCGCGATTGAGGTGGTGGCGCATTGCGTCCGTGTGCCGGTCTTTATCGGCCATAGTGAGGCTGTGTTCATCGAATGCGCAAACCCGATTGATGAGGATGCCGCGCGTGAGGCCCTGCGTGAAGCCGAGGGCGTGGTGGTGATTGATCACCGCGCTGATGAAGGCTATGTCACACCAAAGGAGTCCGCTGGTGAAGATGCGGTCTATGTCTCCCGTATCCGCAAGGACCCGACGATTGAAAACGGTCTTGTCTTCTGGTGCGTGTCGGACAATCTGCGCAAGGGCGCGGCGCTCAACTCGGTGCAGATCGCCGAAGAACTGGTCAGGCGCGGGCTTTAATTCCCGATCAGGAAACGCTGGTCGGGCCAGCGGAAATTTCGGGGTTGGCAATCACCGGTCGAATGGCTTCAAGCGCAATGTCCTTGCGGCCCAGCCTTTGGGTTTCGCTGAAAATCAGCCCGCTCAGGCGGCTGGCATCCCTGACTGCATCGGTTATGCCCAGCCCGTCCATCAGGCCTTTCATGGCCAGCGCGGTGAAAAGATCGCCGCCACCTGAAAATCCCCCCGCCATGGCGTTACCAGAAATGGGGTTGCCCGAACCGGGGTTGCCAGAAATGGTATTAAGAGCGTCTTTCCTGAACACTTTCATGCTGCCCGGATCGCTTATCGAATCCCCGGCAGCGAGATGATCACCCCTCAGATGCAGCGTGTCGGCAATTTCACCTTCAACGCCGGTGGCAATCCCGGTGGCGGCAACAGCCTCCAGCATCGGGTGACGATCAAAAAGGACGCTGGCGGCATGGGCCGCATCATCCAGCGCGACAATATGCCCATCGGTCAGCCAGCCCAGCTCAAACGCGTTTGGCGTGATCAGCTTCGCCCTCGGGATCAGCTGCTCGGCGATGGCCCGTGCCAGGGGTTCATCGCAATAAAGCCGGCCATGGTCACCAAAGGCAGGGTCCACCAGAACGGGCCTGCCCGATCCGTCAAATCGGCTGAGGGCATCCTCAATGGCGGCGATCTGCCCGACATGGCCGATATACCCGGTCATGATTGCATCCAGCCCATCCCACCCGTTCAGGCGTTCTATCCCCATGATAACTGCAGAAAAATCATCATTGCTGATGGAACCCCCGGCCCTGAAACCATGGCCGGGATGGGCTGTCAGCTGGATGGTATCGACCCGGCATAAAAGATGCGCTGATGCCGCCATGACCGCGGCGGCCATGGTGTTGCCGACCGCGCCAAGCGTAACCGAAGACTGAATGGATAAAATGCTCTTCATGGCGGTGATCATACCCGTTTTGCTGAGGGATATCCCTCTTTATCAGCATGCCGATCAACTGGATACCTTAGAATACGCGGGCAAGGGGCAGGCAATCCGCGGGGTCGGCGAAAATGCCGCCATCAGGCGTTGACTGTTTTTCCTTCATGCGCCATAAATCCAATTCAGGAGTGATATTCATGCCTAGAGAACGTCCTCTATCTCCACATCTGCTGGTTTACAAACCACAGCTTACATCCGTTCTATCCATCAGCCATCGCCTCAGCGGTGCTGCCCTTGCTGGTGGCAGCCTCTTGGCTGTGTGGTGGATTGTTGCGCTGGCAACGGGGCCGGAATACTTTGGCTTTGTCCAGGCCCTGATGCTGAGCGTGCCAGGCCAGCTGGTGCTGATGGCGTTCAGTGCAGCGGTGTTCTATCACCTCAGCAACGGCATTCGTCACCTGTTCTGGGATTTCGGCTATTTCCTTTCGCTTCAAGGGGTTTACCGTTCCGGTTACGCCGTGATCACATCAACGCTTGTGCTGACCGGAAGCCTCTGGCTTGCCGTGTTGTTCTCTTGAAGGGGGCCGGGGGATGATGAAAACCAATTCGTCGATGCAGACACCGCTCGGGCGGGTTCGTGGGCTTGGTTCAGCCCGCAGCGGGGTTCACCACTGGTGGATGCAGCGCGTCACCGCCATGGGCATGATCCCGCTGGTGCTTTACCTGCTGGTGGCGTTTGTGCTGAGTGCCGGTTCGGACTACACCATGGCCCGGGAATGGATCGCCAGCCCCTTTAATGCAACGGCCCTGCTGCTTGTTTTTGCCACGGGCTTTTTTCATGCTAGTCTGGGCTTGCAAGTGATCATCGAAGATTACATATCAAGTGAGAAGACCCGTCTGCTGTCGCTGGTGGCTGTGAAGCTGGTGTTCACCGCGCTTGCGACGCTTACACTGTTCAGCATTTTTTCCATTGCTTTTGCCTGAGGTATAATCATGGCTGCGTATGAAATTACGGATCACCATTATGATGTTGTCGTCGTCGGCGCTGGCGGTGCCGGGTTGAGGGCAACCCTCGGCATGGCGACCGAAGGCCTCAAGACAGCGTGCCTGACCAAGGTATTCCCGACCCGCAGCCATACCGTTGCTGCCCAGGGCGGGATCGGTGCTGCCCTCGACAATATGGGTGAGGGTGATAACTGGCGTTTCCACATGTACGATACCGTCAAGGGATCGGACTGGCTTGGTGATCAGGATGCCATCGAATACATGTGCCGCAACGCCATCCCGTCGGTGATCGAGCTGGAACATTACGGCGTGCCGTTTTCCCGCACCGAGGAAGGCAAGATTTATCAGCGTCCGTTCGGCGGGCATTCGCTCAACTACGGTAAATCCATGGCTCGCCGCGCTGCTGCTGCGGCTGACCGGACCGGCCATGCCATCCTGCATACGCTCTATCAGCAGTGTATCAAGAACAGGGCCGAGTTTTTTGTGGAATACTTCGCCCTTGATCTGCTGATGGATGAAGACGGCTCTTGCCGGGGCGTGATCGCGCTCTGCCTTGAGGATGGCAGCATCCACCGTTTTTATGGTCAGCGCACGGTGCTGGCGACCGGCGGCTATGGCCGGGTCTATTTCTCCTGCACCTCGGCGCATACCTGCACCGGTGATGGCAACGCCATGGCCCTGAGGGCCGGGTTGCCGCTTCAGGATATGGAGTTTGTGCAGTTCCACCCGACCGGGGTTTACGGTGCCGGGGTGCTGATCACCGAAGGCGCACGGGGTGAGGGCGGCTACCTCACTAATTCCGAGGGCGAACGGTTCATGGAACGCTATGCTCCGACCGCCAAGGACCTGGCCTCACGCGATGTTGTCAGCCGCGCCATGACCATGGAGATCAATGAAGGCCGCGGTGTCGGACCGAACAAGGATCATATCCTGCTGCATCTGGAACACCTCGACAGCGATACCCTGGTGGAACGCCTGCCCGGGATCACCGAAACCGCCAAAATCTTCTGCGGTGTGGACATCACAAGGGAGCCGATCCCGGTTCTGCCAACCGTGCATTACAACATGGGCGGTATCCCCACCAACTATCATGGTGAGGTGCTGTCACCCACCGCCGATAACCCCGATCGTGTCGCCCCCGGCCTCATGGCTATCGGGGAGGCGGCTTGTGTTTCCGTCCATGGCGCGAACCGTCTTGGCACCAACTCGTTGCTCGATATCGTGGTCTTTGGCCGGGCTGCTGCCTACCGGGCCGCCGCCACGGTTGAGGCCGGGGCCAGCCATGCGCCGGTGTCGTCTGCTTCAACGGAAAAGGCGCTCGATCGTCTTGACCGGATGCGCCACGCCAAGGGTGACAGTGCCGCCGGTGAAATTCGCGGGGCCATGCAGCATGCGATGCAGCGTCACGCCGCCGTGTTCCGGTCGAGCCAGTCCCTCACCGACGGGGTCGAAAAGATGGACAGTATCGCCGCCCGCATGGATGATATCCGCGTCAATGATGCATCCCTCATCTGGAACACTGATCTGGTGGAAGCGCTGGAGCTGGAAAACCTGATGTCACAGGCACTGGTCACGGTGCGTTCGGCGGAACAGCGTGAAGAATCACGCGGCGCCCACGCCCATGAGGATTACCCTGATCGTGATGACAAGGAATGGATGAAACACACCGTGATGTGGCTGGATGAAAACAACCGGTCCAGCCTGGGGTATCGTCCGGTTCACCTGAACACACTGACCAACGAAGTTGAAACGATCCCGCCTGTTGCCCGGGTCTACTAAGTCACCATAACTGAGGCACCAGCCCCAAGCGCGGGAAAGAGAGATAACCATGGCCGAGTTTGCATTGCCGAAAAATTCGAAGGTTCAGAAGGGCAAGATTCACCCCGCACCCGAGAATGCATCAAACACCAAGACGTTCAATATCTACCGCTGGTCGCCGGATGATGACGACAACCCGCGGATGGATACCTATACCGTTGACCTCGATGACTGCGGGCCGATGGTGCTGGATGCCCTGATCAAGATCAAGGGCGAAACCGACACCACCCTGACATTCCGGCGGTCCTGCCGTGAGGGGATCTGCGGGTCCTGTTCGATGAATATCGACGGCACCAACACCCTGGCCTGCCTGAAGTCCATTGATGATGTGAAGGGCGATGTTGATATCTTCCCGCTTCCGCATATGCCGGTGGTGAAGGATCTGGTCCCCGATCTCAGCCAGGCTTATGCCCAGCTGGCCTCTGTCGAACCCTGGCTGAAGGCGGATACCCCCGCCCCTGAGGGTGAGGAAAGACGGCAAAGCCCGGATGAACGTGAAGAAATTGACGGGTTGTGGGAATGCGTTTTGTGCTTCAGCTGTTCCACCGCCTGCCCGAGCTACTGGTGGAATAGCGACCGCTATCTTGGCCCTGCCGTGCTGTTGCAGGCCTATCGCTGGATTGCCGACAGCCGTGATGAATACACTGGCGAGCGGCTTGATGCGCTCGAAGACCCGTTCCGGCTCTATCGCTGCCACACCATCATGAACTGCACCCGCACCTGCCCGAAAGGGCTGAACCCTGGCAAGGCCATTGCTGAAATCAAGAAACTCCAGCTCGAACGCCAGTAACGCGCTTGCTGCTGTTTATGAGGCTCGCCTGGCTGACGGGACCATCACCCATGATGATGCCCAGCGCGATGCTGTAATGGCCTTTGACCGGCTGATCACGGATGTGTCCAGCTCACGGAAAAAACGCTTCTCCCTCAAAAAACAGACACCGCCCAAGGGGCTTTACCTGTGGGGCGGGGTTGGCCGGGGCAAGACCATGCTGATGGATATGGCTGTTGAACAGCTGACCAACAGTGGGGTCAGCACACGGCGTTTTCATTTCCATGAATTCATGGCCAGGGTCCATGAAAAGGTGCTGGAACCGAGGCTCCAGAAAACCGATGATCCGGCCCGCCATGTCGCCAAGGCTGTGGTGGAGGGGGCGAAGGTGCTTTGTTTCGATGAAATGGAAGTGCGCGATATCGCCGATGCCATGATCATCGCCCGGGTCATGGAAGGGTTCATGGATGAAGGCGGGGTGCTGGTGGCAACCTCCAACCGGGTGCCGCGTGACCTCTACCTGAATGGCCTGCACCGTGACCGGTTTCTGCCGTTCATTGATCTGATCGAAGACAGGATGGTCATCCATGAGCTGGCCAGCCCCCATGACTGGAGACGGCGGCAACTCGATGGCATGCAGCACTGGTTTATCGGCAACGCGGATGAAACCGAAGCGCAGATTGAGGCTGTCTGGCAACGCCTCACCACCGGGATGGAGCAACGGGGCGACAGCCTGACCGTGGCCGGGCGCAGGATACCCATCCCCAGGGTGGCGGGGTCGGTTGCCTTTGCCTCTTTTGATGATCTCTGTGCCAGGCCCCTGGCGGCGCGGGATTACCTCGCCCTTGCTGACCGTTATGCCGGGCTTTTCCTGACGGGCATTCCGGCCATGGGTGACAGCCTCCAGAATGAGGCGCGGCGGTTTATCTGGCTGGTGGATGCGCTCTATGACCGGCAACGCTTTCTGGTCGGATCATCAGGGGTTGAGATGGCCCATCTTTACAGTGGCAGCCAGTGGACGGCAGAGTTCCCGCGAACACAGTCCCGGTTGCAGGAAATGACACGCAATTTTGTTGGCTCAACGCCGGATTGACTTGCTCCTTTGACAATCCTGGGCTATGAAATCAATGGGGATAGAAGCGTTATCGGCAAGGCTGTGACCCGACCAAGGCCTTTTCCGGATCGTCAACAACACCTTAACCTGATGCGTTCTGACCCGATGGCAGGCTCCGCCTGCGTGAACATTCTTGCATGAGGTTTTCAGATGGCTCGAAATAAGATTGCGCTGGTGGGTGCCGGCAATATTGGCGGCACGCTTGCACTGCTGGCGGGACTCAAGGAATTGGGTGACATTGTCCTGTTTGATATTCAGGACGGTATTCCCCAGGGCAAGGCGCTGGATATCGCGCAATCCTCCCCGGTTGAAAGGTTCAACGCTGACACCAGTGGCGCCAATGATTACGCCGCCCTTTCGGGTGCTGATGTCGTGATCGTTACCGCCGGGGTTGCGCGCAAGCCGGGCATGAGCCGTGATGATCTTGTCGGCATCAACACCAAGGTCATGAACCAGGTCGGTGAAGGCATCAAGTCCAACTGCCCTGATGCGTTCGTCATCTGCATCACCAACCCGCTGGATGCGATGGTCGGGGTGCTGCAACGTGCATCCGGGCTGCCCGCGGCCAAGGTTGTCGGCATGGCCGGTGTTCTGGACAGCGCCCGTTTCCGCTATTTCCTGGCCGAAGAATTCAAGGTTTCGGTTGAGGATGTCACGGCCTTTGTTCTGGGTGGTCATGGCGACACGATGGTCCCGCTGGTGCGGTATTCCACGGTTGCCGGTATTCCCGTTCCCGACCTGATCAAAATGGGCTGGACCACCGAAGAAAACATCAACGCCATCGTTCAGCGCACCCGTGATGGCGGGGCTGAAATCGTTGGCCTGCTCAAGACCGGCTCGGCATTTTATGCACCGGCCTCCTCGGCGATTGAAATGGCTGAGGCCTACCTCAAGGACAAGAAGCGCGTGCTGCCATGCGCGGCCTATGTTGACGGTGCCTACGGGCTTGATGGCATGTATGTCGGGGTGCCGGTTGTGCTGGGTGCCGGCGGGGTCGAAAAAGTTATTGAAATTTCCCTCAATGATGAGGAAAAGGCGATGTTTGATCATTCGGTCAACGCCGTCAAGACACTGGCAGAAGTTGTTGCTTCGGTAGGGGGCTGATCAGCCTGCCTGCTTTATTTGGGGTCAAATTTATCTTCTTTGCCTGAGGGCGAGGGTTTGAAAATGGACAATTCCAATCCGGATCAGGGTTTCCTTTCCGCATCAAACGCAATCTTTATTGCCGAGTTGCAGCAACGCTGGCAACGCAACCCGGATAGTGTTTCACCCGAATGGGCCGCCTGGTTCAGGAGCCTGGACGGGCTTGAAGCCATGCCGTCCCCATCGGTGCCAAGCTGGGGTCAGGAACCCAGTAAGGTAATCGGTGTCAAGGAAGCACTCGAACAGGGCGCGATCCCCCGGGTGTCGGGTGATGAAATCAGGACGGCAACGCTTGATTCGATCCGCGCCATCATGCTGATCAGGGCCTTCCGTATCCGTGGCCATATGATGGCCAGGCTTGACCCGCTCAAGCTGCATGACGACCCGCCGCATCCTGAGCTTGATCCCGCCACCTATGGCTTCACCGACGATGATATGGATCGCCCGATCTTTATCAACTTCGTCCTCGGGCTTGAGGTTGCCACCCTGCGTGAGATCATGTCCATCGTGCGTGATACCTATTGCGGCACCATCGGGGTTGAATTCATGCATATCCAGGACCCTGACCAGAAAGCCTGGGTTCAGGAACGCATTGAAAGCATCCGTAACCAGACCGATTTCACCGACAGGGGCAAGATCACGATTTACGAACGCCTCGTTTCGGCTGAAAATTTTGAACAGTTCCTGCACCGCAAATACGTTGGCACCAAGAGGTTTGGTCTCGATGGTGGTGAGGCGCTGGTTCCGGCACTGGAACAGATTCTCAAGCGCGGCTCCCAGCTCGGCCTTGAAGAGGTTGTGGTGGGCATGGCGCATCGTGGCCGCCTCAACGTGCTGCACAACGTGCTGTCCAAACCGTTCCGTGCCATCATTTCAGAATTCCTCGGCAACCCCGCCAACCCGGAAGAGGCTGGCGGATCGGGCGATGTCAAATACCACATGGGCAACTCCGCCGACCGGGTCTTTGATGACAAGGAAGTTCACCTGACGCTGAACGCCAACCCGTCCCACCTTGAGGTGGTCAACCCGGTGGTGATCGGCCGGACCCGGGCCAAGCAGGACCAGCGTGATGATCATGACCGTTCCGCGGTGATGAGCCTGCTGCTGCATGGTGATGCTGCCTTTGCCGGTCAGGGTATCGTGTCCGAAACCTTTGCCTTTTCTGCCCTGCGCGGTTACCGCACCGGCGGGACCATGCATATCATCATCAACAACCAGATCGGTTTCACCACGGACCCGAGCTTTTCCCGATCATCGCCCTACCCGACCGATGTGGCCAAGATGGTCATGTCGCCGATCTTCCACGTCAACGCCGATGATGTTGAGGCCGTGGTTCACGTTGCGCGTATCGCCACCGAATTCCGCCAGCAGTTCCAGACCGATGTTGTTATTGACCTGATCTGCTATCGCCGCTTTGGCCATAATGAGGGTGATGAGCCGGCCTTTACCCAGCCGGTGATGTACCGCACCATTGGCCAGCATCCATCGGCGCGGAAAATCTATGGTGACCAGCTGGTCAGCGAAGGCGTTTTGACCGAGGATCAGGCGAAGGCAATTGTTGACGATAACCTGAGCTATCTTGACACCGAATTTGAGGCTGGCACGAGTTACCGGCCGAACAAGGCAGACTGGCTTGAGGGCCAGTGGTCAGGGTTCCGCACCGCGCATGGTGAGGATCGGCGCGGCGAAACCTTTGTGACCCGTGATGAAATCGAAACCGTATCAAGGGCGATGGTTGAGCTGCCGGACGGGTTTACCATCAACTCCAAGCTGCAACGCGTCATCAACACCCGCCAGCAGGCCATCACCAGCGGTAAGGGCATTGACTGGGCCACAGCGGAATTGCTGGCCTTTGGCACGCTCCTGCTCGAGGGTCAGGGGGTTCGTCTTTCGGGGCAGGATTCATGCCGTGGCACCTTCTCCCAGCGGCATGCGGTTTATGTCGACCAGGACGATGGTGAACGCTACACCCCGCTGCATCACCTCACGGAAAATCAGGGCGTTTTCGAGGTCATTGATTCGCCCCTGTCCGAGGCATCGGTGCTGGGGTTCGAATATGGCTTCAGCCAGGCCGAACCCAACACGCTGGTGATGTGGGAAGCCCAGTTTGGTGATTTCGCCAATGGCGCGCAGGTTGTCATCGATCAGTTCATCTCATCGGGTGAGGCCAAATGGCTGAGGATGAGCGGGCTTGTCATGCTGCTGCCCCATGGTCATGAGGGCCAGGGACCCGAGCATTCATCGGCACGCCTTGAACGCTATCTTCAGCTCTGCGCCGAGGATAACATGCAGGTTGTCAACTGCACGACCCCGGCGAATTATTTCCATGTGCTGAGGCGGCAGCTGAAGCGTGACTTCCGCAAGCCGCTGATCGTGATGACCCCGAAATCCCTATTGCGCCACAAGCAATGCACCTCAAGCGTTGATGATCTGCTGGAAGGCACCTGTTTCCACCGCGTTCTCGATGAAACCGACCCGAAGATTGCCAGCAAGGCCGAACGCATCGTGCTGTGTTCAGGCAAGGTTTATTATGATCTCCTCGCCGAACGCGAAAACCAGGGCATCGATAATGTCAGCATCGTGCGGATGGAACAGATCTACCCGTTCCCGCACAAGACCCTGAAAGCGCTCTTTAAGAAACGCCCTCAGGCCGCGGTGATCTGGTGTCAGGAAGAACCCCGCAACATGGGGTCATGGTTCTTTGTCCGGGAAAGACTGGAACAGGTCATGGCCGATTGCGGGTGCAGCCATACAGCCCCGCAATATGTCGGCCGGCCAGAGGCAGCATCACCCGCCACGGGCAGCCTGTCCCGGCACATGAGCGAACAGCAGAAACTCGTCAGGGAAGCCCTTGACCTCAACCATCAGGCTAGCAACAAAGCAGCGGAATAGGAAAACGTCATGGCCATTGAAATCATCGTCCCCCCTCTTGGTGAATCGGTTGCCGAGGCGACCGTCTCGCGATGGCTCAAGAATGTCGGTGACAGTGTCGCCGCTGATGAGGCTGTGGCCGAACTCGAAACCGACAAGGTCACGCTGGAGGTTCCGGCACCATCCGCCGGTGTTATCACGGGCCATGCCGTTGGTGAGGGCGAAACCGTGATCCCGAATGCTGTGATTGCCGTTCTGGATGAAAACGCGACCGCCGCCGCCAAGCCTGCACCCGCCGCGAAGCAAGAGGCCAGGAAGGAAGAGGTCAAGGCTACACCAGCCCCTGTTTCACCAGCCCCTGTTTCACCAGC
>CENU01013180.1_pt1 | contig 11383 bp, 9 predicted proteins | sample 361331 | NCBI WGS metagenome assembly CENU01 (sample SAMEA2619766, study PRJEB7988) | marine metagenome | isolation source: saline water (ENVO:00002010), including
CGGGAATGCCGTGCCAGATCACAACCGAAAAGGCGGGCCGGTTCAGCCCGGCCGAACAGGCCGCCTGCCTGAGCGGTGTACGACCCGATCATGCCTCTGTTTCCATTCTGGAAATTACCGGTGATCAGTCAAAGGAAGGCATTGATTTCGGGAGCGGTGTGCTGAAAGACGCGGCGGCATCAGGAACGCATCTGCAATACATTCTTTACAGCCCTGATGATCTCACCCTGTTGCATCGGCTCTATTTTGACGGATATCTGCCTGATGCGCCGGTTGACGTTCTCTTCGTTCTTGGCCGTTACAGCGCGGATTTCCGATCCCACCCCGATGACCTGGACCCGTTCCTTGAGGGTGACAGGGGTTTCATCCGGCACTGGATGGTCTGTGCCTTCGGGCCGATGGAATACGATGCCATGGTCAAGGCCCATGGTCTCGGTGGTCAGGCCAGGATCGGGTTTGAAAATAACCTGTTGCTGAAGGACGGCACAATGGCATCCTCCAGCGCCGAGCTGATCCGCCAGATGAGCGCAGGCCGGGACGTGCTGACCGGGGCTGAGGCATCACAGCTTTTCCGATCAGGTGAATGATTTTTCACGGTGGTGAATAATCGCTGTCACGGCCCTGTTGACCGGGGCATCCAGCCCTGCCCTCGCCGCCAGTTTCGGGACCATGCCGTTGATGATATCAATCTCGGACCGCCTGCCCGCCTCATGATCGAGGGTCATGGAGGGCTTTGCTCCCCCCAGTTTTGCGGCAAAGGTCGTCACATAAGCCTCAGGATCATCGTAGGAAAACTGAACCCCCCTGGCCTTGCCGACGGCATAGGCCTCCACCCCGCAATCCAGCGCCATTCGCCATAATGCAGGATCGGCCATGAGTTCACCAACAGTGCATCCCGTTATGGTGCAAGGCCCGCTCAGGCTGACATTGCAGATGAATTTCTCCCAGATCAGCTGGTCTATATTGGCGTAGGCCTCGGCCGGGAACCCCGCCCCCTGCCAGAGCGCGGTAACCTCAGCAAGCCGGGCGGTTTCGCCGCCGCCATATTCCCCCAGCCTGATCCGCGTCATGCTGGTGTGATGACCATGCCCGGGGCCAGTCATGGAGGCACCAAACCCCTCTGCAACACCAACAAGGATACGATCACTGCTGATGCCCCCGGCGAGGATATCAGCACTGCCCATCCCGTTCTGGATGGTCAGGACCATGGCATCAGGCGGGGTTTCGGCGTTGAGCTTGGCGGCTGCATCGGCAATACCGTCAGCCTTGGTGGCCAGGATATAAAGCTCCGCTTCGGGGAGGCGTTCGTTCAGCATCCGGGCCGAAATGCCGCTGATAACCCGGTCACCGGTAAATCCATCCAGCCTCAACCCGTTGCGGCTGATGGCATCGATGTGATCAGCCCAGGCATCAACCGCGGTAACATCATGCCCTGCCTCGGCAAAGAGGGCCGCATAGACACAGCCCATGGCCCCGGTTCCGATCACTGCAATACGCATGGATTAATCCTCCCATCAGCGCGACAAGATTTCACCAATCCTGAAATTCAGGCAAGAAAAAACCGGCCCCTGCGTGTGGGGCCGGTTAAGGAGTCGATCATTGAGGAGGAAACGATCAACTAGAACGTGTGAACTCAGGGTAACCTTCGAGGCCACATTCCGCGACGTCGAGACCATCGTATTCAGCCTCTTCATCCGGACGCAGACCCATTGCTGTACCAATGGCGTACCAGGCAACACCAGAGGTGACGACAACGAATGCACCGATGGCAACGATACCGGTAGCCTGAACCATCAGCTGGCCCATGCCGCCACCCGCGGAGATAACAACCGCAAGCGTGCCCCAGATACCGCAGACGAGGTGGACCGGGATGGCACCGACAACGTCATCAACCTTGAGCTTGTCAAGAAGCGGAACCGAGAGGACCACGAGGAAACCGCCGATACCACCGATCATGGCAGCAATGCCAGGGGTCGGGGCAAGGGGTTCAGCCGTGATGGACACAAGGCCGCCCAGTGCGCCGTTGAGCGCCATGGTGAGGTCGATTTTGCCATACATGACCAGCGTTGCGACAATGGCGACAACGACACCGGCAGCAGCGGCAATGTTGGTGTTAACGTAGATGTTGGCGATAGCAGCAACGTCAGCAGCCGTACCCATGGCAAGCTGTGAGCCACCGTTGAAGCCGAACCAGCCGAACCACAGGATGAAAGTACCGAGCGTGGCCAGTGGCAGGTTTGAACCTGGCATCGGGCGGATGCTGCCATCATCGGAATACTTGCCCTTACGAGCGCCGATAATGATCGCACCGGTGAGCGCTGCCCAGCCACCAACAGAGTGAACGATGGTTGAACCGGCAAAGTCGCTGAAGCCCATTTCGCTGAGCCAGCCACCACCCCATGTCCAGGAACCCTGGATCGGGTAGATGATACCGACCAGAACGGCGATAACAACGAAGAACGTGGTCAGCTTGACGCGTTCGGCAACAGCACCGGAAACGATTGAAGCCGCGGCGGCAACAAACACCATCTGGAAGAACCAGTCGGATGAAGCCGCGTAATCCGTGCCATCACCTGTGTAACCGGCGTCGGTAATCGATGGGTCGGATGGGGACCAGATTGACAGTGAGCCGATGTAACCGCCGACATCAGCGTACATCAGGTTGTAACCGATCAGCCAGTAAAGCAGACCGGAAATAGAATAAAGGCCAATGTTCTTGGCGCATTGTGCAGTCGCGTTTTTGGAACGGACCAGACCAACCTCAAGCATGCAGAAACCTGCAGCCATCAGCATAACGATGAAGCCGTGCAACAGGAAGGACAGGCTGTTAAGAATGAATGCCGTTTCTGGGTCTGTGGCCGCCATGGCAGGCAACGGCAAAATCGTTGCTGCAAGCGCAACGCCACCGAGACCGAAAAGCTTTGAAAGTGGGGACATGATTATCTCCGTTTAGAGGTAGTTATAGTAATACTAAAGTGCTTCCGAACCCGTTTCACCGGTCCGAATACGAAGCGCCTCGGTGAGTGGAAACGTGAAGATCTTGCCATCGCCAATACGCCCGGACTTGCAGACTTCGGTGATAATATCGACAGCTTCAGCCGATGCCTTATCATCAAGGGCAAGTTCCAGCTTGATTTTCGGCAGGAAGTTGATGCTGTACTCAGTGCCGCGATAGATTTCGGTTTTGCCACGCTGGCGTCCATAACCGCGAACCTCAGTCACTGTCATCCCTGAGACACCAGCAGCAGTCAGTTTTTCCTGAACTGCCTCAAGCTGGCTTGGTTGAATGATCGCTATAATGTAATTCATAAACCTGTCCTTTCACTGACAAGATTAATTTATATTTAAGCGAATTCTTATTAGCAGGTTGAAGCGGTGATTAACTCTGCTATGTTTGCAGTATTACGATGCATATTTTGCACCACCGGTTTTTTTGTGTTGTCCAAAAGGTTATTCAATGCGTGTTCTCAGCACTCTTCGCTATATTGAAATCATCAGCCAGGAAGGATCGATCCGCCGTGCCGCCGACCGTCTGGCGATTACCTCGACCGCGCTCAACCGCCGGGTGCTGGCGCTTGAGGAAGAACTGGGCTATCCGCTGTTTGAACGCCTGCCCTCCGGGGTGAGGCTGAATACTGCCGGTGAGATATTCGTGGATTTCGTGCGCAGGCAGTTTTCCGATTTTGAACGGGTCAAATCACAGATATCGGATCTGGCCGGGTTCAGGCGTGGTCATGTCAGCATCGGCTGCCCCCCTGAAGTGATGGAAGAGTTTCTGCCGGAACAGATCGCCCTCTACCGCCAGAATCACCCCGGGGTGTTGTTTAATGTCATGCGGCAGTACGGTACCGAGGCCGAAGATGCGCTCAATCAGCTGGAAATCGATATCGCCATGACGTTTGAGCCGGTGACCTCACCCCATTTCAAGGTGCTGGCCACCGCCTTGCAGAGAGTACTGGTCGTGGTTGCCGATGATCACCCCCTCGCCGATCGGGAAGTTATCAGGATGCGTGAGCTGGTGGGCTGGAAAATGATCATCCCGTCCATGAAAACAGGGTTGAGGCGATTGCTGCAATCATCGCTGCTGGCGCATCCCCTGCCCCTCGATATCATCGCCGAGACCGACAGTTTCGGTTTTATTCGCCATTACCTTATTAATGAGGAGGCTATTTCCTTTACCATTCCGGTATCGGGATCGCTGGGGCAACGGCTCAAGACCATTCCGATTGACCGGCGTGACCTGCGTGACGGGGTTTTGCATATCGGCCAGCTCAAGGACAGGGTCCTGCCCGTGGCCTCGGCCAAATTCCTCAATGACCTGATGGTTGCGCTGGAACGCCAGTTCCCCGACCCCCAATAAATACTCCTGTTGAATATACCCGATTAAAACCCCCGATAAACACCGCCAATAAAGATACCTTGTTATAAGGTGCTAACGCTGTTCGGCCGGGATCAGGTTGCCGGGCTTGAGCCTCAGCAAAAAGGCAAAGGTGATCCCGCCAGCGATACTGACCGCCACCATAACGGCAAAGAAAATATCCGTGCCGAGCAGGAACAACGCACCGCCGATGCTGGGGCCGATGGCATTGCCGAGACCGCGCGGGGTTGAAATCCAGCCCTTGGCCCTGCCGTAAACCTCAGCCCGGAAATACATGTTGGTGACGTAACCGAATGATACCGTCAGCACCCCATGGCCGATCCCGAACAGCATCATGGCGACCACCACCACCGGCAGGGACGGGCTTTGCGCCAGCACAATGGCGGTTGGGACAAAGGTGAAAGCCACCAGCGCGGTCAGCCTGGCATCAAACCTCTGGCCATACCACATCTCCATGATCCGGCCGACCACCTGAAACGGCCCGTAGATGGAGGCCAGCACAACCGCAAGGCCTGCCCCGAACTGGATACTGAACCAGTTGATCCATAACAGCGTGGTGCTGGCGAAAACGAGGTATTCCAGCGTTGATGTCAGGGCCAGCAGGATGATTGCCTGCTTTTCCTCCCTGGTCATGCCGGACCATGAAAAGGGTGCCATTGCCTCCTTCTCGCCTGACCCCCTGATGCGGATACGCCGTGATAACAGGAAAAACCGCGCTGCCATGATCAGCATCACCACGGCGATGACAGAACACGTCGCCTTCAGCCCCAGCATGGTCAGGAGCGGCGCAATCGAAAGCCAGGTGATCGAGCTGGCCACCCCGCCATAAAACGTGATGTAGGAAATATTGCGCCGTGCCCTCACCTCATCCAGCTGCACCGCCGCTGAAAAGGCAACCTCATAGGTCGACATGGCGAAAGCCAGGCCTATCGGCACCATGCAGAACCAGACCCATTCTATGGCGGGGATGAGCGGCAGCATGAACATGCCGAGCGCCCCGATGACCAGCCCCAGCGTCATGACAGGCAAGGCCCCGAAACGGTCCACCCAGCCGCCGATTACCGGTGCCAGCAACCCTTGCAGGACCAGCGAGCCTGAAATCGCGGCCAGAATGCTGCTCTCGGTCGTGCCAATAGCCTCAGCCAGCGGTGTCTTGAGTTGGGCGAAAACGTAGAACAGCAACCCATAGGCCACAATCTGGCTGATCCCGATGGAATGATAGGGGACAGGTAAATGCGGGCGTTGCGGCATCGGGTTTTCCGGAGGGATAGCGGTTCGTCCTGATACCATGGCTTATACCACGGGATAGCGGGTCGGGGGCGGAATAATTTCCGGTTTCCTGTTGCCTCCCATGCTGGCTATACTCATATCATGCTCAGTAATTCTGTATCCTGAGAGCCATTTTTGAGGAGTTTTCCATGAGCATCCGTTTCGGTTTGGGCCAGTCCATGCGCCGTGTTGAGGATATGGACCTGATCACCGGTCAGGGCCGGTACACTGATGATATGTTCCCCGGCAAAGGGCTGGCGGTGCATTTTCTGCGTGCGCCCTTTGCCCATGCCAGGCTGACCCACCTTGATCTGGATGCCGCCAAAGCCGCCGAGGGCGTGCGGCTGGTCGCCAGTCAGGCTGATCTGGATGCTGACCATGTTGGTGAGATCAAATGCCTCAATTACGTTGAATGGCCGGATGGCACCCCCATGCGGGAAACATCCAAACCCGCCATGGTCCGCGATATCAATCGTTATGCCGGTGATATTATTGCCATGGTGGTGGCCGATACCCGCCAGCAGGCCCGTGATGCGGCCGAGCTGATTGAAATGGATTTCGAACCCCTCGATGCCGTGACTGATGTCTATGCCGCGATGCGCGATGATGCCCCCTGCCTGCATCAGGAATACAAGAACAATATCGCCTTTGAATGGCATGCCGGGCGTGTTGCCGATGCGCGTGAGGCACTGGATAATGCTGATGCTGATGGCAACCGGGTTTTTTCGATTGATGTGGTCAACAACCGGATCATGATCAATTCCATGGAAACCCGCCCGATGGTGGCCCGCCCGATGAAAGGTGGAGACGGGCTTCAGCTCTGGACAGGTTCGCAAGGCGTGGTCGGGCTGGCGATGCAGATCAGCAACGCGCTCAATCTGGAAAGTGAACAGGTTCAGGTCCTGACCGGGCATGTTGGCGGATCTTTCGGGTTCAAGATTTTCCTTCACCCCGAACAGCTCTGCATTGCCTGGGCGGCGAGGAAGCTGGGGGCAATGGTTCGCTGGCAGCAGGACAGGAGTGAGGCGTTTCTTTCCGACCTGCAAGGCCGCGATAACCGCAGCATCGCCCGTGCAGTCGTCAATAAAGATGCCAGGGTTGAAGCGCTGGAGGTCACGGTCCACGCCAATATGGGGGCGTGGCTGTCGAATTTCGGGGTTTATATCCCGACCATGTCAGGCAGCCGGACCCTGACCGGATGCTATGATATCCAGAATGCAGGGCTGATCGTCAAAGGCGTGATGACCAACACCCCCGCGGTTGATGCCTACCGCGGTGCGGGCCGGCCTGAGGCGAATTACCTGATCGAACGCCTGATGGATATGCTGGCGCTTGAATACGGCATTGGCCGGGATGAAATCCGCCGCCGTAACCTGATCAAACCGGACCAGGTTCCCTATAAAATGGTCATTGGTGGTGAGATTGACAGCGCCGATATGCCTGCCCTGATGCAGGATGCGATGGATAAGGCGGACTGGGCCGGTTTCACCGCCCGCAAAGCCGCCTCTGCCGCCACGGGTAAAAAGCGCGGGATCGGCCTGGCCATGTATCTGGAACAATGCGGCGGCGGTGAAGAAAACGATATCGAATTTGATTTTGCACCTGATGGCACCGTCACGGTCTTTGCCTCCCAGCATGATAATGGCCAGGGCCACGCCACCACCCTGACCCAGATTCTGTCGCATACCATGGGCTATGATCCCGCTAAAATCAGGATTGTTCAGGGCGATTCCCTGAAAACGCCGAGGGGGACAACCGGCGGGGCCAGAATGACAGCAGTGCTGGGTTCCACCGTTGCCGAGGCGGGTGGGCTGATCATCGATCGCGCCCGCAGCGATGCCGCAAGCCATCTGGATAGTGCCGAGGACAGCATCAGCTTTGATGACGGGATTTTCACCGCCGCTGGTACCAACCAGTCGGTGACACTCGAGGAACTGGTGCTGATCGCGGGCAGGGATCAGTCCCCTCACCCCTATAGCCTCAAGCACTCAATGAAAACCAAAGGTTCCACCTACCCTTACGGCTGTCATATTGCCGAGGTTGAGATTGATGAGGAAACGCTGGTTGTCTCTATTGAACGTTTCACCGTGGTGGATGATTTCGGCAAGGTCATCAACCCGATGACGCTGGAAGGCCAGATCCATGGCGGCATTGCCCAGGGTGTTGGTCAGGCGCTCTATGAACACATGCCCTATGATGATGAGGGGCAGTTGCTGGCGGGATCATTGATGGATTACACCCTGCCCCGGGCTGATCATCTGCCTCAGCTGGATATCCACACTCGCAACATACCGTGCCTGAATAACCCGCTCGGGGCCAAGGGTGCGGGTGAGGCCGGGGCAATCGGTTCAACCCCGGCGGTGATGTCGGCGGTCTGTGATGCCCTCGGCATTGATCATATTGATATGCCAGCCACCCCGCAGCGCATCTGGGAAAAACTCACCGCAACCGGTGACGGGCCTCAAAAGAATTAGCCAAACCGGGTAAACCATGCATGGCGTGGTCCCTGATCATGGTCTATACTCAAATCCAAGCGATGGCCGATCGCCGTTTGACGGTATAGGATAATGCGATGAATTTTCTGGCGGATTTACTGACCACGGTGTTCGACCGGCGTTACCGGAGCCTGTTTGGCAGCGCCAATGACAGCCGTACCATCGAAGAATGCTGCGATGACCTGCTCAACACCAGGGGGGAGGCTTCAATTCAGCAGCTCGTCCACGGTATTTTTGAGGCGTATAACAATTTCGATGAAGATGCCAAGGCCAGTTTCTTTCAGCATCTTGGCAACGGGCTGGATATAAACCCTGATACCGTGCGCAAGACCCTTGATGCCTATCAGCGCACGCCATCGAAACAGACCTACACCAATTACATGAAATCCGCCGAACCGCCGAGGCAGGAATTATTCCGCCGGCTCAATCATGTGCCGGGGTCAACCGGCCAGCTGGTGCGTATGCGGGCCGACCTGCAGAAAATGAAGAGCAAGAACCCCGCGCTTGAAGCCGTTGATATGGACCTCAAGCATCTTTTCACCAACTGGTTCAACCGCGGCTTTCTGGTGCTGAGGCGGATTTCATGGGAAAGCCCTGCCCATATTCTGGAGAAAATCATCCAGTATGAGGCTGTTCACGCCATCGAATGCTGGGATGATCTGAGGCGGCGTTTGCAGCCCACCGACCGGCGGTGCTTTGCCTTTTTCCACCCGGCCATGCCCGATGAGCCGCTGATCTTTGTTGAAGTTGCCCTGACACAGGGTGTTGCATCATCGGTTCAGGCGGTGCTGGCGGAGGACAGATCGCCGATGCAGGCGGATGATGCCGACACGGCGGTGTTTTATTCGATCTCAAACTGCCAGCGCGGGCTGGCCGGGATATCCTTTGGCAATTCGCTGATCAAGCAAGTGGCCAGTAACCTTGCCGCTGAGCTGGAAGGGCTGAAAACCTTTGTCACCCTGTCGCCAATCCCGGGGCTGAACACTTGGCTTGAGACTGAGAAAATGGCCCTGCCGGAAAGCCCGCAAAAGCGTAAATCCGTTGCCGCGCATTACCTCATGAACGCCAAGGCCCGCAACAACCTGCCCTATGATCCGGTGGCCCGTTTCCACCTTGGTAACGGGGCCATCGTCCACGCCATCCACGCTGATGCCGATATCTCCAAGAAAGGCATGGCCCAGTCCGGCGGGGTGATGGTGAATTACCTCTATGACCTCAAAAAGGTTGAAGAGAACATGAAACTTCATGAACAAAAGCAACAGGTTGTCACTTCCTCTGAGGTTAAATCCATGGCCAATCTGTTTTCAGCCGAAGCCCTTGAAGGGTAATTTCCGATAGGCCAATTCCCGATGACCAACCCGCTCTTTGATGCGCTGCTCGCGCCCCATCTTGGCCATGATACGGTGTTTATCCACCAGCCTGATGGCGGGGTGGTGAGCCATGCCGATTTTCTGGATAATGCCGCAAGGATAGCCAATACGCTGAACCATGCCGGGCTTCAACCGGGGGACAGGGTAGCCGTGCAGGTGCCGAAATCGGTTGAGGCATTGGCGCTTTACGCAGCATCGGTTATGGCCGGGATTGTTTTTCTGCCGCTTAACACAGCCTACACCACCGAGGAGCTGAGCTATTTCATCGCCGACAGTGGTGCCGCGCTGGTCATCGGTGATCCATCGAGTGCCGAGGCCTTGCAGGGTATCGCGGACAATGTCGGCGCATCCATCATGACCCTTGGTGCAAACGGCCATGGTACGCTGATGGATAGCGCCAGCACCATGCCAGCGTCATTCAATGTAGTTGAGCGCGGCGAGGATGATCTGGCTGCCCTGCTCTACACCTCGGGGACAACCGGCCGGTCCAAGGGCGCGATGCTGTCCCAGAAAAACCTGCTATCCAATGCGCTGTCCCTGAAACAGGAATGGCAATATGGCCCTGATGATGTTCTGCTGCATGCCCTGCCGATCTATCATACCCATGGGCTGTTCGTGGCCTGCAATATCACGCTGCTGGCCGGGGGCAGCATGATCTTCCTGCCCGGGTTTGACCGTGACCGGATGATTGAGCTGATGCCAAAGGCAACATCCATGATGGGGGTTCCGACCTTTTACACACGTCTGCTGGATGATGACCGGCTCAACCGTGACCTGACCCGGCACATGCGGCTCTTTATTTCAGGATCGGCCCCTCTGCTGGCTGAAACCCATGAGCAGTTTGAGCATCGCACCGGCCACCGTATCCTTGAACGCTACGGGATGACCGAAACCAACATGAACACCAGCAACCCCTATGCGGGGGACAGGCGGGCTGGCACCGTCGGCTTCCCCCTGCCCGGGGTTGAGGTCCGCATCACCAATCCTGAGGATGGAACGCCCCTCCCCCAGGGTGATACCGGCGTGGTTGAGGTTCGCGGTGATAATGTTTTCATGGGCTATTGGAACATGCCCGAAAAAACCAGTGAGGAATTCCGCGCTGACGGGTTTTTCATCACCGGTGATCTGGGCCGGATTGATGATGACGGCTACCTGACCATCCTTGGCCGTGGCAAGGATCTGATCATTTCCGGCGGGCTGAATATCTACCCCAAGGAAATTGAGGATTTCCTCAATGATCAGCCTGGTGTGGGTGAAAGCGCGGTCATCGGGGTGCCGCATGCCGATTTCGGGGAAGGCGTGATGGCGGTCATCACCTCAGCCCCCGATGCAGCGCCTGATACCGATGCCATCATGGAAAAAATCACCACGTCACTGGCAAGGTTCAAGCATCCGCGCAGGATTGTGGTGGTTGATGCCCTGCCCCGAAATACCATGGGCAAGGTTCAGAAAAACGTCCTCCGCGAAACCTATAAGGACAGTTTCACCGGCTGATCAATTTGGCACCCCATCGGTCATGGTCGGCACCCCAACGGTCATGGAATGATCGCTGCATGGGTAAAAGTCGGGATTGAGGGGTCAGGCCGGTTTGCGGGCGGCGTTCTGGCGTTCCCTGTTGCGCCGCGCATCAGCCTTTTTCTTGGAGGACCATTTCGGCTTGCGCGACTTGTCCTTCTTTTTGACGGGACGATCCGCCGGCGGGGTATCGGGTTCTACATAAAACCCGCGCGGTGCGTTATCAGGCTTGTTCCGCCGTGGTGCCTGTTTCTTGGAACCACCGTTTCTGGAAGGCCCTGTCTTGGCGTGATCTGGCCTGGTACGGTCTGGCCTCGGTTGATCCGGGTTGGCGTGATCTGACCTGTAATGATCTG
>CENU01076093.1_pt1 | contig 11378 bp, 6 predicted proteins | sample 361331 | NCBI WGS metagenome assembly CENU01 (sample SAMEA2619766, study PRJEB7988) | marine metagenome | isolation source: saline water (ENVO:00002010), including
GCGTGTTTTTGACCACGAGTTGCGGCAGCTCAGACTCTATCGGGCGCTCCACCATGGCGGCTAGCGCTCCTCTCTGCAAAGCTTGTCCGATATAATCATGTCCGTCGCGTCGATCCGAACGAAGAGCGATAAAACACTGACCCGGCTCGATCAAACGAGCATCAAAGGCAAATCCATTGATCTTTTCACCTTTCCTCTCATCCAACCAGGCACCGCCCGTCCAGGCGGCTACATCCGATGGACAAAACGAATTCACTCGGATGCCTCCCGCACAAATGATTTCAGTTGGACCAACTCACGCGCCTCTGCGCGGTCGTCAAATGGAATCACTGTACCGTCAAATTCCTGAAAAGTCTCATGTCCCTTGCCTGCGATTAAGACACAGTCTCCACTGCTTGCCGCATCCAGAGCCATCGATATGGCACGCTTGCGGTCGTCTACAAAAGTAGTGCGGGACAAGTCCTCAATCCCGGACCGCATGTCGTCAAAAATTTGCGCGAGTGCCTCGCTGCGTGGATTATCTGCAGTGGCGTACACATGATCCGCATGTTGCAGCGCAGCTCGCAGCATCGGTCCACGTTTGCTCCGGTCGCGGTCGCCTCCGCAGCCGAAGACAACCAACAAACGTCCTTCCGTAATAGCCTTCAACATTGTTGTAGCGTTAGCCAAGGCATCATCCGTGTGTGCATAATCGACCAGAAGATTAAAGGGCTGTCCGGCTACAATTCGTTCCATCCGTCCGGGCACCCCGGAAAACGAAGGCAATCGCGCAAGCATCTCAGACACGGAAAAACCGAGGGCGCTACCGGTAGCCAGTGCAGCTAATAAATTGGCTACATTATATTCGCCGAGCAGCGGAGACTCCACCCGCTCAGTTCCGCCCGGCCAGCGCAATTGAAACTCCGACCGATCAGCATGCAAGACCACTGCCGAAGCCTGAAAATCAGCATCTTCCGTATAACCAAAGCTGGTCACCCGTAGTTTGTTCCCAAGTTCAGAAATCAATCTGCGACCGTAGGGACATGCCTGATTGATCACTGCCTGTTTAGGTGAAACACCAGCAGTTCCCAGAAATAAAGACTTCTTCGCTGCATAATAGGATTCCATCGAGGCATGGTAGTCGAGATGATCCTGCGTTAGATTAAGAAAAACCGCCACATCCAGAGCGAGCCCGTGCACCCGCTTCTGGTCAATGCCGTGCGAGCTCACTTCCATTACTGCGCGCGAACAACCGCTCTGCAACATTTGCGAAAGTAAGCTGTGTATATCAACAGACTCCGGAGTCGTACGATAAGCAGGAAGCGTTCTTTTGCCCACATCGTAACGCACAGTGCTAATCAATCCCGTTTTCTCTTCCCTGCCCAGAAGATGTTGAAGCAACATGGAAACCGTTGTTTTTCCATTCGTCCCGGTCACCCCCGCAATTTCCAATTTTTCATCCGCTTGTTCATAGAACAACTTGGACACCCCGGCCAAAGCGACACGCACATCCTCTACCTGAAAATAATCCACGGGAAAACGACTGCCTAGATCCTGGCTGGAAACAATGCCCACGGCCCCGCGATCAACTGCCTCCTCAATAAAGAGATTTCCATCCGTGCGCAGACCCCCGATAGCAAAAAAGAGAGCACCCGGTACCACTCTTCGGCTATCCGTAATCAGACAGGTCACCAGCCCATCCCCACTCCCCTTTTGTGTGAGAATCTTCTGACCTTCGAGCAAAGAGGAAACCGGGCTGGATGTCCACAAGGGCTCTTTAGAGCCATTGCAGCTATACCCCGGTAGTTTCCGAGCCATCCGACCGCCTCCGGCAAGGGCACTAATCGGCAAATCGACCGGAAAATTCATCGTAAGATAATCTCATGGCGAGGGAACGGGCATCCTCCCGATAGGGACGAATGCCAAGATGATTGATACAAGCGCGGGCAATGTTGCGAAATGCAGGTCCCGAGATAGCACCCCCGTAGCCCAAACCATCAAACTTCGGGTGATCCACGATCACTGTGATTACCAACTCTGGTTTGCCCGCCGGAAAAAATCCACTGAAAGAGGCCACGTGCTGTTTATGTGAATAGCGGCCATCCACAATCTTCTGAGTCGTCCCCGTCTTGCCCGCTATTTGAAAGTGTTCAATCTGTGCCCTTCGTGCAGTTCCCTCCGGGCTAACCACATCGACGAGCATCTGCGAAAGCTCTCTTGCGACCTCACTGGAGACCACCCGTCGGCGGGCCTTTGGCATAAAATTCACAATTTCCTCACCACTCGGATCAAAAACACGCCGGACCAATTGCGGCTTCATTAATACACCCCCGTTTGCCACAACCGCCATCGCATTATGAATTTGCATGGGGGTGGCGCTGACCGCATGGCCCATCGGCATCCGTGTAATCGTTAAGCCATCCCAGTTTTTTACCGGATGAAGAATGCCCGGCACTTCTCCGGAGAGATCAATCCCAGTCTTTTCCCCAAATCCAAAGGCACTGGCATAACTACGTAAGCGATCTTCCCCCAGAAGCATGCCCAGTTGCGCCGCTCCACGATTACTCGATTTCATGACAATCCCATGCAGGGTTAACTGGTCATATCCGTTCCCATGATCTTTGGGCAGGCTCAGTGCGCGACCCTTGTATTCGACCTTGGCCAGACCCGTCTGGAAAATATCACCCGATTGCGCAATGCCCTCGTTCAGAGTAGCGGCAGCCGGCACGATTTTAAAAGTCGAACCCGGCTCCAGAATATCGGTCAGTGCACGGTTTCTTTGATTGGCCAGAGGATGTTTGGAGATATCAAAATATTCATTTAAGTCGAATGTCGGATAATTGGCCATCGCCAGCAAGTGACCGCTGGACGGTTCACTCACCAGGATGCTGACACTGTCCGGGTGATACTCTGCCACGAGGCGATCAATCTCTCGCTCAACGATGTGCTGTACCATCTGGTCGATGCTCAACTCTACATTCAGGCCATTGGTCGGCGCCACCTCGCGCTCACGGAAGCGAGCCACCTCACGGCGACGACCATCGCGTTCGGTTTCACGCCAACCGTCCTGCCCGCGCAAGTAGTAATCAAAACTGCGCTCGATCCCACTGACCGGAGTTTCCTCCGCGTTTACATAACCAAGCACATGTGCCGCCAAACGCCCGCCGGGATAGGTGCGTGCAAAATTACGGTTCCCGTAGACTCCCTGAATACCGAGCGCCATAACTGCCTCATAAGCATCCTCACTCAAACCCTTGGCCAAAGTGGCCCAGCGAATCAGTCGAACCGCTCGCCCCTCCACCGCGGTTCGTGATTTTCGCTCAAATGCAGTCTGCACATCCTTCAGAGGTTGTCCGATTAACTCTGCCAGCGCCGGCAACTTCGGGAAATCCGTCTCCCTGACCGATTGCGGATCCACCCCCAGATTCATCGTCGTATGAGTGGTCGCCAATATATTGCCCTGGCGGTCGACAATATTCCCCCGACGCGCCTCCACCATTTGAACCATCTTCCGGCTCTTCTCGACATAAGCCAACAACTCGGACCGACCGGTTACATGCAGTTGCACAAGCCGACCGATTAAAACAAGGAAGGCCAGAGCGACCGCCGCACAAAGTAGAGACGAACGAAAGGAAGAAACAAAGGCCTTACTCATGAGTCGATTCCGTCAGAATGCCCGCGATACGCGGTTTATAATAAAAATAGGAACCAGAGCACGCAAGCTGGGCTCGGATAAATGCGTATGTGCAATATGCCTGCTACATTTGATTCGAGCCCTCCCGGGAAACGGAATAGTTATCCCGTTTCCTGATTTTCGGTAATCAGTAAAAGTAATGTAGAGCATCTAAATAAAGCCTTCAGCGGCGGGTAGCCTGCAAATCAAGAAAAGACAGATTCATCGATACTTCGGGAGAGTCCGGGTCCGACCCACCGGCAAAAATACCGCGATCTTCTGGTACAGTTGGGCGTACCCAAACGATCTGATTCACCTCTGCCGGTCGCAATCGGCCAGCGACCCGTGCTTGCAGGGCTACCGGTTGATGAAACGACGCAATGCGCTCATCGAGGTAACGGAGCTTGCGGAGGATTTCTTCCATTTCACGTTCAATCCCCTGGCAGTGAACGGCTGTTCGATTGATCTGCTGCTGCATCCAGACGATGGAAAATGCACTGCCTACGGCACAGGCAATCATCGTTAGAACGATACAAAAAATACGTAAACGTAGGGTACGGGATACAGTCATAGGATCTCCTTGTTAAAATCGTTATGGGGCAATCGTCGTATAGCACGCAGACGGGCACTCCGGCTGCGTGGATTCGCTGCTATCTCTTCTTCACTCGCTGAGATTGGGCGGGTCGAAAGCATCGTTCCCTGAACCGAGCGTTGATCCTGGGTGCGTGCATCACCGGCATGTTCCGGGCGCCCGGCCATCCGTCGGCAAAAGCGTTTGACGATACGATCTTCCAACGAGTGAAAACTGATCGCCACGAGGATACCACCCGGCGCCAGCCGATCGAAAGCCGCGGGCAAGCCCTCCTCTATCGCCTTTAGCTCATCATTTATCTCTACTCGTATACCTTGAAAGGTTCGCGTTGCCGGATGCAGGCGATTGCGCCCACGGCTTGGGCCGACCGCTTCGGCAACCAGTTGTGAAAGCGACTCCGTGCGTTGCAGACGACCGGAACCACGAGCCTGCAGGATGGATTCAACCACCCGGCGCCAACGCTTTTCCTCTCCGTAATTACGCACAGCACGGACAAGTGAAGCCTCGTCTGCACTCTCCAAAAACTCGGCTGCACTCGAACCCACTTCTGGATTCATCCGCATATCTAAAGGCGCATCTTCACGAAAAGAAAAGCCACGCTCCGCGCTGTCCAACTGAAAAGAAGAAACCCCAAAATCGAAGAGGATACCGTCGAATCCCGACTCTTTGAGTTCCTTCAAGTCCTCAAAGTTCATCGCAATAAACTGAAATCGCTGACCGAACGCTTCACCTAAAGAGGCCGCACGATTTTCCGCTGCAGGATCGCGATCGAGCGCAATAACCCTCACTCCCTCCGCCGCCAGAAGTATGGCGCGGGTGTGACCACCACCACCGAAAGTCCCATCAAGTATCTTTGCCCCGGGGCGCAAATCCAGCGCAGCCAGCGTCTCGCGCAGAAGAACGGGAACGTGGCCGCCATAAGCAGCCGGGTTAAGGACATCATCGACGGAAGATAACATTCAAATAGGTGCGGAGGCGTGAGGGTTTTTCTTGTTGGATGCGTTCATTAGCCTGCAATCGGCGTTGCAGCGCCGATTGCAGTGTATCCGTTGCGGCAAAAGGACTTGATGGCGGTTGGGCAAAGCTCCAGCGGTGAGGCGGCTGAGAAACCGGGTGACTGATGTACCCTGAATTACGAAAGTTCTCTCGAGCGATATTTTGAAGTGTTGGAGACATCAGAAAAATTAGAATTAAAGACCAAACTGCTTAAAGATGGCTGCCTGCGTGGACGGGTCGGCACCACCCGACCCCTGCATCGCATCAAAGGCGGCATCACTATAAATGCTGAAAGAAGTCAGCTTGCCCACCAGCACGGCCCCCTTGCGAATCTTGGCAAATGAAAGCAACTCATCATTTAGGTTAATCCGCCCCTGCTTATCGCAGCTAAAACTGTGGGCCATCGTCATCAAATCGGTTAACGCCTGCTGCGCCTCCATATCACCCATACTAATTTGGGAGATCCGTTCCTCCAACTGAGCAATCATTTTAGGCGGATAAACCGTGACAAAGCCTGCCGGATTAGGCAGCGCGAGGAAGAAATTCTCCTTTGAATCCATTCCCGGACGCCACGCAGACGGGATCGTCAGACGACCCTTCTGGTCAATGTTGTGACGCTTTACGCCGACAAAACGACTTGGAAAAACTGGTGGCATAAACGGATAATTAAAACAATATGACCCACTTCGTCCCATTTTGCCCCACTCGTCAAGTTGTTTTTGTTACAATCTGCTGTGAATAAATTGTGTAAAAGGGACACAAGTAATTTATAATAAGTTACTTGTGTAGCAGAGTAACGACTGCATAACCTAGTTCGTGAAAAAAATCTTCACAGGATCTTCGGTAATTGGCGTAATTGATCTTTATTCGCAGGAAATCTCGGGCTTTTCTCAATGAAGATGAATTCCCTTCACTATTTGGAGAAACCCTTACCGCTGGCGCAGCAAGTCGCAGGTTTTTTAAGTAATGGTACGGAAGGACGATTCGCAGATCTCAGCACTGTCCAGGTACTTACATCCACTTCGGGCGCAGCGCGTCGTATCGATCAAGCACTGAAGGTAGCCGGAGCAAAGTCTCCTTATTTTACCCGTCCCATGCAGGCCCTCCTGCCCGACCTACCCGGATTGGCCAGCCGGCACGAACAAGAGGCGGCCTGGGCTATTACCTTGGGATACGCCGAACCATCCCTCCTCCTACCACTCTTTGATAACAAGCAACCGGAATCAACCAACGAGCGCCTGAAAGCTGCCGGCATTCTCTGCGGACTTTGCGATCAGTTGGCCGAAGCCGCACAAAGCCCGGCTGCAATCCGAATCACGGACTCCGGCTTTGATGACTCGGTCCGCTGGCGTGCACTGGAACAACTCTACAAAATCTATCTGGACAGGTTGGCCCAATGGAACCGGATCGATCCCAATGAGGCACGTCTCGCCCAAATCAAAGAACCAGATACAAGCGTTCAGCATCTCGTCGTCGCTTGCATTCCCGATCTGCCTGTCGCCGTCGAGCGATATGCCCAACAGCTTCAAGAGCGCGGAACCCAGGTAGACATCTTGATCTGGCAACCCGAAGGCGTCACTCCGTCATTTGATGCATGGGGCCGCCCCGATCCAGAATTTTGGTCAGGCTGCCCGATTGAGCTCATGCCGAATCAAATCCAAGTCGCCGCCGAAGCCAGCGAAGAAGCCAAGGGTTCGATTACCTATGCCCTCAAAGAAGCCCCGGCCCAGAACTGCGGTATCATTCTGGCCGACCCCAAACTGGACAACCCTTTCAGGACGGAGCTTTGGACTCGGGGGCTACAGGCGTACGACCCGGACGGAGACCGTCTGATTCAATCCCAGCCGGCAGTCATTGCCATTGAGTGGGAAGCCTTCCGCACAAACCGTGACCTGCGTACACTCCGTCGACTGCTGGAACTGCCGGCATTTATCCAAAGCTTCAAACTGGAAAATCCACTGACCCCGGAAGAAGCCCTCGCGGCCTGTGATTATCTTTTGGCGGAGACGGTATCCGCCACTCTCGAACAGGGACAATCCGCCGCCGACATCGCTTTACCCGATAACACTCCTAAAAAGGTTCGTTACGCACGTTCCAGAGCCCGTCGACTGCTCGCTGCAGTACAAAGCCTCCTCAAGAAAGACGGCCTTGCGCTCGTTCGACAAATCTTCGACGAGGCATCCCAAGTGGAGAACCAAGCCGCCGATCGGGTAATCGAACTGGGCAATACCTTGGCCGGATCCCCCGCCTTTGCCGATTGGCCTGAAGGATTTGCTGCCGCATTTTCCCGCGCCCTCCGTTCCGAACAGTTACAACGGGCTGCGCTCCCCGAGGAAGTCGCCCTCAACGGTTGGCTCGAAGCCCCCTGGCTGGAAACACCGGAATTAGCCCTTTGCGGACTGATTGAAGGCCGCCTGCCCGGCACGATTGATGGACATCCCTTCCTCCCCGATTCGATCCGGGCCGATCTCGGCCTGTCCGACAACGACTCCCGTCTGTCCCGCGATGCCTACCTCCTCGATTGCCTGCTCCGATCCCGAAGCGGCAGCAAAGTGCAATGCAGCTACAGTAAGTTCGACGCAGAAGGAAACCCCAACCGTCCCTCGCGTCTACTCCTGCGCTGCCATTCCAAAGACCTTCCCCAGCGCGTCCTCCAACTCACCGCCAAACAGGAATCAACGAAGATACGACCCCGCCGCCAAACCGACTGGCGCTGGCGGTTGCCCGAGGAGAAACCACTGAGCCTTTGCAAAATCAGCCCCACTCAGTTCAAAGACTACCTCGCCTGCCCTTTCCGCTTCTGCCTCAAGCACATCCTTACCCTAGATGCGTTTACTCCCGCCGCACGCGAAATGAATGCCGCCACTTTCGGCACACTCATTCACCATGCGCTGGAATCCTTCGGGAGAATCGCTATCAGCCGGGGCGAAGCCATGCTCCAAATGACCGAAGACGAGATTCGTACGCTCGTCCTCCAAGCCTTTGCAGAGGCCACAGAAAAACAGTTCGGCCCCAAGCCTTCGCCCGCCGTCCAAATACAGATGGCCAATGCGCGAACACGGCTCGTCGCTTTTGCCCGGGTACAAGCGCAAACCTTTGCCGAAGGCTGGCTCATTGTAGACGTCGAGCGCAAACTCGCCGCGGAGGACGCCCAACCGCTCCACATTGGATCACTCCCCCTCTCCGGAGTCGTCGACCGCATCGACCGCCATATGGAAAGCAACGCATGGCGCGTGATGGACTACAAAACCTTCAGCACCACGACCGACCCTGCGAGCAAACACTTTGGCGGAGCTTCCGCCGCTTGGTTGCCCGAAGCAGAAATTCACCTCGCTACCTCCAAAGCGTGGATCGACCTGCAACTTCCTCTCTACCGCAGTATCCTCGACCACTGGCATCGTCCGGCAACCGACACACAGCCCCCCTCCACTGCCTACTTCATTCTGCCCTCCGATCCCTACGAGACCGCCATTCGCCCATTCGTAGAACTCGATGACGGAGTGAACCCCCAAGCCTATCCGTCTGCCCTGCAGTGCGCCGAAGCCATCGTAAAAAATATCGATCAAGGCATCTTCTGGCCACCGCGACCTTTCCGCGGAAATTGGGACGACCCCTACGCACCGCTCTTTGTCAACGGCACTCCGGAAGACAGCATCCACCCGGAAACCATCGAGCGATTGAAAGGAGCCTCGTCATGACGCCGCCAGAAAACATCGCCAACGAAATGCTCCTGGCCAATGCGGGCAGCGGCAAGACCTACGCCCTCACTACCCGCATCATTCAACTCCTTCTCCTTGGCGTGGAAGCGGACAAAATTGCCGCCCTCACCTTTACCCGGAAATCTGCCGGAGAATTCCTCGACCAACTACTCGAACGAATTGCCAAGGCAGCCGAAGACCCGAAAAAGCTCGCTGCCCTCGCCGAAGACACCGAAGTAGAAACACTCTCGGCCGAAGATTGCCGCCGACTGCTCGCCCACATCGTCCATCATTTCGGACGACTCGGCCTCGGCACAATTGACAGCTTCTTCGCCCGAATGGCCCGCCAATTTCCCCTCGAAACCGGCCTCCCCGAAGACTTTGCCATCGCCGACGGTGCCGCTCTTGAATCCGCCCGCGAACGCGCCCTCGCCGCCTGCTTCTCCGCAAGCACCGGCAACGATGCAGCCCTTCAGGCGATGATCGACCAACTGCGGTTGATCACCCGCCGAAACGGAGAGCGTAATGTCTTCCAGACCCTGCTCTCGCAAATAGGCAACCTCCACCAACGCTATTGCGAAACCCCCAAAGGCATTCGCTGGGGCAATGCCAAAGCAATCTGGGGCCGCACAGGCGCCCCCTTTTCCAACGCCGGAGAAGTCGCTCCAGCCGTCGAAAACTTCCGACGCACTGTAAAAGAAACCCATCCCGATCTATCCCCTGAAGCCGCCGAAATACTCGAAGGCGAACTGGCTGCAGTCGAAGGCTTCGTAGCGGGTCGTCACTGGAGTAAGGCAGTCAAAGACTTCGTTGAAAAACGCCTCTGCTCGGAGCCCAAAAGCGGCAACCTGCAAATCACTCGAAAAAAGACCGGCAGGTTGGAATTAAACGAAGCCGTGCGAACTGCTCGTGCTGATTTATTGGCAACTCTCCTCAAGGACGAGTTCAGCGCCCTCTTGGAACGCTCCGGTGGGATTCATGATTTTATGGCCGGCTACGAATCCGTCTATGAAGAACAAGTACGGGGAGCCGGACTCGTTACCTTCAGCGACATTACCGACCTGCTGGCCAGACGCGCCTCGGAGACGGAAGACTTCGAAACCGCCGATGCATGGCGCCGACGCGTAGCCTATCGCCTCGACCAGAAGTTTGACCACTGGCTACTCGATGAATTTCAGGACACCAGCCGAACGCAGTGGAGCATCCTCTGCACCTTTATCGAAGAAGTCCTGATGGACGACTCCGGCACGCGCAGCTTCTTCTACGTTGGCGACACCAAACAAGCCATTTATGGCTGGCGCGGAGGCGACTCCGACCTCTTCCACGAAATCCACAAGCACTACAACGGAGGCATCGAAGAAGCGGATCCCCTCGCCGCATCGTGGCGCTCGTCGCCCCCCATTATCGAAATGGTCAACACCATCTTCGATAGCGTAGGGCAACTGGCCGATACCCTCCAACTCCCCCGGGCTACGGTCGAAAAATGGCAAGCCGGATGGAATGCGCACAGCGTTGCCACGGAGAACCGGGATCGACCCGGCTATGCTGCCTGGCATACCGTAGAAAAAGATCCGGACGCAGCCATCGATCCGCAGTTCCTTGAGATCCGGGAAATCCTTGCCCAAGTTGATCCAATCAGCCGTGGCATCGACTGCGCCATCCTCCTGCGGAAAAACAATGAAGTCGCCGAGCTTGCCGCCTATCTTCAGTCCGAAGGCATCCCCGTCGCCGTCGAAGGGAAATCCAACCCCTGTGTTGACAACCCTCTCGGCACCGCCCTGCTCGCCGCTCTGCGAAACGCCGCACACCCCGATGACACCCTTTCCCTCGCCATCGCCCGCGGCTTTCCGTCGGCCACTGCCTGGGGACTCGACGAACCCGAAACCTTCCGCCAAAATGCCCTCCAGTCCATCGCCGAAAACGGCTACGCCCCCACCCTGCGAAGCTGGATTGATGCCGCCACTCTCGACCCTGAAGAAAGCTTCCTCGTCGCCCGCGCAGAAGCCATCGTCGCCGCAGCCGAAATCTTTGATGAACAACGCACCACCCGGGAAGGAATCGGGCAATTCATTGACTACGTCGAGTCCCTCCAATTGCAGGAAGCCGAAGCCGCCGATGCCCTGCGCCTCATGACCGTCCATCAGGCCAAAGGACTCGGCTTTGAAATGGTCATTGTCGCCGGGCTGGACAAATCCGGATCCGGTAGCGGCACCAATGCACTGGTACTCGGGCCGGACAAGCGCGACCCCCAATGGGGCACCCTCCTTCCCACAAAAGACATTGCCAAACAGAACCCCGAACTCAAAGCGCAGGGTGAACAACTCGATGCCGAGTCCCGCTACAACGACCTCTGTACCGCTTACGTCGCCCTAACTCGACCGAAGTACGGACTCTACGTCCTCAGTCAGGCACTCGGTGAAAGATCCAGCGCCAAGCACTT
>CENU01032204.1_pt1 | contig 11375 bp, 9 predicted proteins | sample 361331 | NCBI WGS metagenome assembly CENU01 (sample SAMEA2619766, study PRJEB7988) | marine metagenome | isolation source: saline water (ENVO:00002010), including
TCAGAAGAATATAGAGACTTTGAAACCCTTATAATTGACGATGACGGTAAAGCCATCTGTCCACCCGCCACTGATGATTACACCCCCTCATGTGTTCGTATGGGTGAGATTGTTGAAGAACGCTGCCTTGCTGAAGGAACATCATCTGAAGAATGCACATTGCGAGCTTCAGAAGCCAGAGAGGTTGGCGCCTTTATGGGACCATCTTATCATCTCGCATTAGGGGGTGATACGGCAGCTGACTGGCTACTTTCCGGACAATGCACAGATTGTTATTTGCCAGCATTTCACCATCGTCCGTTAACAAGTGTTCAGGCCGGTCTTGCCCTTTCACGTTTCGATGAGGATGCAGATAACCCAACTAGGTTTAATTGGGGCTTCATTTCTTCCTCAGATAATCACCGTGCTCGTCCGGGTACCGGATACAAAGAATTTGGAAGACGCCTTAGTACTGAAGCGGCTGGTCCAAAATCTGCTGAATGGCTCGAACGGTTACAACCCGAAATGACCCCCGTAGATGCCTATGTGCATCCGCTTGACCCCAATGAACTCGCGGAAAACGCAAACCTTGGTCTTGCTGAAGTTGAGCGCCAGTCAAGCTTCTGGTTAACAGGTGGTCTTGCAGCTGTGCACACAGAAGGCCGTTCCCGTGAGGAAGTCTGGGATGCTATGCAACGGCGTGAAACCTATGGCACGTCCGGACCGCGCATGTTGATGTGGTTTGATCGTGTAGGTGACGACGGCACAGAAACTCCAATGGGATCATCTGTAGCAACCACATCGAGCGGCACATTCAAAGTCAAAGCAGTCGGCTCTTTTAAACAAAAGCCCGGATGCCCTGACCACGCTGTTGCCGCTCTTGGGGCAGAGCGTTTGAATGATATTTGTGGTGGTGAGTGTTACAATCCCTCAGACGAACGCAATCTGATTGAACGTATTGAAATTATACGTATCCGTCCTCAAACTTCACCAGATGAAAAACTTGGTGATTTGATTGATGATCCATTTCTCGTTCATAACTGCCCGGTTGACCAGAATGGTTGCAGCTTCAGCTTTTCCGACCCTGACTTTAAAGCAGGAGAGAGAGATGTACTTTATTATGCACGCGCAATTCAAGAACCTTGGCCAACGATTAATGCTGAACCTGTAAAGTGCGAATATGATGAAGAAGGTAATTGTGTAAAGGCTAAAGTCTGCACAGGTGATTACAGATCTGGCGATGATGAATGTCACACCATGAAAGATGTACGCGCATGGTCGTCTCCGATTTACCTGAATTATGGTGCCGCCACCTCATCTGTTTCATCTAAGTAGTCAGATACAACTACTCATATGGGCAAGGCTGAATACGCTTTGAAAAATACGTTTCTATTTACATTGGTAGGATTGGCAGGGCTGACATTTGCCTTGCTTACAGCATTGGGCATTCTGCCGCCGCAATTCGGTAACCATGAATTACGAGCGCGCGGTGATGTCCCGATAGCATCTGTAAATGGCGAGTCCGTCAGCAAGGTTGAATACCTTCGCGCCCTCACCGCCATGCAAGCCGGACTTGATAGGAGTCTCTCCGAAACGGATAAAAGGGCAGCTTTGCAAGTTCTGATTGATGAAGAAGTAATTCTTCAACATGCACTTAACATTGGACTTGCAAGGTCAGACCCCATGGCGCGCAAAAACCTTGTACAGGCACTTATGCGAAGCACCGCTCTCTTAACGGATTATGAGACCGATACGCAAAAGCTCGAAACTTTCTTTAAAGAAAATAAACACCTGTTTGTCGCGCCGCGCATGGTACGCGTAAAAGTCCTGACGACGGATAAAGTTAAGACTGCCGACACCTTCAGGCAAGCAATGATAAATGGTGAAACTTTCGATGCTGCAGGTCGCCACCTCGGTTTGACTGAAAAGGATTTGCCCGACGACATCCCGCTTGGCAAAGCGGCTGATTACCTTGGCGGTACGGCGCGGGACAGGCTCGCAACTTTGAAAGAAGGTGAGATTATCGGGCCAATAAAGTCAGGGTCCGAGTCCGACCGACAATATATGTTTATCTGGTTAATGAAAGCAACACGCCTTGACGTTGAGTTCAACGAGGTTGCTGAAATCGTAAAAGCTGAATGGCAAAGAAGGCAGGAAGAAAAGGCATTTGAGACCTACCTTTCTAATTTGAGACAAACTGCAGATATCAGACTTCATAACGATGTAATTGAGACTGTCGATCGGAGTGATTACACCACACCACCAGACATTTTAAATTGATGCGCACTTTACTCCTGCTCATCACCCTAATTATTGCCCTTCAAACCGATGCCTTGGCGCACACCAGAAGCCAGTCTTTTTCTCAATGGGAGATTGTCACAGAAACCGACAGAAACTTAAAATTTATTTTTTCGGTTGATCAAAGGCGTATCACTCAACTTGCACAGATTTATCCATCTATGGATTATGTTACACTGCTAAAACGTCATCTGACCGAGACTATAAATGTCTCTCAGAATAAACAGAGGTGTTCACCTGAAAGGCTTGATGTTGAACGGCATGATAGGAATGGATATTTCCGCGCCCGCGGCGTTTTCAATTGTTTGGAAAACCTCAACGTCGAGCCGCCCCTGATAGAAATAAGAAGCTTCACCACTGTGTCACCTTCCCATATTCATCTTGCAAGATTTTCTGTCGCCGGAAAAAATCAAGAGATTGTTCTTGGTAATGCACAACAGCATTTTGTTTTTGAAGCAAGAACCTTTATTGACAGCATAAGCGCGTTTATTCATCTCGGCTTTTTTCATGTTATCTCTGGTTTGGATCACATGATTTTTCTACTTGCCCTGGCACTATTTGCGGCAACACCGCGATTGGCTGTTTTATGCATCACAGGATTCACACTTGGGCATAGCCTCACGCTTGGATTAGCTTTCGTGGATATAATCGTCCCCAATGAGAAGCTTATAGAGGCGCTTATTGGTCTGACCATTGCCCTCACTGCCTATGACATTGCCGGTAAAACATCTATAACAAACCCGCTTCCTGCCCCCCTCCTCAGCTTAGGAATAATTTTCGTATGTGCGCTGGCGATATATATGGGTCGAATACCACTTTCCACAGGCTTATTTTTTACCCTGCCGCTTGCGCTGTTCAGCTATCAACATCTAAGCCAATCGGGTCGTATAAAGACAAAACTCTTTCCACTGCTCACTGTCGCCTTTGGGCTTGTTCACGGCGCAGGTTTTGCGGGCGGTTTAAAACATATCAATCTGGATAAAGGCGACATCTTTACACCTTTAATTGGCTTTAACCTAGGTGTTGAATTGGCTCAGCTTTTTGCCCTCGTGACAGTCTATATTTTGATATCTGTTCTGGAAATACGCACAAACTTCAGGCGCGACAGATTTGAATATTTTGTCGCGCCCGCATTATTTGGCCTTGGTTTATTCTGGTTTGCAGAACGACTGTTAATTTAATTAGAGCTATTACTCACTTCACTTATCACGCCCTCAGCCAGGCGAATTTGAGCGTTGAGCCAATAAATCTCATAGCTGTTTTCAATCCCGTTTATCGCTTTATCAAGCAATAACTGAAGAGTTTCCAAACGAACCTGATTAACACCCGGGTCTGAAGCCTGTGAAGGATCATCCAACAAAATTTCAACTATATGCATAGCGCGAACTGGTTGGTCGGCTTTATTGTAAGATCTGGCTTTTTCCAGTAAAGCATTTGGCCCTGCCAGCGCAACAACATCAGGCATCACTTCACCCCTGTCTACGCCATAAAGCTCAGTTGTTCGGTCAAAATGAAACCATGTTGCATAATATTCCCAGATACTTTTAACAGCCCATGACACGCGCCCATGCGCTTGGGAAAGTTCAAGTTCCGGCGGCAAACTAATTGTTTCCATTAGCTGATAAAGAGTTTTGCCGCCATTCATCCCGGCAATCGTTTCGTCATGAACATATTGTACGGCGTCTCTCATTTTTGTCAGGCCGGCAACAATCTTTTCCTGTCCTGTTACAGGGTCAAGATGCCCCGGTAGAATGACTTCTGGGGCAAGATCAATTAAACGATTTAGTGATCTGATATATTCAACCGGCTTGCGGATTTTCTCACCGCGCATTGTGAAGACATTCGGAAATTGTGGAAACATCGGGCCAAAAAAATCACCGGAAAGAAGAGCCTTCTGCTCAGGCAACCACATCACAAGATTATCCGCACCTTCAGCGCCTGCCATGGCATAAACTTCCATGACTTTTCCGCCCAATTCCAAGCGATAGCTATCGCCTTCATTCACTTTAAGTGTCGGCGTAATTCCACCATATGCAATCATTTCTGCAGTTGGAGGTTCTTCAGGCATGAAAGGAAACAAAAGACGGTTACGGTCGTGTAAATAGGGCTCAAGTGCTTTTAGATAGCGCTGTTCTTCTGTGAATTGATCATGAGCAATAATTTCAACACCATCTTCTTTCCAGTATTTAACACCGCCAATATGGTCTGCATGAGAATGACTAAGAATAATATGGGTGAGCTTATTGTCCGGTACGGCTTTATTCATGGCGGCAATCTGTTTTGGAACCTGCATCACAAGCCCCGTATCGAACAGCACATTGCCCTCGTCTGTCGGCACCATATAAATATTGCCAATACCCGTGACTCGGATAATCCCGTCAGCAACTTCCGTTGCTTCAATCGGGAAATTAATGAATTCCGCTGCCACACTGGTTGAACCGTTTTCCGCTTGTTTTTTCATGCGGTTGGTTGCCAAATCGTGAACAGCATCAAGCGCCTGAAGCTGCACTTGTTTTTTTGCGCTGTCGGAATATTGATAAGTTAACACACCTATCGAGACCAAACCCACCACACCGATTATCAAATATTTTATATACTTCCCCATAATCCCCTCCAATTATTCGTATTTTATACGTCCTTTTTCACCATAGCGCATTTGTAACACTTGAGATGCAACGCGACCAAATCCACCCCAAGACTTAAGTATGGTTTTCTCATCGGGTTTCACATCTTCAGCATAGTCAGTCGGCGCACGCCATGATGGATTGGGCGAAATCGAAACATAAAGTCCGCTTACAGGATGCTGCGACCGCCAGTCATTAATCGCATCCGACATCTTTTTAACCCGTAAGGGGTTTTCCTCTGCCAAATTATTTTTCTCATAAGGGTCATCACCCAAATCAAACAAATGATTGGTTATCTCCGTTGACCTATTATTATGGTCAATAATCTGTACCAACTTGTGGTCACCATCAATCATTGCCAGACGAAATGAATTATATTCTGGGCTATTTGACGCGAAAAAAAGCGGCTTAGGACGCTTCATATTTTTTGATTTTGTCAGTGCTGACAGAATGTTCATGCCATCAATCTTTTTCTCATTGTGCATTTCAATACCGGATGCAGCAGCCAGCGTTGGAAACACATCCATGACAGAAATAGTTTGCTGGGTTTCACTTCCGGCAGGAATTGACCCTGGCCAGCGCATAATAGCATTAACTCTTATGCCCCCCTCAAAGGTTTCCAATTTACCTCCACGATAGGGTTTATTGACACCACCAAAACCTGCAAACCCACCATTATCACTAAAAAACAGAATGATAGTGTTATCACTCACCCCCTGACGATCCAACTCATCAAGAATACGCCCAATTGCCTGATCCATAGAGTCGACCATGGCAGCATATGTACGTTTAGGAATGGGGAAATTCATTCTGGATTTATACTTGGCTTCTAATTCTTCAGGCGCTTGCATTGGACTGTGCGGCGCGAGAAAAGGGACATAGAGCAAGAAAGGTTTGGCGGGATCGCGCAACTCTTTTAAAAATCTTACCGACTCGTCGCCATGAATATCAGTGGCATAAGCGTCTCTTTTGAGAGACTTGCCGTTTTCCTGCAAATCATGACCACCAGCAGAGTCATGCGTGTAATAATCAACTTGCGTATTCAAATGACCGAAAAAATGATCAAAGCCGCGATGATGCGGAACAAGTGACTCATATTGCCGCCCAATATGCCATTTTCCAATCATAGCAGTTTGATAACCTGCCTTCCGAAAGCTTTCGGGCATAAAATGTTCTTCAGGTGAAACGCCGCCATGCTCCCAGGGTTGTAAACCGGCATAGGCAGTACCCAGCTTTATTGGATCACGGGCGGTCATCAATGCTGACCGGGTCGGCGTGCAAATTGGCAAAGAATAAAAGCGGTTAAGCACCATGCCTTCAGAAGCTAGGCGATCGAGATTAGGCGTTTGGATATCACTCCCGCGAAATCCTAAATCTGCATACCCTAAATCATCAGCCAGAATGATAACAATATTCGGTTTTTCAGCAGCTTGTGCGCCGGAAATAAACGCACCAAACAGCATGATTAAAAGACCTAATCTCATGATACCCCCTCAAATTTATTATTCTTCAAACTCATTCTGAATATTAGCGAGCGCTATTCTAAGCAAAAAATCCGTTTTATCCTCTGCAGAAAGAATGAAATCTTCTATATTTTCTGACAAAATTGGGAATTCGTCAGAGTCCATTTCTTTGAACTGGCTCGAAATATAACTTTGAATGTTCGCCCCGTTAAGCGGTAAGCGTTCTTGCCTGATGGCTTCAACAGCTCCGCCATAAGACGCCATGGTAATAATGTGAGCAACCTTGATGGCCTGTTTGGCATCCAGACCACAGGAAACCAAATCAGTGAGTATTTTCTCGGTCAGGGTAAAATGAATTTTATAGCCATAATCTGTGACTGGATGACTGTGGATAAAAGAAGGATGTTGCTTCAAAATTTTTTGAACATTTTTGGTGTATTCAAGCGCCATTTCTTGCCAGCCCTGCCCTCTGTAATCAGGAAATGGCAATAATTTAATTGAATACTCTGCAGCTTCCATGAGCAGAGTTTCTCTATTTTCAAAATATTGGTAGAGTGTCGCCGTGCCGACTTTTAGATGCTCAGCAAGGTTTTTCATCGTCAGATTATCCAATCCGATCAATAAAGCGCCATTCAAAATATCATCTCTCTTCAAAAGACGCTTCCGGCCTCTTGTTTCTTTTTTCTCAAAATTATGGGGTAATTCAGTAGACTGCGACGTCAAAACAATTCCAGTTCTATTTATGTGTTCTTCTGAGTAGTTTTATCAGTTTAAAGAAGAAAACAGGCAATGAAAACGGTATAATTTAAGAAAAGGCAATAAGCGTACTTGACTAAAATTCAAAAACAATTTTTTATGAACCACGTTCGTAAATTAATAATGAGGGGTGGGATTATGCTCGAACAAAAGACGGTATTCATTTCCGGTGCAGCTATGGGAATGGGTGCTTTAAAGGCAAAAACACTGGCAGAACGCGGTTGGAAGGTCTTTGCAGGCATACTTCCTGATGCAGATACGTCAGAATTGGGAAATAATCCCAACATTCTCACAGTCGTACAAGACGTCACATCCGATAAATCGGTGAAAGACAGTGCTAAAATTGTTGAAAAAGAGTTGGATGGTAAACCTCTAGATCTGTTGATTAACAATGCCGGTATCGCAAATGTTGGTACAGGCGTTATTGAAGGTGCATCAATTAAAAACGGCAAAACCATGTTTGAGGTCAATACATGGGGCATGATGCGCGTAACACAGGCTTTCTTGCCCTTTATTCGCCGTGGTCCTGGAAAATCCCGGATTATTAACTTTGCTTCCGGCGCAGTGAAGGCCAATCCGGTCGGCTCTGGGGTCTATAACATGTCTAAACATGCCGTCATCGGGCTGACAAAGACGCTTCGCAATGAACTGGCGCCTTTTGGTATCCAAGTGACGGCCGTTGAACCGGGCGCCGTTAAAACACATATGACCGCCAATTCTCGTGAAACCACCAAAGATGTTTGGAAGAATGTCTCTAAAGAAATGAATGATATCTACGCGCCATATCTTTATGAAACCATCACCGATGTCATGCCGACGCAAATTGAAAGCGGCAATCCACCCGAGGTCGTTGTTAATCAGGTTCTCGGATTACTTGATGTCAAAAAATGGAAATCCTCCTATCTGGTCGGCAAGGATGTCGCCGTTATGGGGCCGTTATTTAAACTGCTTCCAGACAGGGTATTTGAAAAAATGCTTCAAACAGCAAGCAAAATTCCACAATTTAAGGGGTAAATGATGAGTGATATAGCTTCACAATTTAAAACACTTCAGGATGCGGCTCCCCGCATGCGTCAAACGACAGCCAAAGAACGTGCAGATCGCCTAAGATCAATATGGGATGCGCTTCTGGAACTTAAAGACGATATTTTTAAATCAGGTCAAGAAGAGCGTCGTACCAATGATGTTGATGTTGCCGCTGAACTGGTCATGATTAAGGGTGAACTGGATTTCACCATTAAAAATCTTGAAAAATGGATGCGTCCGGTGCGGGTTAAAAACTCACTCGCAACTATGGGCAAACGCTGTGAGATTAATTATCAGTCCAAAGGCGTTGTACTTAACATCTCAGCCTATAACGCACCAACAGCTGAGTGTATCGTTCCGATGATCCCAGCTATTGCTGCGGGCAACACGGTTGCTGTTAAGCCTTCAGAGCTTGCACCTGTCTCTGCACAGGTCATGCAGGAAGTCATTAACAAGGCTTTGCCAGCTGATGAAGCTCAAGTTATGCAGGGCGGTGTTGAAGTCTCTCAAGAGTTGCTCAAACTGCCTTTCAATCATATTTACTATACCGGCGGCATGACCGTCGGTAAAATTGTCATGAAAGCGGCTGCAGATCATTTCGCTTCCATTACACTTGAAATGGGTGGTAAATCGCCTGTCATCATTGACGAGACAGCTAATCTTGAAAATGCGGCAACCAAGCTGGCTTGGGGGCGGGTCATGAATGCCGGTCAGGTATGCATCGCGCCGGAATATATTGTCATTCACGAATCCGTAAAAGATAAATTCCTTACTCTTATTAAGGAAAAAATCGAAGCACTCTACAATTCTGATGGCTCAGGACTACAAAATTCCAGCTATGTACCCCGTATTATTAATGAGCGTCATTATGAGCGCATTAAAGGTCTGATGGATGACGCAGTTGCCAAAGGAGCAGAAGTAGTCTTTGGCGGTGGCGGCGATAAAGCAGACAGGTATATCGAACCGACAATTCTGACGAATATGTCTGAAGATATGGAAATCATGAATGAAGAAGTTTTTGGTCCTGTTCTATCTGTTGTCAGCTATTCAACACGGTCTGAAGTACTTGATATTATTGCCAAACGCCCGACACCACTGGCGTTTTATGTTTATTCAACCAATAAAGATAACATCAATTACTTCTTGCAGAATTCAACCTCAGGCTCAGCAGTTGTGAACAATAACTGCATCCAATCCGGCACAAACCCAAATCTGCCATTTGGCGGCGTTGGAACGTCCGGTATGGGGCGTATCGGGGGCTATGAAGGCTTCAAGCATATGTCGAATGCCCGTTCAGTTGTGCATCAACCGTTAGACAAATTCCGTGACTTTCTTGTGCAATTACCGCCCTATTCAAAGCGGTATAGCGATTTAATTATGAAGGGTCTCAAGTAACCGTTTTTGCGCTTTATAAGGCAAAGTATAAGGCACAAAAACACCTAAAATAATGAACTTATTTCTTTGCCTAATTATAGTTTGAATTATTTAATTGAGTAAGTTTATACTTACATAACAGCTTAGAATTGGGAGTTATTATGAACGCACCTGTTGATTTGGAAAGAATCCAAACCGGAGATGAACTGGAAAGATGCCCGTTCCCCATCCCTTACGGATGGTTCGGGGTTCAGTTTTCTCATGAACTAGAAGTCGGCCAAGTAAAAATGGAAACATTCTTTGGTAAAGAATGGGTTCTGTTTAGAGGCGAAGACGGCTCTGTCGGTATTACCGACCCTTACTGCCCGCATTTGGGCGCCCATTTGGGTCACGGCGGTATTGTTGAAGGCAATAACATTAGATGTACCTTCCACCACTGGCAATTTAACTCTGAGGGATGGTGTAAAGAAGTCCCTTACGGCAAAGTTATGCCCGGTATCTGTAAGAAGAAACCCGTTCTCAAGACACTTCCTGTCGTTGAGAAATATGGCATTATCTTTGCTTGGTATCATCCTGAAGACGTAGAGCCAATGTGGGATCTCCCCACTGTGCCGGAATTTGAAGATCCGGATAACCATGTTGAGGTTAATTACCATTCTTGGGATATTGGCACATGCATTCAGGAAATCGCTGAAAACTCAGTGGATACACCACATTTGAAGTTCCTTCACGGCGCCCCGATGATCCCACCTGTCGAATTTGAGGCAGATGGCCCTATTTCCAAATATAACATTATGGATGGATATATTTGGGGTATTGGTCATGGTCCTGGCATATCAGAAACACGCCATAACAAAGGTGATGTTGCTATGCTCATGTTCGCTCTGTCAACTCCTGTGCACGCAGAATTGACCAGAACACGTATGGCTTTCACTTGGAAAAAATATCCAGAAGGTTCTGAAGACGCAAAAACAGCTGAACATCTTTATAACCACTCTATCGGTGAAGCCGAAGGTGAAGACTCAGCCGGTTTTGAATCCGTTGACCTGATTGTTTGGGATAACAAGAAATACCGTCCAAATCCGCTTCTATGCGATGGTGACGGACCTATCTTGAGGTTCCGTGAGTACTTCAAACAATTCTATGTTGAAGGTGCTGAATAAAGTCGTTTGACGGACTGATTATTCAGTCATGAATATCAAAAAGGGCACTCATTGCAGTGCCCTTTTTTAATGCGTGTTGAATGTCACTGGATGTGTGAAAAAGATAATCTTTTAAGACACTTTCGCCTCACAATGGCTTTTCAGACTGTTCAAAATATTCTGATAAACCTTACTATGCGCAGATGTTCCAAATAATTTCATAGCAATTTTCATCATCATGCCCGTACCGTCAACCTGACAATCATAGGCAACACGCGTCCCGCTCTCTTCTTCTGTAAATATCCAACTCCCTGTGCCAACCAGAGCACCGGAGACATAAGCTTCATCAATTCGCTTAGGCGCATCAATGGATTTAATCTCACGCACGAATTCAGATGTGAAAGGTGGTTTCCCAAGGCAATGGTCTACCTTCGCTCCTACTGTAATCTTATCTGCACCTTGTATCGTGCAATTATAATCAGGACACCATGAGGCAAAATTATTGTAATCGGCAATCACCTCAAAGATAAGCTGGGCAGGTGATTGAATAACAATGTCATCAATAACTGAAATAGCGGGCATGATTTCTTTCCTCATAACTAGATTTGTCTTGTATTATCCGCTTAACACGCAGTTGCATGATATCTAATTTTGATGGGGTATCAGACTTAGTCCATATTACTTGTGAGCATCTCGACAAGCTTAGCCTTCAT
>CENU01042757.1_pt1 | contig 11357 bp, 10 predicted proteins | sample 361331 | NCBI WGS metagenome assembly CENU01 (sample SAMEA2619766, study PRJEB7988) | marine metagenome | isolation source: saline water (ENVO:00002010), including
ACAAAATATTACACTAGAGCGTGTAATTTTTATTATGGTATCAATGCAAAAATACTAATTAAAAAAAAATTGGCATTACCTTTATGTGGCAACAAAAATATTGCATTTGATAAGCTTGAAATAATTTCAAGAAATAAAAATAAAGTTCGATCAAAGATTATCAATTTTAAAAAGATCAACATTTTGAGCACTGCCTGTAAAAAAAAAGTAAAACAAGATATTAAAAAGATAGCTAGTAAAAGAAAAAATTTTTTAAAAAATATAAATTTTTTAAAACCATCAATTATGGGAATTTTAAATTTAACGCCAGATAGTTTTTCTGATGGGGGAAAATTTAATAATAAAACAAAGGCAAAAAAACATATCCTCGACATGATAAAATCTGGGGCAAATATTATAGATATCGGGGGAGAGTCTACTAGACCTGGCTCAAAAACAATTTTACCAAATATAGAATGGAAAAGAATTCAAAAAGTTGTAAAAAATTTTAAAAAAAACTACAAAAAAACTAACTTATCAATAGATACAAGAAAATCAGAGGTAATGATTAAATCAATAAAGCATGGAGCAAATTTAATAAATGATGTTTCAGGTTTTAATTATGATGACCAGTCTTTATCAAGAATAAAGAAATACAACATTGCAAAAGTACTTCATCATATGCAAGGCACACCAAATACAATGCAAAAGGGCCCTAAATATAAAAATGTTTTATTAGATATATATGATTTTTTTGAAAAGGGCATACAAACAATAAACAATAAAAAAATAATTATCGATCCAGGTATAGGTTTTGGTAAAAATCTGAAACATAATTTGACTTTAATTTCCAATATATCTTTGTTTCATAGTCTTGGATTTCCTGTTTTAATTGGAACATCTAGAAAGAGATTTATAAATCAAATTTCGGGCGTTAATGATAGCAAAGAAAGAATAGGAGGAACTATTGCTTCAATTTTATTTTTATTATCTCAAGGAGTTCAGATTTTTAGAGTACATAATGTTAATGAAGTCAAACAAGGAATTTTAGTATTTAAAAAAATTTTATCAAATTTTAAAAATTAATGAAAAACAAATATTTTGGAACCGATGGAATTCGGGGAACCGTTAATCAAGGCAACATTACGGGTGAAAAATTTTTTAAATTCGGCCTAGCTTCTGGAACATATTTTAAAAATCAGAAAAAATTTAAACAAATAGCTATTATAGCTAAAGACACAAGGTTGTCAGGATACACGTTGGAACCAGCATTGGTTTCAGGCTTAGTATCAGGAGGGATGCATGTTTTCACATTAGGGCCTTTACCAACTAATGGTCTAGCAATGCTAACAAAAGCTATGAAAGCTAATATGGGAATTATGATTACAGCTTCACACAATCCTTATTATGATAACGGATTAAAATTATTTGGACCAGATGGTTTAAAATTATCCGATAAAATTGAAAATAAAATAGAAAAATTAATTGACACCAAAAGTACAAAACAATTAACAAATCCAAAATTATTAGGAAGAGTGAAAAGATTAGAAAACGGAAATGAAAAATACATTGAAATTATAAGAAAAAACTTTCCAAAAAATTTTCATTTGAAAGGAACAAAAATAGTTTTAGATTGTGCCAACGGTGCCGGATATAAATCTGCTCCTAAATTATTGAAGGACTTAGGAGCTAAAGTCATATCTATAGGTGTTAATCCTAACGGCCTTAATATTAATGAAAAGTGCGGATCTATGCACCCATCTAAAATCAGATCAGCTGTTAAAAAGTTTAAGGCACATGTAGGAATTTCATTTGATGGGGATGCTGACAGAATTATTATGTGCGATGAAAAAGGGAAGATTATAGACGGAGATCAAATCATTGCCATGCTAGCCCGAAGGTGGAAAACAAAAGGAATTTTAAAAGGAGGCGTGGTTGGAACTCTTATGTCTAATTATGGTCTACAAAGTTTTTTAAATAATGAAAAAATTAAATTTTATAGATCTAAAGTTGGAGATAGATATGTAAAAGAAAAAATGAAAAAATTAAATTTTAATTTAGGTGGGGAACAATCAGGTCATATAATTTTAGGAAAATTTGCTACAACAGGTGATGGTTTACTAGTAGCCCTAGAAGTTTTATTTTCTTTAAGAAAAAGAAAAAAGGCAAGTGAGTTACTAAACGTTTTTAAACCTGTACCCCAGATACTTGAAAACATTGTTGTTAAAGATAAAAATGTTATACACAAAGCTAATTGCAGAAATGCAATAAAGAAGGCAAACAAACTTATGGGTAATAATGGAAGAGTTTTAGTTCGAAAATCTGGGACAGAACCTAAAATTAGAATTATGACCGAGTCAAATGATAAAAAATTAATTCTTAAATGTATAAAAATTATTAAACGGTCAATAAAAAATTGAAAATAAAATCTAAAATTTTGATTATAGCTGGGTCAGACTCATCAGGTGGAGCAGGCATACAAGCTGATATTAAAACAGTTACAGCTCTGGGAGGTTATGCAATGACGGCAATTACTGCTGTAACTATCCAAAACACAAAAGGTGTAAGCGGCATTATTCCAATAAAACCTAAAGACATAGGTAAACAAATTATATTTTCATGTAAAGATATTAGACCAAATGCAATAAAAATTGGGATGCTTCATTCTTCCCAAGTAATTAATTCTGTTATTACCGAGTTAAACAAGATTAATGTTTCTAAGATAGTTTTAGATCCTGTTATGATTGCAAAAGGCGGTGCTTTGCTCATTAATCATTCTGCAATACAAACTTTAAAAGATAAACTAATTAGAAAAGCATATTTAATAACTCCAAATATTCCTGAAGCTGAGGTCTTAACTAAAACAAAAATTACTAATGTAGATGATATGATATATGCTGCCAATATTTTGCTAAAATTTGGTGTTAAAAATGTTTTATTAAAAGGTGGCCATAAAAAATCAAGTTATATGGAAGATATTTTTTTAAATAAAAAAGAGATTAAAATTTTTAGAAATAAAAAAATTATAACTAAAAACACTCATGGAACAGGGTGCACTTTATCAAGCGCAATTGCAACTTTTTTATCATGTGGAAAACCTTTAAAGAAATCCTGTGAGTTAGGAATTAAATATGTTAACCAAGCTATAGGATCTAATCCTAATTTTGGAAAAGGACATGGTCCTATTAACCACTTAAACTCAATAATAATTAATAAAAAATTTAGATAATGAAAAATGTAGTTGTAGTAGGATCACAGTGGGGAGACGAAGGAAAAGGAAAAATTGTTGACTGGTTATCTAGCGAGGCTGATGTTGTGGTCCGTTTCCAAGGCGGTCACAATGCAGGTCACACACTAGTAATTGATAAAAAAGTTTTTAAATTAAGATTGCTTCCATCAGGAATAGTTAGAGACAAAAAAATTTCAATTTTAGGTAATGGTGTTGTCATAGATCCTTGGGCGTTATTAGATGAAATCAAAGAAATAAAAAAAAAAGGAATAGATGTAAACCCTAAAAATTTTATGATTTCTGAGTCCGCTTCATTAATACTCCCGTTTCATCAAGAAATGGATGAGATAAGAGAGGATGCTGCCGGGAAAGGAAAAATTGGCACAACAAGAAGAGGTATTGGTCCCTGTTATGAGGATAAAGTAGGAAGGCGCTCTATTCGAGTAATGGATTTAAGGTCAAAGAGTAGCCTTGATAGTAGATTGAAAAATGTATTACTGCACCATAATGCTATTAGGAAAGGTTTAAAAAAAAAGGTTTATAAAAAAGATGATCTTAAAAAAAAATTATTAAAAATCGCTCCTGAAATTCTTAAATTTGCTAAGCCAGTTTGGCTCAAATTAGATGAGTTTATAAAAGATAGAAAGAAAATACTGTTTGAAGGGGCACAAGGAATTCTTTTAGATGTTGATCATGGAACTTACCCTTATGTTACTTCTTCAAATACTGTTCCAGCAATGGCAGCTACAGGATCTGGTTTAGGTCCAGATAAGATTAATTATGTTCTTGGTATTACCAAAGCATATACAACAAGAGTTGGTAGCGGACCGTTTCCTACTGAACTTAAAAATAAAATTGGTGAAAGCTTAGGCAAAAGAGGAAAAGAATTTGGGACAGTGACCGCAAGAAAAAGAAGATGTGGTTGGTTCGATGGTGTTTTAGTTCGTCAAACAATAAAAATTTCTGGAATTAATGCGATTGCCCTTACCAAACTAGATGTTTTGGATGAACTAAATGAAATTAAAATGTGTGTAGGATATGAGTTAAATGGAAAAAAAATAGACTATTTACCTACAAATTCTAAAGATCAATTTAAAATTAAACCTGTTTATAAAACTTTTCCTGGTTGGAAAAGCTCTACTCAAGGTGTGAGGAATATGAAAGATTTACCAGAAAAAGCTAAAACTTATATATATGCTTTAGAGGATTTTATTGACGCTAAGGTTTCAAGTATTTCTACTAGTCCTGAGCGAGACGATACAATTTTGATCGAGGATCCGTTTAAAATTTAATTTACGGGAAGTAAGTTTTTTGATTTACTAGCGTTAATCATTGATTTTTGTAATTTTTCAAAAGCCTTAGTTTCAATTTGTCTAATTCTTTCTCGACTAATTTTATATTTTTTGCTTAACTCTTCTAAAGTTTTAGGGTTTTCAGATAGCCTACGAGCATTTATAATTTCTTTCTCTCTTTCATTCAAAATATTCATTGATTTGTACAATAGCTCTTTTTTATCATCATACTCTTGTTTTTGAGAGACAAGGAGTTCTTGATCTAAGCTATTATCAACCAACCAGTCTTGCCATTCATCTGTTTCTCCAGCTTTAATTGGATCATTTAAGGATTTTTCTTGACCCATCATTCTTCTATTCATGTTTACAACTTCATGTGAGTCAACATCTAATCTTTTTGAGATTTCTTTCACTTGTTCTTCTTTTAAATCACCCTCTTGGCCAGGTGCAATTTGGTTTTTAAGTTTTTTTAAATTAAAAAACAGTTTTTTTTGAGCTGTTGTTGTTCCCATTTTTACAAGGCTCCAAGATTTAAGAACATATTCTTGTATCGACGCCTTAATCCACCACATTGCATAAGTTGCGAGCCTAAAACCTTTGTCTGGATCAAATTTTTTAACTGCTTGCATCAATCCTATGTTGCCTTCAGATATCAATTCATTAACTGGCAAACCATATCCTCTATACCCCATTGCAATTTTTGCCACTAACCTTAAATGGCTTGTAACTAATTTGTGTGCAGATTGTAAATTTCCATTTTCTCTCCAATTTTTAGCAAGCATATATTCTTCCTCGGCATCCAACATTGGAAACTTTTTAATTTGAGATAAATATAAAGAAAGGCCACCAACGGAGGGTGTAGGCAAATTGCTAATAGTATTTTTTTCACTCATAATTTTGATTTATATATTAAATTTAGTTTTTCAACCACTAAGATTTTCCAAAAAATCTAGTAATTTCTTAAAATCATTAGGCAATTCAGACTCAAAATTAACCCATTTATTTTTGGCAGGATGCACAAAGCCTAAACTTTTTGCATGTAAAGCTTGTCCTTTTAAACAAGAAAGATTGTTAAAAAACTCTTTGTTGATTTTTTTAAATTTAATTTTTGATTTTCCATATTTAGAGTCTCCTAACAAAGAAGTACCCTTATATTTCATGTGAACTCTTATCTGATGGGTTCTACCAGTTTCAAGACTGCATTCGATTAAACTAATTTTAGGAATATCTTTTAAATTAAATACTTTTAGAGTTTTGTAATTTGTTATAGCTTTTTTTCCACTAAACTCACTTACAGCCATCAATTGTCTATTTCTTTTATTTCTTGATATTAAAGTAGAAATACTACCTTTTAATGGTCTTATAATTCCCCAGATCAAACATAAATATTTTCTTTCAATGGAATGCTTGCTAAATTGTTCTCCTAGTTTTGAGTGAGATAAATTATTTTTTGCAATTACCAAAATTCCACTGGTTTCTTTATCTATCCTATGCACTATTCCAGGTCTTAATCTTCCGTTTATATCAGATAATTTATCTTTATATTTATATATTAATGCATTAGCTAATGTATTTTTGTAATTTCCAGCGCCTGGATGGACAACCATCCCTTTTGGTTTATTTACAATAAGTATATCGTTATCTTCAAATCTAATATCTAATTTTATTCTACTAGGTGGAACACTATCTATTTTTTTTTGCATAAAGTTAATTTCTATAACATCGTCAGTTTTTACTTTTTTTGAGGGTAGAATAGTTGTTTTATTGTTTATCTTTACGTTTTTTTTTTCAATAATTTTTTTTATATTTGACCTTGTTAGATCTTTTATTTTTTCTGATAAAAAAATATCAAGCCTTTTCGGGGTGTCTTTTCTTTTAATTAAGAATTTTATTGAGTTATTCATTATTTGATTTAGATTATAGTCATTTGCGTTCGTAGCTCAACTGGATAGAGCGCCTGACTTCGGATCAGGAGGTTGAGGGTTCAAATCCTTCCGGGCGCACCAATCTAAATTATCCAATCTGACAAAAATTTTATATTTTCTTTAATATAATCAGGATATTTATAATTAATTTCAATTTTTTTTAATTTAAATCCTCTGTTAAAAATATCATCCCCATTAAGAATTTTTTTTAAAATATTTTTTTCATCAATTATTTCTTTTTTGTTAAATTCTCCATGTGAAAAAGATTTAATCTTCTTAACGATATCAGAAGGTTTTTGTAAAAAAGAAAAATGCCAACCCCCTTTAATAATTTGTGTTTTTGGTTTATCTATTCTCCAAAAAGGATAATCTTTAAACTTCATATTTCTTAATTTTTGAGGAAGTGGAAAATTTTTTTTTAAACACATTCTCGAACCTATCCAATTACTTTCATCTAAATTTTGTAGATTTAATTTGTACATAAACATCATCTGTGAAAATGCAATAAACTTAACATTCTTTTTAATTAGGTTTAATTTAGTCATGTCAGGTATTTCATCTGAGTCTGAAAGAACTATTAGATCATTATCGGAGGCCTCAGATATACCCTCAGCAATAGTATTTCTTTGATGTTGTTCAATCGCAGACTCACCCCACTGATGATGATCAAAAGGTTTTTTTTTATCAAAATTAGCTACAACGTATTTAATTTTTTTTTTAAATTTAGGAAAATTATTTATATCAAAATTAAGAATTTTTTCTTCGCCTTGATGATTCTTCGTTGATTCTGAAACTACAAAATAATCTACATATTTATCTAAAATATTAAAACGAAGATCTACCAAGTGATCTTCATTAAAATATTGAAAACAGTCATAAATAGCCATTAGTTAAAAAAAAGGTCTTCTATATCTTTTATATAATTAGAGTAATTCAAATTATTTTTTTTTGAGATTATTTTTAATAAGCTTATTTGCCTAAATATCAACATAAGTGAAATAAATTTACTTTCATTACAATTTATCAGTTTTTTTCCTAAATCATTATTAAAATTTGGAATAAAAATCATGTCTATTTCAGCTGGGACCCTTGTAGCGTGTGAGCCAATACCTTTCCAATCAATGACTATGTAATTTAATTCGTATAATAAGTTTAAAAGTTTATTCCAAGCTGGAACACCATTATACATGGAGTGTAAGTGGAACTCTATTTTGATCAATAATGGTTTATAGTCACCGATACCCTTTAAAATTTCAAGCTCTGCTCCCTGCGTATCGATTTTTAAATAATCAAGCTTTTGTATGTTAAGATTTTTTAGGGAATTTTGAAGAGTTTCACATTGAACATCAATTATTTGTGTTATTTTATAATCTTGAAAATCTTTATCTTTGATATTGTGTAATTCAAATAAATTTGAATTCGGTTCATACATAGATGAACTTCCCAGCCTATTTCCAAGTATATTAATTTTTTTCACAATATTTGAACTCCAAAGCGCGTTAGGGATTACATATTTATTTTTCTTTTCCAATTTTTTAGCCTCATCCTTAATTGGCTCAATGAGAACAGGCTCAAAATAACTATTATACTTGCTTGGAAAAAATTTATCTGAATTAAAACCTCCTTGAGCTCCTACGTCTAAAGCAATGATTTTTTTATTTTTTAATAAAGAGCTTATTAAATCATTAAAATTTAAACTATCATTAGAAAAAAAACTTTTTTCAAAAAAAAAGTTTGCTGCTCTTCGATTAATCTTTAAAATTGAAAATATTCTAAAAAGAACAGGAAAAAAAATTTTTGCAAAACTTATTCCGAATTTTCTCATTTTTTAGTAAAGGTTGTTAAACCAATTTTTTTTCCATCTATTACAGATGACGAACAATGTAAATTTGTTCTATCAAATATCAACATTGAACCAACTTCCCATTCATATATTAGTTCGATTTCTAACCCTATTAAATTTTCAATTTTCTCATGGTTTAGATATTGTTTATGGACTTTTTCATCAAATGGCTTATCACCGAACATGCCTATATGGTCAGACGATCTTTTATTTTGACCATAGTTTAAATTTTTTATTTCCAATTCTTTTTTATCAATTGTAAAGTTTGTAGATTTGCCATAGAACCTATTTTTAAAAATTATTGTGCTTCCTTTTGGGGTCAAAGGTATCAGTGTTTGTTTATAGATTAAATCTTCAAAATTAAAACCGCCATCAATATGTAATCCTATAGGATTATAACTTTCTTGAAAAAGCCCTAAAATATCTTTTCCATCGTCAGTTTTGAGATTATCATATTTAAAATCTCCTATTTCATTCTTAACTCTTTCATAAAATATCTTTTCCAAATCTTTTCCGTATTCGATTAACCATCTCTTCTTAATTACATTTTGCTTTTTATTGTGAACAGTTATAGGTAGTTCATTATAAAGATTTAAAAATTGATCTATTTCATTCTGATTAAAGACATTTTTAATAATTTTAGGACTAGAATCGTTATTTTTAATTTTTTCAATTTGTTTGTGCACTGTTTATTCTCCCATATTTATCAAGGTTCCACGTATTTTTGCTCCAGCATATGACAAATAAAAAACTAAAATACCGAAAATAAAGTATAAAAGCGATATAAGTATAGCTTTAAATATTTGAATATAGTTGATCATATCATAAATTAATATATTTCTCATTTCCTCAAATATATGAACTAATGGCAGTAATTTTGAAATTACTTGCAACCATTCGGGTAAAATTTCCAATGGATAATATATACAACCAAGTGGAGCTAAAAAAAATAGGCTTGCCCAAGCTATATTTTCAAAAGATGGTCCAAATCTTACTAGTCCAGAAGTAACGAGAAGTCCTAAAGTTACCCCAAATATATACAAAGCAATGAGTAAAAAAATTAACGGAACACCAATTTTAAATATTGAAATTCCAAAAAGGGGTATAGCTAATAAAGAAGCAGGAATTAAACCAATTAAAGTTCTAAAAACAGCTGTGATTGTTAAAGCAGTTATAATTTCGCTAATCTTTATTGGAGCTATAAATAGGTTGGTAAAATTTCTACTCCAAATTTCCTCTAAAAACATCATATTATAACTGATGCTAGACCTAAATAGAAAATCATAAAGAATTGCTGCACTTAATATTATTCCTACAGTATTATTGTAATAACTTGAGCTTAATGTAAAAAATTTTGAGATAAACCCCCACAAGAAAATCTGAATAGTAGGCCAATATATCAAGTCCAAAACTCTTGGAAACGAACCCTTTATTAAATAAAAATGTCTCAAACTTAAAGCTAGAATTTTACTCCAATTCATTTTTACTCCTTGCAATTTTCAAAAAAGTTTCTTCAAGATTGTTTCTACCATGTTTTTCAATCAATTTTTTACAAGTACCTTGATCTACAATAGAGCCATTTTTCATCATAACGATGTAGTTGCATAATCTTTCAACTTCTTTCATATTATGAGATGCAAGAAGAATAGTTAATTCATTCTTCGATTTATACTTTTCTAAATATTCTCTCACAAAATCACCCACATCAGGATCGAGACTTGCCGTAGGCTCATCTAAAAATAGTAATTTTGGTTTATTAATTAAAGATTTTGCCAAAGAAACTCTATTTTTTTGCCCGGATGACAATTCCCCAGTTTTTTTATTAACAAAATCTTGAAGATTTAAATCATTTATTAACTCGTCGATATTTTGATTAATTTTTTTTACACCATACATCCTAGCGTAAACACTCAAGTTTTCCATAACAGTTAATTTTTTTGGTAATTCAATATAAGGCGAAGCAAAATTCATATTTGCTAATAAATCAATTCTATTTTTGGAGTTTAGCTTTTTGTTATCAATAAAAATCTCACCTTTGGAGGGAGTAATTAATCCCAGCATCATTCCAATTGATGTAGTTTTTCCACAACCATTTGGACCCAATAGACCAAGAGTTTCATTTTTTTCTATTGTAAAAGAAATATTTTTTACTGCTGAGGTTTGATTAAAATTTTTATAAAGATTTATTACTTCTAGTTTCATTTTTTTTGAGATGCTCTTTTTAGTCTATCATTAATTGCGACTCCAGGGCCAATATTTGGAATTTTTACAACATTAATTCCCCTATATTTCAATTTTTTAATCTTTCTCAAAATTCTATAAAGATTTGAAGCAGCTTCTTTTAAATTTGATTTTTTGCTTAAATTAAAACTATCTAAACTTTTTTTATATTTTTTTCCTAAAGTAATTAATGCGTAATTTTTTTTAGCTCTTGATCTGTTCAGAAATATTGGTATTCCGGGTGAATAATGTTTTTTTAATAAACCTGGTGAACTTATTTTAGTGTTTTTTTTATTTAAATAAATCTTAGTTTTTAGGATTTTATTAATTGCCTCTTTTCCAATTATACCTGGTCTTAGAATCTTTGGCTTACTGGTTAAATCAATTACAGTAGATTCTATTCCAATTTTAGATTTTCCGCCATCAAGAATAAATTTAATTTTTTTTTTAAATTCTTCAGCTACATCTTGAGCACAAACAGGACTCACACCTGAAGAAATATTAGCACTAGGCATTGCTAGCGGAAAATCAAGATTTTTTAATATTGATCTTGTAACTTTATGACTGGGGAACCTTACAGCAACTGTTTCTAATTTTGCTAAAACTAAATCATTGATATTAGAATTGATTTTTTTTTTTAAAATAAACGTAATAGGGCCAGGGCAAAATTTTTTATATAGAAGATAAAAATTTTTACTTATTATCACATCTTTTTCTATATCTTTATAATGTAGATAATGAACAATTAAGGGATTTTTAGTTGGCCTTTTTTTCATCTCATAAATTCTTTTTACTGATCTTTTTAAGTATGCATTTCCTGCTAATCCATAAACAGTTTCAGTTGGCAAACCTATAACTTGGCCTTTTTT
>CENU01066639.1_pt1 | contig 11347 bp, 9 predicted proteins | sample 361331 | NCBI WGS metagenome assembly CENU01 (sample SAMEA2619766, study PRJEB7988) | marine metagenome | isolation source: saline water (ENVO:00002010), including
GGTATATTAGCTGTTTTAATACCCCTGTTTGCTAGATAAATACTTGTGGGTGTTTTTGATGTGCGGCTTACACCAACTAAGACTACATCAGCTAGGTTTAGATCACCTGATATAACGCCATCATCATGTGCCAACGTATAATTCATCGCATCAATTCTTTCAAAATATTCACTATTCAATTGATGCTGTCCGCCAATAATTGGACTACTTTTAAGACCGTATAAGGTCGTCAGAGATTTATGAATACTATCTAGTGGATCTATTAATGGTATATTTAGATCTTCACATAGTCTTTGTAGGGTCTTCTTTAGTTCAAAATCATAAACTGTACATAAGACAATTCCTGGATTTTTTTTAATCTCCTCATATACATTTTCTATTTGTTTTTTACTCCTTACTAAGGAGTGCATATATTGATCGAATTTAAGATTTTTATATTGAACTAATACAGCTTTTGCGATCGTAGTTAATGTCTCACCAGTTGAGTCACTAACCATATGAATATTATAATTAATTTTGTTTTCAACAGACATTGTTAATAAAAGCTCCAATAATGTGAATAATTATATAAAAAACCCTGTAAATATTAGTCTTGGTTTATTTTATACACTTTTTGCAATATTTATTAACATTTATTTATCTCGGTAAAACTAATAATGAGATATACACCACTGTTAATAAGCGATAGTTTCAATAAGTTATAAACAATTTATCTACAGGATATTCACAAGTATATTAATTGAGAATATTATTCTAAAAACTTATCTGATCTTTTCAATACTCTTATAAGTTTAAATTATAAATGGTATGTCTTAATTGCTATGTACAAATATTTATCGTATTTATAAATGTGGATAATATGTTAATGAAAAATAAATACCATCATCCACAGAGTAACAATAACAATAACCTTATATAAGATATGTTATGACAATTTTGTGTAAAATTTGCCGAGGTGAAAAAATATGGCCTCCTCCTGTATGGTTAATGAGGCAAGCAGGTAGATATCTACCAGAATATAACAAAATTAGGAAACAAGCAGGAAGTTTTCTAGATCTTTGTTATACACCAGAATTTGCATCTGAAGTTACATTACAACCAATCAGTCGTTTTGATTTTGATGCGGCAATAATTTTTGCTGATATCCTTTTAATTGCGGAGAATATGAATTTTACTTTAAGTTTTGAGGATAAAGTCGGACCTATTATTAAACCTAAACTCAAAGATTATCCCCTTTTAAAGGGGCCTATATCTGTTGAAAATTCTAATTTAATGAATGTTATGGAGTCTATCAAATTAACACGTGATAGATTACCAAAAGAAAAAAGTTTGATTGGCTTTTGTGGTGCACCCTGGACAGTCTTATCATATCTTATTAATGGCAAATCACATTCTAACTTCATAGAAACCATAGGGTGGATGGAACAAAATCCAACAACTGCAGATGAAGCTCTAAACATTCTTACAGAGTTATCTATTGAATATCTCGGGTTGCAAATACAAGCAGGAGCAGATGTTATTAAAATTTTTGATTCATGGGCCGGTGTATTGAATGCTAAACAATTTGAGAATTGGGTAATTGAGCCTACAAAAAAAATTATATTATCTATCAAAAAAAATTACCCAGATACTCCAATAATAGGTTTTCCTAAAGGTGCAACAAACTTTTATGTAGATTTTGTTAATAAAACCAATGTTGATATCATTGCATTAGATCATACATTTAGCAGATTAACTGCTGTAAAAACCCTACAAGAAAATGTTGTCTTACAGGGAAATATTTCTCCTAAAATATTGCTCACGGGAGGTAAAATTCTTGAAGACGAGATAATAGAAAACATTGAAATTTTTAGAAATCATCCCTTTATAATTGGTCTTGGTCATGGTATTTTGAAAGAGACACCACCTGAAAATGTAAAAAAACTTGTAGAAATTGTTAGGAACTATAAATGATTGATCAAGGCGTTTCATATTTAATAGTAAAATCACTACACATCATTGCAGTGATTGCATGGTCTGCTGCTTTATTATATTTGCCAAGATTATTTGTTTATCACTCAAATTTAAAAGCTGGTTCTGAAGCATCTGAATTATTGAAAATAATGGAATATAGACTCGCAAAATATATAATGACGCCTGCGATGATAGTCACGTGGATTTTAGCTCTATTGTTAATTTTTTATTATGATGTAATTGATTTTAAAACAGATTTTTGGTTTCACTGGAAATTATTATTGGTCATAATTCTATCTGGTTATCATGGTTTTTTAATTGGAAGTATGAAAAAATTTCAAGATGATAAAAATGTAAAATCACATAAATATTTCAGAGTTATAAATGAAATACCAACAATATTGATAATAGTAATTGTATTTTTAGTAATACTAAGACCCTAACTTTTTCTTTTGATAATTTATTGAATTTGTGTTAAGAGTGATTATCTTTCCTTACAATCTCCTAAAATAAATCATTGAAATGACCGAAAATAAAATTGAAATAAACTCAAATCAGGTGCGTCTTAAGGACCTGAAAGAAAAAAAGCCCGCTCAACTTCTTGCAATCGCAGATGATTACGAAATTGAAAACGCGAGTACTTTACGAAAACAAGAGTTACTATTTGCTATTCTTAAAAGTCTTGCTGAGAAAGACATAACCATAATTGGTGATGGGGTAGTAGAAGTCTTACAAGACGGTTTTGGATTTATAAGATCGCCTGATGCAAATTACCTACCTGGTCCGGATGATATTTATGTAAGCCCAAGCCAAATTAGAAGATTTACACTTCGCACTGGCGATAGTATTGAAGGTGAAATTAGAAGTCCTAAAGTCGGTGAGAGATATTTTGCTCTTTTAAAGGTCAATACAATAAACTTTGAAGACCCAGAAAAAAGTCGCCATAAAATAAATTTTGATAATTTGACACCTTTATATCCTGATGAGTCACTTCTTATGGAAGTTCTCGATCCTTCCTTGAAAGATAAAAGTGGTAGAATAATTGATATTGTTGCACCTCTTGGAAAAGGTCAAAGGGGTCTGATTGTGGCTCCTCCAAGAACAGGTAAAACTGTATTGTTACAGAATATTGCACATTCCATTACCTCAAATCATCCTGAATGTTACCTTATTGTCCTTTTAATAGATGAAAGACCCGAAGAAGTCACAGATATGCAAAGATCAGTAAAGGGTGAGGTTGTGTCATCAACATTCGATGAACCAGCATCAAGACACGTACAAGTTGCTGAAATGGTAATCGAAAAGGCAAAGAGGCTCGTTGAGCATGGAAGGGATGTTGTCATATTACTAGACTCAATTACGCGATTGGGCAGGGCTTATAACACCGTTGTGCCATCATCTGGTAAGGTTCTAACGGGTGGTGTTGATGCAAACGCCCTTCAACGACCAAAAAGATTTTTTGGAGCTGCAAGAAATATTGAGGAAGGTGGTTCTCTAACAATTATTTCAACAGCCTTAATAGATACTGGAAGTAGAATGGATGAGGTAATCTTTGAAGAATTTAAAGGTACTGGTAACTCTGAAATAATCCTAGATAGAAAGGTATCTGATAAGAGAGTATTTCCATCTATGGATATTTTACGGTCTGGTACAAGAAAAGAAGAGCTATTAATTGGAGATGCAACTCTTAAAAAGATGTTTGTTTTAAGAAGAATCTTAAATCCAATGGGAACTGTAGACGCAATGGAATTCTTGTTGGATAAAATTTCTCAAACCAAAGACAATAAAGAATTTTTTGAGTCCATGAATACCTAAGCATTATCATGGTATTATGATTGTTGTTCCTATCGTTTTTCGTTCAGCCACAGAATTATGAGCTTTTCCAATATCAGCAAGATCAAATTTTTGCTGTACATCAACTTTTACTTTTCCGCTTTTTAGAACATCAAAAAATTTATTGGAAGCATTTTCTAATTGTTCTCTGGTTTTAACATAATCAAACAAAGTAGGTCTTGTGATATACAGTGATCCTTTTCTCATTAAATCGAGAATATTAATTGGGTCAGGCACACCAGATGCATTGCCAAAACTACATAATAAACCTCTTCTCTTTAGTGAGTCCATAGAGTCAACAATAGTTTCTTTCCCAATAGACTCATAAACTACAGAAACACCTTCATTATTAGTAATTTTCATCACCTCATCTTTGAAATTGTGGGTTCTATAATTTATTACATAATCACAACCATTTGCACTTGCATACTTTTCTTTCTCGCTTGAACCAACCGTGCCAATTACCTTTGCTCCAAGTGCTTTTGCCCAGGCAGTTGCTATGGATCCAACACCACCAGCGGCTGCATGAAATAATATAGTGTCTTCACTTCCAACTTGATAAATATCGTGTAATAAAAAATACGCTGTCACACCTTTAAGCAGGCCACTTGCTATCGTTTCAAATTCTATTTCATCTGGTAAATGAACTAGTAAGTTTTCAGGTACTAAGTTATGGGTCCCATAAGCTCCCAGTGGACCGTTACAATAACAAACCCTATCACCAACGTTAAAATTTTTTACATTACCACCAATCGCTTCAACAACACCTGATGCCTCGAGTCCCAATGAAGACGGCAAATTCAGGGGGTACAATCCAGTTCTTTGATATATATCAATGAAGTTTATTCCAATGGCTTTGTGTTGAACCAAAACCTCATTATCTTTCGGTGATGGTGTATCAACTTCGTTGAGGATCATTTTTGATTCATCACCAAATGCATTTATCATAATTTTTTTCATTAGAATGGATCTCCCGGTATTTTATTTATATCAAATAAATTAGAATATATTTTGTTTTTATTGTAATAATATTTTTAAAATTTTTAAAAGTTAAGTAGTTTTTTATGTATAACAACAACACTAATACAATATACGCCTTATCATCTGCACCCGGAAAAGCTGGTGTGTCTGTGGTAAGAATATCTGGTACAAATGCTAAAGATATATTTTCAATCTTTAGTATTTCAATGCCTATACCCAATCAGTTTAAATTAGCACGATTAATCCATCCAAAAACAAACGAAACAATTGATAATACCTTGGTAACCTACTTTAAGGCTCCACGAAGTTTTACTGGTGAAGATGTTGTTGAACTTCATATTCATGGTAGCAACGCAATCAAGGATTTAATTTTTCAAATTCTCTCACAACAAAATCATTTTGTTTATGCTGAAGCAGGTGAATTTACTAAGAGAGCTTTTTTGAATGGCAAATTAGATCTTTTGGAGATTGAAGGTATGGCTGATTTAATTAATGCTGAAACCGAGTTTCAGAGAAAACAAGCATTTGATCAGATGGATGGAAAACTATCTAACCTATACAATAAATGGAAGATGCAGATTGTCAAAAATTTATCTTATTTAGAAGCTACAATAGATTTTGTTGAAGAAGAATTACCTGATCATCTGCTTAACGAGCAACTTAATGAAATAAAAACACTAATTAAAGAATTAGATATTCATTTAAATGACTCAAATAAAGGGGAGAGGCTTAGGGATGGATTTCACATAATAATTGCAGGAGCACCAAATACTGGGAAATCGAGTTTATTGAATCATTTATCAAATAGAGATATTGCCATTGTTTCATCTCAGGCAGGAACAACAAGGGATAGTATTGATGCATATCTCAATATAGGTGGGTTCCCGGTCGTAATTACAGACACTGCAGGAATAAGGAAAGCAAGATCTTCAATAGAAGACAAAGGTATTGAAAGAGCAATATCAAAAATATCAGATGCTGATTTGGTTTTATGGCTTATGGACTCAAGCAAGCAAACAAACAAACCTGCCCCTGAAAATATTAGAGATAGAGTGATAGAGGTTTGGACTAAAAATGATATATCAATACACAAAAATAAAGAGATATCAATTTCAACCAAAAAAAATACAGGAATTACACAACTTATTGATATTATTGAAAAAAATGTAGAAAATGGTTGTAGAACTACAGGTAATTACATCACGAAATCACGTCATCGAGATGCTATTGAAAAGGTTAGGTATTATCTAAACTCATCTCTAAATCATAAAAAAAATGATATCGAATTAATTTCTGAAGATTTGAGAAGTGCTATAAACTCCTTAGGTAAAATTACAGGAAATATTGACGTTGAAGAGTTGCTTGATGTAATATTTACTGATTTTTGTATTGGTAAATAAGATAATATGAAATATATATCCATTAAGGAAGATTTATGAAATACGAATTTGATGTAATAATTGTTGGTGGTGGGCATGCCGGTTGCGAAGCAGCGGCTGCAGCAGCAAGATGTGGTGCAAAATCATTACTTGTAACACATAAAATTTCTACTATTGGTGAGATGTCATGTAATCCAGCTTTTGGAGGATTAGGAAAAAGCCACCTCGTTAGAGAAGTTGATGCTTTAGATGGTTTGATTGGTGTAGCTTCAGATAGAGCGGCGATTCAATATAGAGTTCTTAACCAAAGCAAAGGACCAGCTGTAAGAGCCCCGCGAGTTCAGGCAGATAGGGACTTATACAAGGGTGCGATGCAAGAGATGCTTGGCTTATACAAGAACTTAAAAATAATTGAGAACGAATGTATCGGTTTGATTATAAATAATGATAAATGTGAAGGTATCAGAGCATTAGATGAAAAAGAAATTTTTGCTAATTCAGTTATTATCACAACTGGCACTTTTTTAAATGGCGTTATCCATATTGGTAAAAGAACTTACCCAGCTGGGCGTGTTGGAGATAAACCATCAATACACTTATCAAATACCTTTAAGGATTATAAATTTCAATTAGGTAGATTAAAAACTGGAACTCCACCGAGACTAGATGGCAATTCAATAAATTGGGATATTCTAGAAGAGCAAAAACCTGATGACCATCCTATATTCATGTCTTATTTAACTAGTGAAATCCAGCAAAAACAAGTTCCTTGTTATATAACCAGAACTAACGAAAAAACTCATAAAATAATTTTAGATAATATACACGATGCCCCTCTCTATTCTGGTCAAATTGAATCTACAGGCCCTCGCTATTGCCCATCCATAGAGGATAAAGTAGTTCGCTTTGGAGAGAGAAACGGACACCAGATATTCCTAGAACCCGAAGGATTGAACACGCACGTCGTTTATCCAAATGGAATTTCAACTTCAATAGATGAAAAGATACAAGAGGATATTGTTCACTCAATTCATGGATTAGAGGATGTGATAATAGAGAGACCTGGTTATGCAATTGAGTATGATTACATTGATCCAAGAGAACTAAAGCCAACACTCGAAACAAAGAAAATAAAGAATCTATTCCTAGCAGGTCAGATAAATGGAACCACAGGTTACGAAGAAGCATCTGCTCAAGGTTTGATATCAGGGATTAATGCTGCATTTAAATCTACAACCTCAAAAGAGTTTATTCTTGATAGGTCGGACGCGTATATTGGTGTGATGATAGATGATTTAATTACAAAAGGGGTAACGGAGCCATATAGGATGTTTACTTCAAGAGCTGAATATAGGTTATCACTCCGCATAGATAATGCAGATCAGAGATTAACGCAAAAAGGTATAGATCTTGGTTTTGTACAAAAAGATCGAGCATATCATTTTAAAAATAAGATGGTTGCAATTAATTATGCAATAGATCTAGCTCATAGGCTAACAATTACCCCAACAAAAGCTAAAGAACATGGATTAAATATAAATCAGGATGGTAAGAAAAGGTCAGTTTTAGACCTCATTTCATATCCAAACATTAGTATAAACGATCTTTATAAAATCTGGCCAGAGCTAAACAACATTGACTCAAATGTAATAACTCAGTTAGAATCTGACGCAATTTATTCAAAGTACCTAGATAGGCAAACTCAGGAAATTAGTTCATTCAAAAAAGAAGAAGGAGTCAATATACCCGAAAATATTAATTACATGGACATAAAAGGCTTGTCTAATGAGGCGCGTGACAGAATAGCGAGAATTAAACCAACAACAATAGGTCAGCTTAACAGAATGGAAGGTATTGACCCCTCTACAGTCTTAAAAGTTATTTCATACTTAAAGGCGTCAAAAGAAATCTCTAAACAAACAGCATAAACAACTATGAACAAAGATCTGGTTATTGAACAGATTATTAATAGCTACAATGTTTCACGTGAAACAATTGATAAAATTGAGCTCTATGTAGAGTGTTTGCTTGATTGGCAAAATAAATTCAATCTTATTGGTAGGTCAACAATAGAGAATGTTTGGGAAAGACATATACTTGACTCTATACAACTCTTAAAGTTATTACCGAAGAATTATACAAATTTAATGGATATAGGCACGGGCGCTGGTCTGCCTGGTTTTATTATCGCTATATGTGAAGGGGAGCAAAAAGATATATATCTGGTGGACTCTAGCAAAAAGAAATGCAGTTTTTTGGAACACGTTGCAAATGAATGTGATGTAAGAGTTAAGATACATGCAGATCGAGTTGAAAATATGGACACTGGAATAACAAAAATTGATGTTATAACAGCGCGGGCCTTTTCAAGCATTGATAACATTATTAGGCTAACCAAACCACACATTCATAGTAAGACTAAATACTTGTTGCAAAAAGGTATTAATGCAAAAACGGAGTTGACCAACTCAAAAATATCGTCACAATTGAATGTGAAATATGTATCAAGTATAACTAATAAGGATGCATATATTTTGGATATTGAGCTTTAGACATGTTTGGTTTTGGTAATAAGAAAAACAAAGAGACGCAGATTTTCGCACTTGCGAACCAGAAAGGTGGCGTCGGTAAAACGACAACTACGCTTAATCTTGGTTGTGCAATGGCCGGTGCTGGAGAGAGTGTTTTAATAATTGATCTTGATCCTCAAGGTAATGCATCTACTGGTCTTGGAATAAATAAAGATGATCGTAAGTTCTCAAGTTATGATCTTCTTACGGGTGAGAAACAAATTAATGATATTAAGATGGAGACAATTGTCGATAATCTTCATATCGTACCCTCTACATTAGATTTACTTGGCTTAGAGTCGGTGCTAGCGAATGACAATGAAAAATCATTTAAGCTTAAAAGAGCAATTGAAAAACTCAACAAAGACTCAGTAAAGTATAGTTATATACTTATTGATTGTCCGCCATCACTAAACCTTATTACTATTAACGCATTAGCAGCGTCTAGTGGAATCATTGTGCCGCTGCAATGCGAATTTTATGCATTAGAGGGTTTAGGGCAATTACTTGAAACAGTGGAACTTGTTAGAAATACCTTAAATAAGGATTTACTCATTCATGGTGTTCTTCTCACAATGTTTGATGAGAGGAATAATTTATCGGGTCAGGTTGCAAAAGATGTAAGAGATTTTATGGGTGATAAGGTATATAAAACTGTAATACCAAGAAATGTTAGAGTCTCTGAAGCTCCTTCATATGGCAAGCCTGTTATGCTTTATGATTATAAATGTGTTGGCTCACAGGCGTATATTAGTCTTGCAGCAGAAGTATTAAAAAAAGATAATAGAGCATCAAACAATAATTTAAATATGAGGTAATAATCGTGGCTGAACAATCAAATTCAACAACAAGATTAGGAAGAGGATTGGCATCTCTAATAGGAGATGTCCCCAAAGAAGTGATATCCGATAAAAGTCAAGACGAAATCAATGTATCGTTGATACCCATAGAAAACATTCAAGCAAATAAACAAAATCCAAGAAGCGTTTTTTCAGAAGAAGAATTGATTGACTTGTCTAATTCAATTAAGGAGAAGGGCATTGTTCAGCCAATAATTGTGCGTCGGAGAGAGAATGAAAGTTCATATGAAGTTATTGCTGGAGAGCGAAGATGGAGAGCTGCGCAAATAGCGCAACTTGATAAAATTCCTGCAATTATCAAAACATTATCAGATGATGATGCGCTTGAAATCGCAATCATTGAAAATGTACAAAGAAGTAACTTAAATCCAATTGATGAGGCATCAGGCTATAAGAGACTGATTGATATATATGACTACACACAAGAAGACCTGTCAAATGTTATTGGAAAGAGTCGAAGCTATATTGCTAATATATTAAGGTTAACAAACCTACCACTAAAGGTTCAGGAATATTTGTCATCAGGTCAAATGACAATTGGGCATGCAAGGGCACTTATTGGATCTGATGACGCAGAAAAAATTGCGAATCTCATAATCGAAAAGGGATTAAGTGTTAGACAAACAGAAGATTTGTTAAAGCAGAAAAAGACAAACACAATTTTATCTCAGAAAACAAATACCAAAGATCAAAATATTTTAAATTTAGAAAAAACTATAACCGATGCTATTGGTTTCAAAGTTGAAATTCAAACTAAAGATAATAAATCAGGTAAACTAATCATTAGCTATTCTGATAATTTACAGCTCGATAAGATTAAATCAAAACTAATCAATTAATTTTTCATATTAGATATTTTCAATAACACACGCCCTGTTATTTCATCTGCGAGTTCTGCATGGTTTCTGGTGGTTATTATTGCATCTGATATAAATCCCAGGGACGTGGTGACTTGTTCTATACTCCAAATACTAATTTGCCTCATAAAGGATGGATGCCTTTTAAAAAAAATAGGAGGTTTTGATTTTGATATGATATCGTCAATTGATAAGACATTTTTTTCTTTTTCCGTAAGCAACTCCAACAATTTAAGTATATGGTTATTTATAACAATTAGTATTTGGGGTGAGCTAATGGTTTGTAAAACTGAATGATGAAGGACGCTCACTTGTTTGGTCTTTTTCTCAAAGACACAATCCACTAAATCATTAATTAATATATTTTCTGATGAAACCAATGATTGTTCAACATGCTCTCTTGAGATATGGTCACCGTCGGTAAATGGGTCTATTATTTTATTTATTTCAGTTAGCGACTCTAAATAATTTCTTCCCAGTGAGCCAATGATTATTTGTTTTGTATTGCTATCCATCGATAGCTTTCTCTCAGACAGAACATTATTTAAGAGAGATGATAAGTCATTGGAGGTGATTTGATAGCAAGGGATTGATATAAAATTTTGATCTTTATCACATAATATTTTTATTTTTGAAGACGATTTTAATTCGCCGGCTTTTATTATGATTAACGTATCACCATTATTACTTTTTATTGTATCAACTTGTTCTGCATTTAATTCAGATGAGAGGTCTATAAATACAACCTTTCTATCTCCCATTAAACCGTATGTATTGATTTCGTTTTCCAATAAATTGGGATCTTCACTTAGCATTTTGCTATTTAGTCTAGTCAGCAAGAAAGGGTCATTTTTATTTTCTACATAAAAGTTGATTAATGCATGCGTTCTCTCTGAAATTAATCCTTCGTCTTG
>CENU01017009.1_pt1 | contig 11340 bp, 9 predicted proteins | sample 361331 | NCBI WGS metagenome assembly CENU01 (sample SAMEA2619766, study PRJEB7988) | marine metagenome | isolation source: saline water (ENVO:00002010), including
TCCCAGTCTAGGGTTTCAGATCTATCAACTTTTATATATTCGCTGCCCCTATTTTTTTCTAAGATATCGATTGAGTCCTTTGGAAATATTCCTTGACTCCAGAGAGAGCCCTCATAAGTGGGGTATGTACCCCTTTCCTTTGCTAGCTCACTAGATGCATGAATTGCGTAGTAGCTTATTACTTCCATGCTTCGGTCTGCAAATTCAATGGCAGCATCAGAGCAATAAGGAGCGTCTTGCATGTACAACGCGTCTTGGAATCCCATAAGACCCATTCCAACTGGACGATGTTTTAAGTTTGAATTCTTTGCTGTATCTACAGAGTAATAATTAATATCAATTACGTTATCAAGCATCCTTAAAGCGGTTGTAACAGTTTGTTTTACTTTTTCTTGATCTAGTGCGCCGTCTTTCATATGTTGTGGAAGATTGACTGAGCCTAGATTGCATACTGCTATCTCATCATTGCTTGTGTTTAGAGTTATTTCAGTACACAGATTCGATGAATGGATCACTCCAATGTGCTGCTGGGGAGAACGCAAATTACATGAGTCTTTGAAAGTAATCCAAGGGTGACCGGTTTCAAACAGCATAGTAAGCATTTTTCTCCATAGGTCTTTTGCAGGAATTGTTTTATGTTGATCCATTTTCCCCTCGGCTGCCAAAGCCTCATATTCTTCATATTTTTTTTCAAACGCAAGACCAGTAAGATCATGCAGATCAGGCGTTTCGCCTGGAGAAAATAAAGTCCAGTTAGCATCGGATTCAACCCTTTTCATAAATAGATCAGGGACCCAGTTTGCAGTATTCATGTCATGGGTTCTTCTTCTATCGTCACCGGTATTTTTTCTAAGATCTAGAAACTCTTCAATGTCTAAATGCCATGTCTCAAGATAAGCGCACATTGCTCCTTTTCTCTTACCGCCTTGATTGACAGCAACGGCCGTATCATTTGCAACTTTTAAGAAAGGAACTACACCCTGACTTTTTCCATTCGTTCCTTTGATGTAAGAACCCAATGCTCTTACTGGCGACCAATCATTTCCAAGTCCTCCTGCCCACTTGGAAAGTAAAGCGTTATCTTTCATGGCACCAAAAATTCCATCTAGATCATCTGGAATGGTTGTCAAATAGCATGATGACAATTGAGGACGCAATGTACCGGAATTAAATAGAGTAGGAGTTGAGCTCATATAGTCAAAGCTTGACAGTAATCTATAGAACTCAATAGCCCGTTCTTCTTTTTTATCTTCCTCCATTGAAAGACCCATAGCAACTCGCATAAAGAAGATTTGCGGTAGTTCATATCTTGTATCTTGGTAGTGAATAAAGTATCTGTCATAAAGAGTTTGCAGGCCTAAATAGGTGAATTGATAATCTCTATCATGATCAATGGCTTTACCAAGTTTCTTAAGATCAAATTCTTTGAGTTTAGGATCAAGCATTTGAAGTTCAATGCCTTTATCTATATAGGCTTGGAATGCTTTTGGATAATATTTCTCCATTTCTGGGTGTGAGCTTTCTTCTGCTATATTTAAAAATGTTAACGCTTCACTTCTTAACTCATCTAGAAGGATTCTAGCTGTAACAAAACTATAATTTGGCTCTTGTTCAACTTTCGTCCTCGCTGACATGACAAGAGACGACTTCATGTCACTGACAGAAACTCCGTCATAGAGATTCTTTATGGACTCTTCAAGAATCAAGTCTGCACTAACATCCTCCAATCCATCGCATGCATGATTTACAACAGCTGCTAGTCTATTGATGTCTAGAGGAACTAGAGTTCCATCTCTTTTTGTAACTGATATTTCAGGAGCATTGATAGTTGTTTCTTGAGGGGCTTCTTTTGTTCTTTCTGTAGCTCTTTCCTCCCTGTAAAGAATATATTTTCTTGCAACTACATATTCCTCATTGCGCATAAGCTGAAGTTCTACTTGATCTTGTATCTCTTCAATATGAAGAGTCCCACCTGATGGCATTCTCCTTTTAAAAACTTCTTCAACATCTGCCGAAATTTCTTCTACCTTTATGTGAATTCTTTCGCTTGCAGCTGCGTTACCCGACTCGTTTGCGAGGAAGGCTTTGGTGACAGCAACTTTAATTTTGTCTTCTTCAAATGGAACCACCTTTCCATTTCTTTTTATTACTCTCATCTTTCCTGGAGCCGTTATGTTTATTTCATCTGATGCCAGCGCCCCCGCAGCTCCTTGGACAGCAACCTCTTGAGTTTTATTTAACTCTTGTATTGTCATTTTATTTCCTCTAAATTTTCTTTCGTTGGTAAATCTTTCCAAGATTTATCAATGGGTGGGGTTAAAATGTCATTTTTTGATATATTTTTAACCAAAGACAATGTTCTTACATTGTGAATAAATAATCAAGTAAAAAACACAATATATTGTGAATTCTTTTAATTTTTACACAATATACTGTATAAATAGTGTTTATTAATTGTTAGGAAAAAGTTAGTAAATTGTGGATAAATTTGTAATAAGGGAGTCAATATGTCGTTATTAGTTGCAATTGATCAAGGAACAACAAGCACCAGAACGGTTGCTTTTGATCGCGATTTAAACGTAATGCATTCTGAGCAAAAGGAGTATTTATTAAAGTACCCAAAAGATGGTTGGGTCGAAATCGAGCCTGGCGAACTAATGGCTTCAGTTCATAATACTCTTGAACCAGTACTTGAAGCTTGTGACGATATTAGCGCCCTCGGAATTACCAATCAAAGAGAAACAACTTTAGTTTGGGAAGCATCCACTGGAAAACCTATTTATAACGCAATCGTTTGGCAGGATCGAAGAACCGCAGAAGATTGCATGAGATTAAAAAAGGACGGATATGAGGAAATAATAAAAAATAAAACAGGTCTCTTGCTTGATCCATATTTTTCAGCAACAAAAATTTCTTGGATTTTAGATAACGTTGATGGGGCAAGAAAGAAGGCTGCAAATGGTGAGCTAAGATTTGGAACAGTCGATACCTATTTGTTATGGCAATTGTCAGAGGGAGTAATATACAAAACCGATGTAACAAATGCATCTAGAACTAATTTATTTAATATTCATTCAAAAGCTTGGGATCAAGAACTACTCGATATTTTTAATATTCCGCCATCAATTCTTCCAGAAATTCATGCATCTGACGCTGTTTTTGGAGACATCACTAGACAGAATAGAACAATAAAGATTACAGGTGTAATTGGAGACCAACAAAGTGCTTTGGTTGGACAAAGATGTTTTGAGCCAGGCCAAATGAAAGCAACTTTTGGAACCGGCTGTTTTTTAATGGTTAATACCGGCGATCAATCTATCCCATCAACCTCGGGTTTACTGAATACATTAGGATATGGCATTTCTAATAAGACCCCCTTTGCTTTAGAGGGAAGCATTTTCTCAGCCGGAACCATTATCCAATGGTTAAGAGATGAAATGAAATTTTTTCCTGATTCACCAAAAAGTATTGATTTTTTAAGCACAACAGGGAACTCAAAAGATATTTATTTCATTCCAGGCTTTACAGGAATTGGAGCTCCACACTGGAATTCTGAGATCAGAGCCGCACTCTATGGAATAACCAGGGATACATCACAAAAAGACATTACTACTGCGGCTTTTAAAGCCCTTATTTATCAGGTAATTGATATTAAAGACGCGCTTTCAGAAGACGGCATTGAAATTAAAAACTTATCCATTGACGGTGGAATGGCTTCAAATAAGACGTTTTGTCAGCTGCTTTCAGATTATCTTTGTCAAGAAGTAAATGTACCTTCTAGCCTAGAATCAACTGCAATAGGGGCAGCAATCACTGCAGGATTAGGAGCAAATTATTTTTCTATCAATGAGCTGCATGGAGGCGAGAGCAGTTCTGTGATATTTAAGCCTCGAGAAGGAATTTTTGATCCTGAGGATTTAACAAAGTGGAGAAAGTTTCTCAGCATCCTCATGGCGGCATACAATTAAAAGGTATCCTTTGACCATTTAGATTAAAGAAAAAACTCTCCAGAAAGCTTTCAGAGGACCCTAAGGCAAATATTTTAAGGCACGGTTGTAAAAAAATATAATTAAATGCTTTTGACTGTTTTTGTTTATTATTTATTGTAATAAAATAACTTCACTTTTTATTAAGTTTCCCCCTATGAAATATCATGTTTAATTTTAAAACTTTTAATAATATTGCAGAGGATGGCCTTGAGATTTTACGCGAAAATAATTTTCAAGAGGTCCCCGAGAATCCTGATGGTTTACTGCTAAGAAGCCATGCACTTACGGAAGAAGATTTTGGGGAAAATTTAAAATGTGTTGCTCGAGCAGGTTCCGGCACAAACAACATCCCTATAGATGAGGCAACCAAACAAGGAATAGTTGTATTTAATACTCCAGGAGCAAATGCAAATGCTGTAAAAGAGCTAGTGATATGCGGCATGTTGCTTTCCTCACGAGGTATAATTGAAGGCATTGAGTTTGCAAAAAAACTTGATCTTAAAGATCCCAAGGGACTTAATAAAGCAATGGAAGCTCAAAAGAAGAGCTTTGCAGGTAATGAGCTCGATGGAAAAACGCTTGGAATTATTGGATTAGGGTCGATTGGGTCGATGCTTGCTCAGGCTGCACAAACACTTGGAATGAAATTGATCGGATATGATCCATATATTTCAATAGAGAGTGCATGGAGGCTTCCTCGAGAGGTTGGAAAAGCTGAAACAATGGACGAGCTGTTGCAGCATTCTGACTATGTTTCACTTCATGTTCCTCTTGCGGAGGAAACAAAAAACCTTATCAATAAATCAAATCTAAACAAATTCAAAAAAGGAGCAAGGCTGATCAATTTATCAAGAGGCGGGATTGTAAATACTGCTGATGTGATAAAAGAGCTTGAAAATGGGCATTTAGGAAGATTTGTTACTGATTTCCCAACTCCTGAACTCATAAAGCGTTCTACCGAAAAGAATGATGTGGTGCTTTTACCTCACTTGGGTGCGAGTACAAAAGAAGCTGAAGTAAACTGCGCTGTTATGGCTGCAAATCAGATGGTCAACTACCTAAAACATGGCACAATCGTTAATTCTGTAAATTTTCCAAGAATTTCTTTGTCGAGAGGCACTCATCATCGTCTAGTGATAATCAATCACAATGAACCAGGTATGATTAGCAAAATAACTGATTCTATTGCTGAATGTGGTATTAACATTGCTGAAATGACTAATAAAAGCAAGGATAAGATAGCTATCAATTTGATTGATCTAGAGCTTGAGGCGAGTTCTGAGCTTATTCAGCAGCTTGAATCTGTGGAGCATGTGTTGAGCGTAAGATCGCTGAGTATATGAGCTTCTAAAATTAGACATAATTTTCCACAAAACTTTTATCAAACGGTACAATTTGATCCTCTAAACCATCTTGAACTTTATTCGCCCAATCTGGGTCAGATAAAAGGGCTCTTCCAACTGCGATGAGATCAAATTCTGATTTATTTAATTTTTCATGAAGGGTTTTTAGATCGACCGTTTGCGTTTGATGATCGCCAGCATAAAGCTTAATAAAATCTTTATCCAAACCAACGCTTCCTACGCTGATGGTTGGAAGGCCTGTTGCCTCTTTTGCAACTCCTGCTAAGTTCAGACCCTTAGGTTCAAATTCTCCTTCCCAAAAACGTCGATTACTGCAATGCACAAAATCTGCACCTGAACTTTTTAAAATTTGAAAGAATTCATTTAGCTCATTAGGCTCAGATGTTATTTTGGCATCATAGTCTTGTTGCTTCCATTGAGAAATCCTAATTCCAACTTTGAAATTCTCAGATGTATTCGATTTTGCTGCTTGAAGAATTTCTGAAGCAAATCTGGATCTGTTCTTAATGTTGCCTCCATATTCGTCGTCCCTGTGATTAATTTGATCCCAAAAAAACTGATCTATTAAATATCCATGTGCTCCATGAATTTCTACTCCATCAAATCCAAGCTCCTCGCACGCTTTTGTATCCTCAGAATAAATATTTATTAATTCTTGTATTTCCTCATGAGACATTTCATGTGCTACTTTTTTTCCTGGGCGTACATAACCAGATGGAGTGAATCCAGGAACTTCTGGATTGGGAGGCATCCCAGTTTTTCTTATTCCACCCACATGCCATAACTGACAGAAGATAGATGAATTATTTTTATGAACTTCGTTAACAACTTTTTCCCACATTCTTTTAGCATCATCAGATTCTAAGTTTGGACAATTCGGATAGCCGCTAGCAGCATGATGACTAACTTCAACTCCCTCGGTAATGATCAATCCTACACCTCCATGAGCCCTCCTAGCATAGTAGGTTGGAGCGTAATCTTTAGGCACTCCATTAGGGGAAAAATTTCTTGTCATTGGAGCCATTACAACTCTATTTCTTAGACTTAAACCATTCATGTCATATTCTGAAAAAAGAATGTTTTTTTGGTTATTCATATGGAAAATTTATGGTAGGTATAAAGAGAATCTATTCTAGTTTATTTTTTTTTAAAAAAATACTTGCCCACAAAATAAAAAAGTGTTATTTAAAGTCTAGTATTTCTTCCAATCAAAACTGCAAATTCTAGCCATTTTCATTGTAAACTACTGATATAAGGTATTTTTATTAGGAATTGATTAGTTTTTGATCAATTTAGATAAAACCTTTACAAATAAGTCTAAAATATAAGAAAATTAAGTTATCCCAAGCTTTATCCACAGTTTCTGTGGATAAAATTTAAGCATTTTTAAAGAGAAATTTTTTGAGTATTTTAAGTTTTCCTGATGCATGGTTAGAGCCCCTTGGCAAAGGATTTTGTTCGAAATTTTTGTCGGATATGGAATCGAAATTAATTCAAAATCAAGAAGAAAAAGTTACCATTTTTCCTCCAAATAATTTCATATTTCGTGCTTTAAATTTAGTAAGCTTCAAAGATGTAAAAGTATTAATTCTAGGACAGGATCCTTATCATGGTTTTGGCCAAGCAAATGGACTATCCTTTTCTGTAAACCAAGAAATACCAATTCCTCCGTCCCTAAAAAATATTTTTGTTGAACTTAAAAATGATTTAAATATACCTATTTCCTCTCATGGTGATTTGACCTATTGGGCCCAGCAAAAAGTTTTGCTTTTAAACTCTTCATTAACAGTTGAGATGGGCAAACCAAATTCTCATTCAAAATTAGGCTGGGATAAATTGACAGATAAAATTATCAATCAATTGAGCAGGAGGGGGGATATGATTTTTGTTCTATGGGGTAAATCTGCTCAAAAAAAATATACTTTAATTGACAAAAAAAATAATGAAATTTTAGAAACTTCCCATCCATCTCCTTTTTCTGCCAATAGAGGATTTTTTGGATGTAAGCACTTTTCAAAAATTAATAATATTTTAAAACGAGAAGGAGCTGATGAGATAGATTGGCAATTAAAATAGTTAGTTTTTATAGAAAACTATTTATATTGCCAAGACATGATGAAAAAAACTTATCTTTATCTTGGTATGTTTTTCCAATAATTGTAAATTTTGATACTTCTTCTTTTTTTGAATAAACAATCAACCTTGTTTCTTTTTTCAATTTACCAAGATACTCCATACGAGCAATGATCTCTTGACCCTTAAAACATCCTTTCTTAAAGCTAACTCTTGTAATGTGCTGACCAAGTTCATGTGGCCTATATTTTCCTTTCTCATTAAAGTTAATTTGATGGTCTCCTAAAAGCTTTCTATTAAAAGCCCAATCAATCAGCTCAAGACCACTCTTAATTTTTTTGTCATTTGCAATGATTAAAGATAACAATGCTTCATCTGACTGAAAAATGATGTGCTCATCTGAAAGTATATTTTCATCTTTATTTCTTGTAACTCCAGTAACTTTCAAATCAAGGAGTGCTAATGAAACTTTGTAAAATGGTAAAAATTTACTTATTTCGTCTAAGAAAATACCTTTTGAAGATTTCTCGATAATTATTAGCCATCTATTTTTGTCGAAAATAATTTCAAAATTACATAAAACAAACCCTTTTTCATCACATAATGATGAAATCTGTCCGAATTGGTTAGTTATTTGAGTGCAATCAGATGTTACCTGTCCTTGTAAAAGTGTTAAGACAGAGTCAAAATCACCATCTAGATGAATTACAGTTACGTTATCAAGATTAACGGCTCCGAATTTTAATAGCTCAGAATTTAACAATTAATTATAAAAATTTTTAATAGAGATATTACATTAGCTTAGAAAATGAATACAGAAATAAATAAAACAAAATGGAAGTGCAGAAGAGGGCTCAGAGAGCTGGATCTTTTATTTAGGAGATACAGTGAAAATAATTTGGAATCTCTTTCAAAAGAAGATTTTGAGATGTTTAACAGTATTCTAGATCTTGATGATCAACCCCTATATGATTTTATTTTTAAAAATCAGTCTCTTAATAGTCCTGATAAAGAAAAATTTATCTTAAATAATTTAAAAAACTTCATACACAAGTGAAACTATTCGATTTTCTCTTTGTCAAAGCTCGTGAGGAATCTTATGGGAGTTAGCAAAGGAGATGAAATGTTAATTAATGAGACAAAAGCTGGAAATGAAATGGCCTTTGAAGCTTTGGTATTGAAATATACTCCTAAACTTATGTCAGTTTTGACTGGGTACACTAAATCAAAGGATCATGCTGAAGAATTATGCCAAAAAACATTTATTAAAGTCTGGCAGAAAATCAATACTTTTAAAGGTGAAAGCTCTCTATTTACATGGATTTACAGAATAGGAATTAATTTAGCAAAGAATGATTTTGCAAGTAGATTTTCCAAAAATTCAAAGTTTACAGAAAGCTTAGATCAAGATCAGCATGATTTTCCAGAATATCGATCTCCTGAAACAGAATTAATCGCAGCTGAGTCTGAAATTAAAATGATGCAATTCATTCAAAGCCTTGATGAGGATACAAAAACTGCTTTCTCATTAAGGGAGATAGAGGGCAGATCATATGATGAAATAGCCAAGATACTCAATTGCCCAATTGGTACAGTAAGATCAAGAATTTTTAGAGCAAGGCAACTAATACTAGAATTTATGAATCAGGAGAATATTTTAAATGGATAAAAATTTAGAAAAAATGTCTGCATTGTATGACGGCGAGTTGTCACAAAATGAAATGCAAGAAATTATAAAAAAGATGGATTCCGATGAGAGCATGAGAAATGCTTTTTATAAATTTGGATTGATTTCTGAATTGATGCAAAGGCATTCTGAGCAGCAAAAATCAAAAATCACATACCTTCAAAATTATTACAGAAAACTTAATCCACTATTTACTAATTTAGTAACAGCAGCTGCAACAGTTTTGCTTACTCTAATTGTTTTATATCAGTTTGATGATGACAGGTTTAAGGTTGATAAGGAGACTTCATTTCAGCTATCTTCTGCAATTTCAAGTGATCAAGCTAAAATTCAATTGCTTAATGCTGATCAAAATATAATGGAGCACATGATTCAAATAATGCAATCGAATCAATCAAATAGATCCCAGCAGCTTTCTAAAAATTGGATTCCAGTTGGCTTTTCTGTCAGTCCAAATAATCCTAATCAATATTCAAATGGAAGAAATAATTTATTTTTTCATCTTGAAAATAAACAACTAGGTATTAAAAATGTAAAATACTTTAAAGCAAATAATAATTGGATATATTTAATACCCTTAAAAGATGGCAGGCTCTTGACTGCTTACGGAGATATTCCCCCATCAATAGCAGATCAGATGATCCAATCAATTTATCAAAGGAACTAATATGAAGTTGTATCTAAATAAGGTTGCTATTTTATTTCTCATCGCATTTTCGTCCCTCACAAGTGCTGCTTTGCCATCTAATATTTCTGATTTGGTTGAATCATCAGCTCCCGCTGTTGTGAATATAACCTCTCGTAAAGAGGTAAAAATGCAGAATTCTTTAAGGGGTTTTGATGAATTTGAAAGATTCTTTGGCATCCCCAGAGGAAGAGGTTTCCCTCAACCTCAACAACCTGAAACAAGAGAAGCGGTTGCTTATGGCTCCGGATTCATTTTTAAAGGTGGATACTTGCTAACAAACTTTCACGTTATAGATGAAGCTGAGGAAATTACTGTGTCTTTAAACGATAGGAGAGAGTTTTCTGCGGAAGTAATTGGTATAGATCCTCTTTCAGATTTAGCAGTCTTAAAAATTGATGGTAAAAATTTACCAAAAGTTTCAATAGGCGATAGTGAAAACTTAAAAGTAGGTGATTGGGTTGTTGCAATTGGATCGCCATTTTCATTTGATTTTTCAGTTACCGCAGGAATTGTTAGTGCAAAAGGACGGAGTATACAAAATCAAAATATTGGGAATTATGTTCCATTCATTCAAACTGATGTTGCTATTAATCCAGGCAATTCTGGCGGCCCATTATTTGATTTAAATGGAAGAGTTGTTGGAATTAATTCACAAATCTACTCACGAAGTGGAGGCTATCAAGGTCTAGCTTTTGCAATACCAATAGATGTTGCTATGGAAGTGGCAAGCCAAATTATTAATGAAGGAAGTGTTGCTAGAGGATACCTTGGTGTAAGAGTTGGTGAGGTTGATAATGATCTTGCTGAGGCATTGAGCATGGAAAAACCTTATGGAGCGCTTATCACTGATGTTGAAAAAGGCGAGTCTGGAGACGATGCAGGCCTGCAAGCTGGAGATGTAATTATCGAGTTTAATGGAAAAGAGATTAAATTTGGCTCTGATTTACCTCATGTTGTTGGGAGAATTCAACCAAAAACAAAAGCAAATGCAAAAATTATTCGTGATGGAAAAAATGTAAATTTAAAATTCACTCTTGGTGAATTGCCCGCTGATGAAAGAACATTTATTCCAGCAAAATCCGAAATTTCATCTGATCCGCTTGGTCTTAAGATAGAAGATCTTTCTGAGGAGAATTCTCGACCAAATGATCCTGAAAACGGGGTATTAGTCTTAAGAGTAAACAATGGATCTCCTGCTTATGGAAAATTGACAAGAGGGGATATCATTACTGAAGTTATATCTCAAGGTAAGCGGCATACAATTGAAGATGCTGAATCATTTGAGGATCTTGTAGAGGAATTTGAAGAGGGTGATAAATTAGCCATTGTAGGGCGTCGTAATAATAATAGATTCTTTGTTGCAGTAACAGTGGATTAAATTCATCTTAAATGCATCAGAAAAGCTGATAAGAGATCAGCTTTTCTTATAGAATAGTAATGCATTAAACAGAAGATGGATAATATTAGAAATTTCTCAATCATCGCCCATATCGATCATGGCAAATCAACTCTGTCTGATCGATTGATAGAATTTTGTGG
>CENU01007753.1_pt1 | contig 11310 bp, 12 predicted proteins | sample 361331 | NCBI WGS metagenome assembly CENU01 (sample SAMEA2619766, study PRJEB7988) | marine metagenome | isolation source: saline water (ENVO:00002010), including
CACAAAAGAATTTAGAAAGTAGTTTGATTGGTGAGTGGGAATTCAAACTAGATATAAAAGATGTAATCAAAAACTCAGATGAATTAACTGGATTTGAAAAATTAGCAGCAAGAACATTTTCTGGGGTTATTGAAAAAGCACTAGATAAGACAAAAATATTATTCGATTTCAAGAAAGACAATACAGCTGAAATAACTGTAATTACTAGTGAGAGGGCACAAAGTAGAGTCATTTTTAGTTGGGAAATAAATGAAAATGGCTTCTTAGTATTAGATGAAATATCCGAAAAATCTAAAGTTCGACTTGGCGATACTGCATATTGGAAATTCGATAATGACAAATTGATTCCATATGATTCAAAGTCAAATATTAATGAAGGGATATTATTAACTAAAGTAAAATAAAAATTTCGGATTACCCGTTTTTATCTAAATTTGCTGCTTTAAATGAGAGAACTATCATTCTTCATATTAATCCTTCTTTTATCAAACTTTTGTTTTGCCCAAAAAGAATTTAATCTAACTAAATCGTCAGATAATGATATAATATTAGATGGTATTATTTCTAAGGATGAAAAAAGTAATTCAAAAATTGCAACAATTGACTTTGAACAAGAACCGGGTGATAATATTCCAACGAAACTTCAATCAGAAGTATTTATTACATATACTGATACATTCATTTATTTTGGAGTAAAAGCTTATGGTAATCCTGAGAATATTAGAGGACAAATAAAACCAAGAGATGAAGCAGATTATGCAAATGAAGACATGATATTCTTAAGAATTGATCCTTTTGGTGACTCAAGGTCAAATTATATTTTAGGATCAAATGCATTTGGAAGTCAAGTTGACCTTAGAGTTAAGAATGCTACTAGTGAGGAAGATTCTTTTGATGAAACTTATAATACTGTCTTTGAAACTAAAAGCTCAATACTTGATGATGGATATGTTTTAGAATTCAAAATTCAATTAATAATTTTGACCTAGAACCAGAGGATTTTGATCCTTTTAGAGTAAATAGATCTCAATTTTTTCTTAAATTTCAATATCTAATAGGAATTTAAAAAAATGAGAAATAAAATAATAATAGTTGGACTCTTACTTACATTTTCATCATGTGGTATATTTATTGTTGCTGATACTTCTTCAAAACAGACTACCTATGTTAAAGATTTAGCTGAAGTTGATTCAACAGAAAAATTTATTGGAACATATGATTTCACTGTTTTTGGTGTCCCCAGTGTAGGTGAACTTCCAATCAATATGAACATATCTAGAGACGGGGATAAGCTTAAAGCAGAATTTATTGATGATGGTAATGAAACAGGATTTAATATTCTTGAAACGGAAATTGAAGAGGATATCCTCTATGTAGATATATATGTTGAGAGCTATGGAGTTAATATTGCATTTGAAATTTATGTTGATGGAGATAAAGTCTCCGGATATCTAGCAGATCAATTTGAACTCGAGGGAACAATTTCTAGATAATTAATAAAAATTACAGAGGATTAATTAATCACTGAGAAACTTCATACTCAAATTCCCAAAGAGGATTGTCAAGTTTATTGATTATATAATTTAAGGTAAGCTCTTCGCCTGATAAAATATTTTTTTCAGAAATTATTCTTATGTGTTTTATGTTTCCAATTGATTCGTGAGAGTCAGAAACTACTGCTTTACAGTTTGGCATTTCATGATGGTTAATAAATGCCCCTAATGGAAGTCTTATATAATTATCTGGGAATCTTTCATCGTATACATGAGATATTCCTAGGTCAGTATTTGCAGGAATATCTTGGACAGCAAATACGCCAAGACCTTCTATTTTACTATCCTTTATAGTAACAGATTCTGGCAACGGCCTCCACTCTTTTCTCTCTTTCATACGTTTAATTTATGAATAATTATTTATTTGAATCATATGCTTCTAAATATCAGTAACATTCTATCTCGTATTCATTCCACTCTTTATCAGGAGAAGTATTTGGAAAATAATAACATCTCTTTGTGCCATCAGGGAAAGAAACATTTTTATAAAAAGCTGTTGGCACGTGAGCACCAGTATCCAAAATAGTATGAGTAGAACCAAATTCTAGATATATTTCAATCTCTATATCTCCTAAGTCATCTGCCCATGACCTTACTTGTTCTTCCAGATCCACCCATACTCCTCTATTAAGATCATCATATTGAAGAGCAACATTTAAATATGTGAATGTTGAATATAGATTTTCGTATGAATCATTAAATGAACCTGCTGGAGCCATATGACCTCTATCCCATCTATTTGAGTAATAATCATTATCATCTGATGTATAGATAGAATCAACAGTATAGAAGTTCATTCCATCTCTATCTGCATTTTTGACAATGTCTTTAACGGTGTATTTAACCCAGTTTGGTTGTTCAAAAATTTCATTGTATGAAATCTGAAAAATATTTGTTGTAACTAAAATTGAATCTATTTTATCCCTATCTAATTGTTGAGATATTTCTAGTTGATTAAATTGAGGTTCCTCAATAGAGGCTTTATCAGTTGATTTATTTTCTTCTTTCTTACATGAGCCAGTAATGATCAAAAAAATTAATAAATACTTATGCATTATTATTTCTTTAATTTTCTCATTAATCCCTCTTGGGCAACTGAGGCAATCATAGTTCCATCTTCTTTAAAAATACTCCCTCTTGCAAATCCTCTAGAATTTGAAGCACTTGGACTCTCCATGTCATAAAGAAGCCAATCATTAATAGAAAATTTACGATGAAACCATAGAGCATGATCAAGACTAGCATAATACGCTCGGGTTTTAGCAATTTCTTTTCTGTGAGGAAGAGATGCAGTGGCTAATAGTTGATAGTCGCTAACAAATGCTAATAGTTGATGATGAAATTGAAGAGGCATGTCTATTTTATCCTTTAACCTAAACCAACAATGATTAATCGGAAGTGCATTTTCTTTTCTTAAAAAAATATTAGTTCCAACTGGTTTAAAATCGAATACCTTTGGGTGAGCAGCTAAAAAAATTTGATACCTTTCTGCTAATTCATCCTTAAACTTTTCTGCTTGCTCAAAATCTGTAAGTAATAAGTCAGGGCTTAAAACATTAGGTTTTTGAATTTGATGATCATACCCTTCTTCATCCTTTTGAAAAGAAGCAGCCATATTAAAAATTGCTCTTCCCTTCTGGAATGCTACAACTCTTCTTGTTGTAAAGCTTCCACCATTTCTAATATTATCCACTTCGTAAGTGACTGTTTCTTTTAAGTCTCCAGGTAAAATAAAGTACCCGTGCATAGAATGAGCTATTCTATCTTCTGGCACAGTTTGATATGCTGCATGAAGTGACTGACTTAAAACTTGTCCTCCAAATATTCTGCCCCAGACTGTTTTATAATTTTGACCCTCAAATTTGTTATCGCCAATCTTTTTCAGCGTAACTATTGAAATTAATTCCTCTATATCCATATGATTTCAAAAAAACTTTTGAAAACCCAATAAAATTGGGATTTCATCGGATAAAGTTAACTACAATTAATTATCTTTAACCCCAATTTAATACAAATTTTAATGAAAAAAATATTAGCTACAGCATTTCTAGCTCTAACGTTTTACGCTTCAAATGCACAGGAAATCAGTTTTGTTGAATATGATTTAGATAATGGTTTACACGTTATTCTTCATCAAGATAATAGAGCTCCAGTAATTACAACTGCTGTCTCTTATCACGTTGGATCCAAAGATGAAGAAGAGGGTCGAACTGGGTTTGCTCATTTTTTTGAACATCTTCTTTTTGAAGGAACAAAAAATATTGAAGGAGGTCAATGGTTCAAAATTGTTGAGGCCAATGGTGGATCAAACAACGCATATACATCGGATGATCAGACTTATTATTATGAAGTCTTTCCTTCAAATAAATTAGAATTAAGTCTATGGATGGAATCTGAAAGAATGTTACACCCAATAATAAGACAAGATGACAGGATTACATTACAGGAAGGTGTTGTAAAAGAGGAAAAAAACTTTAGACTTAGAAATGCTCCGTATGGTGCTCTACTGTACGCCGTAAGAAGTAATCTATACAAAAAACATCCATACGGGAGATTAACAATTGGTCTAGATAAGGATTTAACGGCTGCAAATATTGATGACTTTAAAAAGTTTAATGCTAGATATCATAAACCAAATAATGCCACTCTAGTTGTTGCTGGAGATATTGATATTGATCAAACAAAAGAGATGGTAGAAAAGTATTTTGCTGATATTCCAAGTTCTGATGATGTTGTTCGAAATCTTCCTAAAGAAGATCCTATTAAGGAAACGATTCGTTCTGTATGGTATGATCCAAATATTCAAGTTCCTGCTCTACTAGTTGGTTATATTACACCTAAAATGAACACAAGGGAAGCAAGAGTATTAAGTCTTCTCTCAACATATTTAAGTGATGGTAAAAGTTCAGTGCTTTATAAAAGAATGGTAGATGAAAATAAGATGGCGCTAGCAGTTCAAACTGTTAACTTAGCACAAGAAGACTATGGTACTTATTTAATGCTAGCTCTACCTCTAGGAGAAATTACTCTAGAGAAACTACTATCCGAGATTGATGAAGAGATTGAAAAAGTTAAGAACGAATTAATTACTGACAGAGACCTCGAAAAACTTCAAAATTCACTAGAAACACAATTTGTTAATAGAAACGCCTCAATTGAAGGAATAGCAAATTCTTTATCTGACTATTATACTTTTTATGGAGATACAGGATTAATAAATAGTGAACTTGATATTTATAGAAGTATTACAAAAGAAGAGATTAGAGATGTTGCAAAAAAATATCTTAATTCAAATCAAAGGGTAATTGTTGATTATTTACCAGGTGATGAAACTAATAAAACAATAATAGAGTAATGGAAAAAAAATTAAACAACATATTAAAAATAAAAATTGTAAAGAATATCATCTTAATTCTTGCAATAGTATTTACCGGAAGTTTGCACTCGCAACTTGATAGATCAATAATTCCTGAGTCCGGACCTTCACCAGAGATATCTTTTGGAAAACCACAAATTTTTAAATTGGAAAATGGTCTTACTGTATTAGTGGTAGAGAATAATAAACTCCCAAGAGCTTCTGCTTCACTTTCATTTGACAATCCATTAATCTATGAAGGAGAAGTTGCAGGTGTAAGTTCAATCCTTGCTGAAATGATTGGAAATGGGACACAGTCTATCTCTAAAGAAGATTTCATTGAAGAAGTCGACTACATGGGAGCATCTTTAAGTGTTACAGGATCTGGTGCATTTGCAGGTTCTTTAAAAAGATATTTTCCTAGAGTACTTGAATTAATGGCCTCTGCAGTTTTAGAACCATTACTTACTCAAGAAGAATTTGATAATCAAAAAAACCTTATTAAAGAGAGTCTAAAAACTTCAGATAAAGATGTTTCAACTACAGCTTCTAGAGTTCAAGATTTAATTACTTTTGGTCCGAAACACCCAAACGGTGAATTCATCTCTCAAGAATCTCTTGACAGAGCAACCTTAAAAGACGCTGTTGATTTTTACAACAATTATTCTAGTCCAAATAATGCTTATTTAGTTATTATAGGGGATATAGAGTTTGAGCAAGTTAAATCAAAAGTAACTGAACTTTTCAGCCCATGGGAGTCTAAACAGGTAACTAGTGAATCATTTCCTCAACCAGAGAGTCCAAATGAGACTGAAATAATTTTTGTTGATATGCCAAATGGTGTTCAGTCTGTTGTTTCAGTTATGAATACTGTTGACTTTAATAAAAAAGAGTCAGACTATTTTTCAGCTTTGGTTGCAAACAGAATATTAGGAGGTGGTGGAGCTGGTAGGCTATTCAACAACCTTAGAGAGGATAAAGGATGGACATATGGTTCATATTCTGGAATATCTGAAAGCATAAAAACTAAGGGGAGAGTTATAGCTCAGGCACAGGTAAGAAATGAAGTTGTAGACAGTGCAGCTGTAGAGATTTTAATGGAACTTGATAAAATGAGAAATACTCTTGTAACAGATGAGGAAATCAACTCAGCTAAGGCAAAATATACTGGGAACTTTGTTTTGTCACTTGAAGATCCTTCAACTATTGCTGGAATTGCACTTAATATAATTACAGAGGATCTTCCAGAAGACTATTACAATAGTTTTCTTGAAAACATAAATAATGTTACTAAAGAAGATATTCAAAAAGCTTCTCAAAATTACTTTACCCCAAACAAAACAAGAATTTTCATTACTGGAAAAGGAAGTGAAATTATAGAGAAGATTGACAATATTGAATACAATGGAAAAGAACTTTCAATTCGATACTTTGATAAGTTTGGTAACGAAATCCAAAGGCCAGACTATTCTGTATCAACAGATGTAAGTGCAGAAGGAATAGTAACTAATTACATTAATTCTATTGGCGGTAGAGATAGACTAGAAAAAGTTGAATCTATTGAAATTTCAGGAAATGCTAATCTAAATATGCAAGGCCAAAGCTTTGTTTTAGAGTTCTATTCTCTGAAAAACAATCAGAATCAATCTGTAGCAACAGTAACTGCAGGAGGTATGATGGTGCAAAAAAGTGTTTTCAATAAGTATCAAGGATATAATGAGGTTAATGGCCAAAGAATACCTCTAACAGATTCAGAACTTGAAAATGCTATCATTGATTCAGCTTTATTCTCTGAATTAAATTATGATTTTTCAACGATTGAACTTGTTGGAACTTCAGTTGTAAATGACGAAAAAGTTTATGAAATTAAAATAACTGATAATAAAACTGAGTATTATTCAATTGAGTCAGGTCTTAAAGTAAAAGAGATTGAAACAACAGAAGTAGAAGGAAATCAGATTGTTGTTGAAACAACTGTAAATGAGTATGAAGAAGTTGATGGAGTTTTAATCCCTAGCGAAATAAATCAGGTAACTCCTGCTCTACCAATACCTGGTGGAATTACTATAAAGTTTAGTAAAATTAAGCTCGATGTAAAAACTTCAGATTCTGATTTTAATTAAGAGTGAAAAAGGCTAATTAGAGGCACCTTTAGTGGGTGCCTTTTTTTTTGTGACTAAATAAACTCCTAGCAAAATTATACTTGTTCCAAAAAACTGAGTTAATTTAAATTCTTCACCATCTAACAGTCCCCAAAAAATTGCAACAACTGGCATTAAATATGTTGTTGATACAGAAAACACTGGCGTAGATATAGCCAGTAATTTTATATACATCACCTTTGCAATTGCCGTTCCAAATAGTGCAAGTATTACTATGTAAACTATAGACTCTAATATTAATGGATCTGATGTAAAATCAGAAAATGGGAAGTTAGAGAAAAATAGTACAATAAAAGCTGGAATAAACATGAATAAAAAACTCATAAATACTATACCTAGTGCTGGTATATTTGGAAGCTTATATTTTAAAAGATTTGCATTAACTGCATAGCAGAAAGCTGCTAGTACAATAAACATAACAAAAAGAATGTTAAAGGACGAAGATAGAAGTTCATTATTTATTAATACAACAATTCCTAGAAAACCTATAATTACTCCAATTACTTGTTTTTTTAATAAATCTTCTCCAAAAATGATTACACTAATTAATAAAGTAAAGAGTGGTGTTAGTGAAACCATTACTGCAGTAACAGAACTTGAAATTTCAGTTTCGGCAAATGCAAACAAATATGCAGGAAAGAATGAGCCTACAAATGCTGAGATAGCAACCCATTTCATTTTATTTTTTGGTATGTGTTTGATTTTATTGTATCCTATAGGCGCTATTAATATAGTTGTTATAATTACTCTAAGTGACCCAAGTTGAACAGGTGTAAGGCCTGTTAAGCCTTTTTTAATTAGTATATATGAGCTTCCCCATATAAAAGATAGAATAATCAAAGTTCCCCATTTTCTAAGATTTAAGTTCACCGATTATTTATTTTTTGGCATTATTAACTTTACTTGCTTAATTCTTTTTTTATCAACTATTTCTATAACAAACTTCAAAGATTCATGTTTTATAACCTGTCCAACTCTTGGAATTTTTTTAACTTTTTCAATTAAAAATCCACCTAGAGTTTCAATCTCGGTTGAAATATCGTCAAATGAGGTTGAGTCTTTTAAACTTATTGCTCTGTAAAAGTCTTGAAGATTAATTTTTGAATCAAAAATATATGTAAAATCATCAAGCTTAGAGAATAAATTATCTTCATCATCAAACTCTCCACTAATTTCTCCAAAGATTTCTTCAATAACATCTTCTAATGTAATTATTCCTGAGGTTCCTCCATACTCATCAACCACAATTCCAATATGTATTTTTTTAGTTTTAAACTCTGTCAATAAATCATCAAGCTTTTTATTTTCAGGAATAAATAGTGGTTTTCTTAGTAAGTCTTTCCAATTAAAATTATCTTTTTCTAGATGTGGTAATAGATCTTTGACATAAAGCACACCTTCAATCTTATCTAGATTATCATTATAAACTGGAACTCTAGAGAATCCTTTATCAATAAGATTATCTAATATTTCAGCAAATTTTTTATTTACATCAAGTGCAAAAACATCTACTCTAGGGCACATTATCTGCCTTGTTTCAACATTTCCAAAATTAACAATGCCTGTAAGAATCTTTTTCTCCTCTTTACTAGTTTCCTTTGAATCAGTGAGTTCAAATGCCTTAGAAAGTTTATCGACAGAAAGCTTTTTTGAGTCCTTAACTAAATTTGATTCTAAATAGCTCATAGATTTACTCATTGGTCTGTTGAATAAAAAAAGTACATATCTATCTAGAAAATAAATTGGATTCGCCATTATTTTTGAAAAAACTAATGGGTTCCTATTAGCATAAATTTTAGGAAGAATATCCCCTATGAATAAAATTAACATCCCAATTAAACCAACTTCAATTATAGTTTCAAGGATAGGGCTATTGAGTGAACTCAAATATGGATTATCAATAGAAGCAAACAAAATAACTATGGCAATATTGATGAAGTTATTTGAAATTAATATAGTGGCAAGTAATCTTTTAGGTTTATCTAGAAGTGAAAGTATTTTAGATATTAATCTATTGTCTTTTTCATCGGGTATGTCTGACTTATCTAAGGAGAAGAAAGCTACCTCAGAACCAGATGTTAGAGCTGATAAAATTAGAAATAAAAAGATTAAAAGATATTTAACTATCACAGAATTCTAGTATTTATTTGTGGGTATTCTAGAATGGTAAATCGTCTTCAGCCTGATCACTTGTCTGATTATTTGTAGTTGTTGATTCATTAGATTCAACATTAAGGGAAGACTCTTTTTTTGTAGATAAGAAAGTAAACTCATCAACATTCACTTCAGTAGTATATCTGTCAGCACCATCATCTCCCTGCCATTTTCTTGTTCTAAGTTTTCCTTCAACATAAACCTTATCTCCTTTAGATAGGTATTTCTCGCATATTTCCGCTGCTTTATTTCTTAAGACAATATTATGCCAGTCTGTGTTTGTTACTTTTTCATTTGTTGACTTATTGGTGTATGTTTCATTAGTAGCCATAGGGAATCTTGCAATACATCCACCATTATCAAAGTGCTTGATCTTAACATCATCACCCAGGTGACCTATTAACATAACTTTATTTAGAGTTCCACTCATATATATGTTTATACAGCTAATATACAAAAATAGAGTACCTACAATAATTTCTTATTAATAAAATTATTAATGGGAACAGGGAAGTTATAGTTACTTAGTTGGGATAAATTTATACCTGATGAAATCTCCTTTTCAATCTTAAATTTATGAAATGTTATTTGCAGAATTTGGTGTGATAAAACATGTTTAACATTATGTCTTGAATACTTCTCAATTTTGATAGGGGTCTTTTGTGAATTAATAAATTTTATAAAACTAGATATTCGCATAATATCATCAACTTTAAAGTTAGTTTCTATTAAGGGGAACTGATTAAGTTTAAACCATATATCTTTTTCAACCCGTTTTTCGACAATGGTATTATTTTTTTTGTCTATTAAAACTATATAGTTAAGAAACCTTTCTTTTATTTTTTTCTTTTTTAGTTTGACCGGTAGCTTTTCAACTTCGTTCTTATCAAGTGCTACACATTTTGAACCTAAAGGACATGTGTTACAATCAGGAAAAGGAGTACATATCAATGCGCCAAATTCCATCATGGCTTGATTAAAGTCTCCTGGATTGTCTGTTTTATCAATTAATTTTTTTCCAATCTCTTTGACTTTACTTTGAGTTTTTTTAGAATCAATTGGATCTTTTATACCAAAGTATCTCGATAGAAATCTTAGCACATTCCCATCAACAACTGGGTTATATTCATCGAAACAAATAGAGGATATTGCGCTTGCGGTATAATCGCCAATTCCCTTTAATTTTATTAAATCTTCATATCTAGAAGGGAATATTCCTTTAAGGTTGTTAAAAATTTCTTTTGAAGTTTTATGAAGATTGATTGCCCTATTATAATACCCCAATCCTTGCCAAAGCTTAAGAACTTCACTTTCTTTTGAAATAGAGAGTTCCTCAATATTTGGAAATCTCTTCATAAAGTTATTATAATATTGAGTGCCTTGAGAGACTCTAGTTTGTTGAAGAATTATTTCTGAAATCCAAACACTATATGGATCTTTATTCTTTCTCCATGGCAAGTCTCTTTTGTTAATTAAATACCATTTAAGTAATTGGTTTTCCAAGGACATCTAGTAATTTATTAGTGGCTAATTATATGTTACTAAATCACTAATTTATAATTTAAATTTATATATTTGCTAGCCTTAAAAGCTAATTGTATAACCAATATAACAGAAAAATGACAAAGGCAGATATTGTAAAAAATATATCAGATCAAACAGGAATGGATAAAACTGATGTACAGATGATCGCTGAAAAATTTATGGATGAAATTAAAAATTCTCTCCAAAATAATAATAATGTTTATCTAAGAGGTTTTGGAAGTTTTATAATTAAAACAAGAGCAGAGAAAACAGGTAGAAATATTTCACAAAATACTGCTGTAATTATCCCAGCTCATAATATTCCAGCATTTAAACCTTCGAAAACTTTTGTCAAATCTGTTAAGCAGAACGTTCCAGTTAGCTAATTATAAATTAGATATATATGCCTAGCGGTAAAAAAAGAAAAAGACATAAAGTTGCTACTCACAAGAGAAAAAAAAGAGCGAGAGCAAACCGTCATAAAAAGAAATAGTGTTAGGGATTACACTTTAAAAATCCCAAGTTCTTTGAAATAACATATAACGAAAGTTATATAATTATT
>CENU01159211.1_pt1 | contig 11307 bp, 9 predicted proteins | sample 361331 | NCBI WGS metagenome assembly CENU01 (sample SAMEA2619766, study PRJEB7988) | marine metagenome | isolation source: saline water (ENVO:00002010), including
TTTGCCGGCGGCAGCGGCCTCGGCAACCATCGCGGCGAAATCACCGGCATCGACAATCCCCTCGATATAGAGGCCGGCCGCCGTGACCCGCGGGTCGGCCAGCAGACTTCGCGCCATGTCGGCAAGGCTTGTCTGGGCCTGGTTGCCGACACAGGCCGTATAGGCGATGGGAACGCCGCGCGCCTGCATCGAAATGTTGATGGCAATGTTCGATGACTGGCTGATGATGGCGACACCGCGATCGACAGCGCGCCCGCCATGCTGGTCAGGCCACAGCATCGCCCCGTCCAGATAGTTCAGAACGCCGTAGCAGTTCGGGCCAAGAAGCGGCATGTCGCCGGCAGCCTCGACAAGCTGCTGTTGCAGATCGTCATCACCGGTCTCGGCAAAGCCGGAGGCAAAGCAGACCGCGCCGCCACACCCCATCGCCGCCAGTTCCGCTGTCACCTCGATCACCGCATGCCGGTTGATCCCCAGAAAGGCGGCGTCGGGTGCTGACGGCAATTCCGAAAGGCTGCGGAAACAGGGGATGCCATGGATTTCGTCACGCTTTGGATGGACCGGCCAGATGTCGCCGTCAAAGCCGGCTTTCAGACATTGCTCGATGACATTCTCGGCCCACCATCCGCCAAAGACGGCAACCGAGCGCGGACGGAACAGACGCGACAGCCCGTCCATCCTATCCCCCGAGCGGGCGCAGCAGGTCGCGGCTGATGATGTGCCGCTGGATTTCCGATGTGCCATCCCAGATTCGCTCGACCCGTGCGTCGCGCCAGAACCGTGCCAGCGGCAGGTCATCCATCAGACCCATTCCGCCATAGACCTGGATCGCCTCGTCGGTGACCCGCGCCAGCATCTCCGACGCATAGAGCTTCGCCGAGGCAATCTCGCGGTTGGCTGGCAGGCCCTGATCCAGCCGCCAGGCAGCCGACAGCGTCAGCCAGTCGGCGGCGTCGATCTCGGTGATCATGTCGGCAAGCTTGAAGCTCACCCCCTGGAACTTGCCGATCTGCTTGCCGAACTGCTTGCGCTCGACGGCGTAGTTCAGCGCATAGTCAAAGGCCCGGCGGGCCCGGCCGACACACATGGTGGCGACAGTGATGCGGGTGGCATAGAGCCAGGTGTTCATCACCTCGAAACCACCATCGACCTTGCCAAGAACCTGACTGTCGGGAAGACGGCATTCCTCGAATTTCAGGATCACATTGTCATAGCCGCTATGCGAGACCGAGTTGTATCCCGGCAACACCTCGAACCCGGGATGGCCGCGATCGACAAGGAAACAGGTGATCCGTTTCTTCGGGCCATGCGGCGTGTCATCAACGCCGGTGGCCACAAAGACGATGAAAAAATCGGCGTGGCCGCCGCCGGAGATGAAATGTTTGGTGCCGTTCAGCACCCAGTCGCCGCCGTCGCGCCGGGCGGTTGTGTTCATGCCGCGGACATCCGATCCGGCATCCGGCTCGGTCATCGCCAGCGCGTCCATCTTCTCGCCGCGCACAGCCGGCATCAGATAGCGCTCGATCTGGTCACCCTCGCAAGCCATGAGGATGTTCTGAGGCCGTCCGAAGAAATGCGTCAGCGCCATCGAACCGCGGCCAAGCTCGCGCTCGAGAAGGGCAAATTCCAGATTGTTCAGGCCGCCGCCGCCGACGGATTCGGGAAAATTCGAGGCATAGAACCCCATCTCCAGAACCTTCGATTTGATTGCTTCACCCATCTCCTCCGGCACATGGCCAAGGCGCTCCACCTCATCCTCGAGCGGATAGATTTCGGTCTCCACAAAGCTGCGGACGGTGGAGACGATCATCTCCTGCTCTTCGCTCAATCCGAACTGCATGGTCGTTCTCCTCGGTTTCAGCTGCCAATGGCGCGGCCAGCGCCTTCGGGGCGCGGCAGGGCGTCATGGGCTGCTGCCAGCTCGGCAAGTTTTGCCGCCACCGCGTCGGATGGCAGGCTGGACGAGCGGCTGTTGATATCGACATGGATCAGCATGTGCTCACCGGTGGCAAGAAGCCGTGGCTCCTGGCTCTCACCGTCGCCTCCGGCAGCATAAAGATGGTGGAACAGCTGCAGTTTCTTGCCAGCGCCGTGAAGCACCTGTGAGGTGGCAAAGATCTCGCTTCCTGCTGTCACCTCGTCAAGATGCCGGATATGTGTCTCGACGGTGAAATAGCTGCCGCCGGCGGCAAGATAACCGGCATCAACACCGATCCGGCGCATCACCGCGTCGGTGGCCATCGAGAAACAGTCAAGATAGCGGGCCTCGTTCATATGGCCGTTATAGTCGGTCCAGGCGGCTGGCACCTGCTGGCGCATGGTCTCGATCGGCCGGTCTGTGCTGTCGTCAGCGGCGGCGGCCGGCACCATGTCATAGAGCGCCGTTTCCCAGGCAGACAGGGTGCGCCCGGCACCCCAGTCATTTGCTTTCAGCGCCTGCATGATGGCGACAAGGTTGTCATCGCGAATCCGTTCAAGCTCGCGGATCGAATGCATGCCGGACTGCGTGTCAGACTGGTCGGAAATGGTCTTTACCAGCTCGTCGGTCAGCTCTGGCACATCCATCAGCTTGGTCCAGGGCCATTTCAGGCAGGGGCCGAACTGCGCGATGAAATGCGCCATGCCGGCCTCGCCGCCGGCAACACGATAGGTCTCGAACAGACCCATCTGTGCCCAGCGCAGGCCAAAGCCGAAGCGGATGGCATCATCGATTTCCTCGGTGGTGGCGATGCCGTCCTTGACCAGCCAGAGCGCCTCACGCCAGACAGCCTCAAGGAAGCGGTCAGCGACAAAGGCCTCGATCTCCTTGCGGATGCGAAGCGGATGCATGCCGATGCCGGCAAAGAAGCTGGCGGCGCGTTCGATGTTTTCCGCCGTCGTGGACCGTCCGCCGACAAGCTCCACAAGCGGCAGCAGATAGACCGGGTTGAACGGGTGCGCGACAAGAAGCCGTTCCGGACGGTCCATCTCGTCCTGGAGGTCGCTTGGCAGAATTCCCGAGGTCGAGGATGTGATCAGCGCCTCGGCAGATGCTGCCGCCTCGATCTCGGCATACACCGCCTGCTTGACATTCAGCCGTTCCGGCACGGCCTCGACGATCAGCTCGGCCCCGGCCACCGCATCGGCGATGGAACGGGCGAAGATCATCTCTCCCGGTGCTGGAAGGGGTGCCATGGTCAGCCTGCCGATGGCGTGCTCGGCATTCGCCATCACCTCGGCGACTTTGCGCGGGGCTTCGGGATCAGGGTCGAAAATGCCGACATCGACACCATTCTGGATCAGCCGCGCGACCCAGCCGCCACCGATCACGCCACCACCGATGACCGCGGCCCGAACCGGTTTTCTCGCTGCTGTCACGGGTGCTGAACCTGCTGATGTTGCCATATCGCAAACTCCTTGAAGAGCGGGCCGGGGCTAGACTGGCGCGCGCTTGGTCAGCTGAAGCTGCTCGCGCACCGCGTCCGGCCCGATGATGCTGGCGCCCATAGTCTCGACGACAGTGACGGCCTTCTCGACAAGCTGGGCGTTGGTGGCGAAGACCCCGCGCGACAGATAGAGATTGTCTTCCAGCCCGACCCGCACATTGCCGCCGGCAAGTATAGATGCCGCCGGATAGGCCATCGCGTTGCGACCGATGGAAAAGGCGGAAAAGACCCAGTCCTCGGGCACATTGTTCACCATTGCCAGAAGCGTATTGAGATCATCCGGCGCGCCCCAGGGGATGCCCATGCACAGCTGTACCAGCGCTGGACTGTCGATATGGCCCTGCTCCGCCAGATATCGCGCAAACCATAGATGGCCGGTGTCAAAGGCTTCGATCTCCGGCTTCACGCCAAGCGCCTGCATCTGTTTTGCCATCTCGACCAGCATCGCGGTGCTGTTGGTCATGATGTAGTCGCCATGACCGAAATTCATCGTGCCGCAATCAAGTGTGCAGATTTCCGGACGGCAGTCCGCGACATGCGCCAGCCGTTCTGTCGCCCCGGCCATGTCGGTGCCGGTGGCGTCCGGCGGCAATGGTGTTTCCACGCCGCCAAGCACCAGATCACCGCCCATGCCAGCAGTCAGGTTCAGCACCACATCTGTCTGTGAGTCGCGGATCCGTTCAGTGACCTCACGGAACAGCGCCGGATCGCGCGATGGCGCCCCGGTCTCGGGGTCGCGGACATGGCAATGTACAACAGCGGCGCCGGCACGGGCCGCCTCGATGGCGCTGTCGGCAATTTCGGCCGGGGTGACCGGCACCTTGTCCGACTTGCCGGTGGTGTCGCCCGAGCCGGTGACGGCGCAGGTGATGAAGACGTTGCGATTCATGGCGAGCGGCATGGCGGTCTCTCCTCCTCGCGGCCCGATGGGGTTTGCGTGAACCGGGACGCATGGTGTGGAATTCGCGATCACATTTTCGCAAATTCTTCCGCATTGCAACCGCTTTGAAAGCTGGCGCGGCGCTTCCTCGGACTTCGCTCTGGCCGCGGCTTCGAATCCGGCAGAAACGGAACAGAAACTGGCGGTTTTCTCGCACGTCACAGGCCGGTCTGCGCAAGCATGAATAGAGGGCAGATGCCGATGGGGAGAAAGGACAAGAGCGCCATGAACGCGCCAGGACGACCGGTACGACGTGGCCGCAAGCAGCGGCCCGGGGATTCGCAGCCATCGCAGATCGACTGGCGCGACATCCGCAACCATATGGCGCCGCTGGCGCCGCTCAGCGCCGACCAGATCGAATCCGTCCATCTGGCCTCGCTTCGCCTTCTCGAGGAATACGGGATAGAGGTGATGAGCGAGCGGGCCCGCGATGTCTATCGCCGCGCCGGAGCCGAGGTGGATGACGCCAGCATGGTGGTGCGCGCCGACCGTGGTCTGATCGAAGCCGCCATCGCCAGCGCGCCATCCTCTTTCACCCTGACGCCGGTGAATCCGGCCCACGCGCTGTGCATCGGCGGTGATCACATCCATTTCGGGATGGTGTCGGGCGCACCGAATGTGCATGACATACGGGGTGGCCGGCGGAGCGGCAATTTCGCCGATTACAAGAAGCTGATGAAGCTCGGCCAGAGCTTCAATGTCATCCATTTCTTTGGCAACCAGACGCTGGCACCGAATGATCTTCCGGTGAACACGCGTCATCTCGACACCTGCTTTGTCAATCTGACGATGACCGACAAGGTGTTTCTGTCCATGTCGATCGGTGAAGGGCGGGTGCGCGATGCGGCACGGCTGACCGCCATCGCCCGCGGGCTGACCATGGACCAGCTTGCCAAGGACCCGACATCGATCACCAACATCAATATCAATTCGCCGCGCAAATTCGACACCGAGATGTCGGCGGCGGCGATGGCCATGGCCGAGATGGGTCAGGCCACGGTGATCACGCCCTTTACGCTGATGGGGGCGATGACGCCGGTAACGCTGGCAGCCGCCCTGACGCAGCAGAATGCCGAGGCGCTGTTCGGCATTGCCCTGACGCAGCTGGTGCGGCCAGGCGCGCCGGTGGTCTATGGCGGCTTCACCTCGAATGTCGATATGAAGACCGGTGCCCCGGCGTTTGGCACGCCGGAAAACACCCTTGCCAACATTGCCGGCGGACAGCTGGCGCGGCGCTACAGGCTTCCCTACCGGACAAGCGCCTGCAGCGCTTCGAACGCGGTTGACGCGCAGGCGGTGTGGGAAACGCAGATGGCGCTGTGGGGCGCGGTCACCGGCCATGGCAATCTGATCTACCACTCCGCCGGATGGGGTGAAGGCGGGCTTGTTGCCGATTTCGAGAAGGTGATCGTCGATTGCGAGATGCTTCAGGCGATGGCCGAATTTCTCACCCCGCCAAGCTTCTCCGATGCCGATTTCGGCTTCGCCGCGCATGACGAGGTCGCGCCGGGCGGCCATTTCTTCGGGGCCGGGCATACCATGGAACGCTACCAGTCTGCCTTCTACAGTCCGTTCCTGTCGGACTGGTCGAACAACGAGAACTGGCGCGACGCCGGTGGGCGCACCACCACCGAACGGGCGATGGAGATCTGGCCCAGAATGCTGGAGGCGTATGAACCCCCGTCAATGGACCCGGCGCGCATCGAGGAGATGCAGGCCTATATCGAGACACGGCGGGCCGAAATCGGCAGTGGCGAGCCCTAGGATCGGCCGCACCGGCCAGCTTGCGATTTGGCAAAAAGCCGGTACATTCTTCCTCTCTGTTTTCTACATTCCAGACCATGGGGTATCGACGCATGACTCTTTCGCATTTCATCGGTGGTGAAGAGGTGGCTGGCAGCAGCGGCCGCCAGCAGGATGTTTTCAACCCGGCCACCGGCGCGGCGACAACAGCAGTGCCGCTGGCGAGCGGTGCCGAGGTGGATGCGGCGGTGGCAGCGGCAAAGGCGGCGCTCCCCGCATGGTCGGCGACGCCCCCGGCGAAGCGCGCCCAGGTGATGTTCAATTTCCGCGACAGGCTGCGTGACAATCTTGACGAACTGGCGACGCAGATTTCGGCGCAGCATGGCAAGACGTTCGATGACGCAAAGGGTGAAGTGGCACGCGGTCTCGAAGTGGTGGAATTCGCCTGCGGCATTCCGCATCTTCTGAAGGGCGAATACTCGCCCCAGGTTGCCGGCAATGTCGACAGTTTCTCGATGCGTCAGCCGGTGGGTGTTGTTGCCGGCATTACCCCGTTCAACTTCCCGGCGATGGTGCCGATGTGGATGTTCCCGATGGCACTGGCCTGCGGCAACACCTTCGTGCTGAAACCGTCCGAGCGCGACCCCGGCGCGCCGATGATGCTGGCCCGTCTTCTTGCCGAGGCCGGCCTTCCCGAAGGCTGCTTCAATGTCGTGCATGGCGACAAGGAGGCTGTCGACGCGCTTCTCGACAATCCGGATGTCGGCGCGATCAGCTTTGTCGGCTCCACAGCCATCGGCAAATACATCTATTCGCGGGGCTGCGCGAACGGCAAGCGGGTGCAGGCGCTGTGCGGCGCGAAAAACCACATGATCATCATGCCTGATGCCGACATGACCCAGGCTGTCGACGCGGCGATGGGCGCGGCCTATGGCTCTGCCGGCGAACGCTGCATGGCGATCTCGGCGGTGCTGGCCGTCGGTGATGACACTGCAGACCGGTTTGTCGAACAGCTTGCCCCGAAGGTGCGCGCGCTGAAGATCGGCCAGTATGACGAGCCTGGTGTCGAGATGGGCCCGGTGATCACCGCCGAGGCAAAGGCACGGATCGAAGGCTATATCGACCAGGGCGAGAAGGATGGCGCCGAGGTGGTTGTTGATGGCCGCGGGCTGAAGCTTCAGGGCTATGAGGACGGTTTCTTTGTCGGTGGCACGCTGCTCGACAGGGTGACCCCTGACATGTCCTGCTATCGCGACGAGATCTTCGGGCCGGTGCTTTCGGTGCTGCGCCCGCAGAGCTATGAGGAGGCGCGCCAGCTGGTGATCGACCATGAATATGGCAACGGCACCGCCATCTTTACCCGTGACGGTGACGCGGCACGTGATTTCGCGACCAACGTCAATGTCGGCATGGTCGGCGTGAATGTGCCGATTCCGGTGCCGGTGGCCTATCACAGCTTCGGTGGCTGGAAGGCCTCGATGTTCGGCGATCATTCCATCCATGGCATGGAAGGGGTGCGTTTCTACACCAAGCTGAAGACGGTGACGGCACGCTGGCCATCCGGAATCAAGGAAGGCGCGGTCTTCAACTTCACCGCCGGAAGCGAGGTGAAATAGCCGCGGCCTGTCACGGCAACGTTACTTGCATGAAAAAATGAGCGCTGCCCAGAATCGGGCAGCGCTTTTTTCATGCGCACAATTCTGGGGAGACGAGAGATGACAGCAACCGACAAGCCAGCGCCGAATCCCGTCGGCTGGTTCGAGATCTATGTCGCCGACATGGACCGGGCAAAGGGGTTCTATGCCGATGTGACCGGCGCGCGGTTCACCCTGGCCCCGATGTCGGGTGGCGAGATGGAGATGTGGTTCTTCGACGCCGCGCGCGGGGCGGAAGGGGCCGCTGGCGGGTTGATCCGCCACCCGATGCGCAGCCCGAACATGGAAGGCACGCTTGTCTATTTCAGCGTCGATGACTGTGCCGCCGCGATCACCCGCGCCGGCGGGCACGAGGTGCCGGTGTTTGTGGACAAGCAGTCGATCGGCGAGATGGGCTTCATCGCCATCATCGGTGACAGCGAAGGCAACTCCATCGGGCTGCACAGCTGGGTGTAACCCCCCTACAGCAACACCTTGCCGGGGTTCAGAAGATTGTCCGGGTCGAGCGCCTGCTTGATCGATTTCATCATCGCATAGGCCACCGGGTCCTTCAGCTGTTTCATGTCATGCTGCTTGTCCAGCCCGATGCCGTGTTCGGCGCTGATCGAGCCGCGCCATTTCACCACGATGTCGCGCACCGCGTCCTTGATCGCCTGCGCCTCTTGCGGGTGGTCCTTCGGGTCGGCGTCATAGGGGCGGGCGTTGATATGCAGATTGCCGTCGCCCATATGGCCGAACGCCACACAGAAGGGCCCCGGTGCCACCGCGGCAAAGGCGGCTTCCATATCGGCAATCACCCCGGGAAGGTCGGACACCTGAAAGCTGATGTCGTTCATCACCCACGGGCCGTGCCGCTGCATGGCGTCAAGCGTGCCCTCGCGCATTGCCCAGAAATTCGCCCGTTGCGTGTCCGATTGCGCGATCACCGCATCCTCGACAAGCCCGGCCTCGAAGGCATCGCCAAGGATTGATTCCAGCAGCGCCGACAGCGCCACTGTGCCGTCCGGCCCGGGGGCGGCATCCTCCGGCCGCGCCGCGCCAAGCTCCATCAGAACCGCCAGGTCCGGTGCCTCGTCGAAGACCGGGCTGACATGGTCAAGATATTTCACCGACAGCTCATACATCAGCTTTCCGATCAGCTCGAACGCCTCGACCTGGCCGCCGCTGCGCGACTGCGTCATGTTCATCAGCTCCAGCGCCGCCTCGACATCGCGCACCTTGACCATGGCGGTGGCAAAGGCGTGGGGCGGGGTGACCAGCTTCAGGCTGGCGGCGGTGATGATGCCAAGCGTGCCTTCCGAACCGACCATCAGATTGACCAGGTCATAGCCGGTATTGTTCTTCTTCAGCGCGGGGAGAAGGTCCATCACCTCGCCGGCAGCGGTCACCACCTCCAGCCCAAGGCAGAGCGCCCGCGCGCTGCCATAGCGCACCACATTCAGCCCGCCGGCATTGGTGCCGAGCGCGCCGCCGATCTGCGCCGTGCCCTTGGCCCCGAAAACAAGCGGGAACATCAGCCCCTCGGCTGCTGCCGCGTGATGAAGTGATTCCACGATACACCCGGCCTCGGCCACCATATAGCGACCAGGGGCATCGATCCGGCGAACCTTGTTCATCCGCTCCAGCGACAGCTTCACCACCTGGTCCTCGGCACGCGCGATGGTGCCGCTGGCCAGCCCGGAATTGCCGCCAAAGGGGATCACCGGGGTGCGCGTCTCGGCACAGATCTTCATCACCGCGGCAACCTCTTCGGTGCTGGCCGGGCGCACCACGATGGCCGGTTCGGAGGCTGTCTTGCCAAGCCAGTCGCTCTGGTAGCGCGCACCGATGCCCTCACCGGCCTCGACATGCGCCGCGCCGCAGATGGCGGCAAAGCGCGATGCCAGATCATTCACCCGAATCTCGTCCATGATATCCTCCAGAAACCAGCCACGATCCTAGCACAGCCGGATCATGGCGTGCACGCCTGCCGGTGCCGCCTATGTCTGTTCCGCCAGCCCTTCCAGCCGCAGGCGGGCAATCTTGTGAACCTCGGCAAGGGCGGTGGCGAATTCGGTGGCCGGGTCATTGTCGACCCGCGCGGTGAAGGCCTTGAGGATGGCGGCGCGATCCAACCCGCGCACCGCGATGATAAAGGGATGACCAAAACGGGCGCCGTAGCGCGTGTTGAGATTGGTAAAAGCGGCGAATTCCGCGGGGCTGCAGCGGTCGAGCCCGGCCCCGGCCTGTTCGGCTGTGGACTCGGCTGTCAGCCCGCCCCCCACCGCCAGCTTGCCGGCAAGTTCGGGGTGCGCGCGGAGAAGCGCCAGCTTGTGGGTGTCACTGGCTGCATCAACCACCGCAGCCATGCGTGCGGCAAAATGCGACACGCGCGCATCCGCTGGGCCAATCCCCTCATCCCACAGCTGTTCAGCGACCCACTGCGAATGTTCGTAGATGCCGCCAAACTGGCGCAGGAACGCGGCCTGATCCAGACTGTCCGGCGGGGGGGTGAGACGTGCCTCTGCCATCGATGTGCTGCCTTGCGCCAGGTTATGAACCGGCAGCAAGCTTGGTCAGATTTGTTTGCCTTTACAATATTTAATTGGCAGTCTTCCAAGGTCTTGCCGCAATCTCCACCCGTCACAGGGGCGGTGAACGATGGCTGGTTTCAGCCTGAAGGCAAGATGAATCAAGATCAGGATTAGGGAGGGCTGCAATGGGCCGCCTGACGACTCATGTTCTGGACACTGCCGCCGGTCGGCCGGCTGCCGGGCTTGTTATCGAGCTGCTCCGCCGCGATGGTGCGGGGCGCACGAAACTGCTGCAGGTCGCAACGAATGATGACGGGCGGGTAGACGCGCCGCTTCTTGAGGGGGCGGAGTTTGCCGCCGGCCGCTATGAGCTTGTGTTTCATGCCGGCGCTTACCTTCGTGCGTCCGGCGTGGCGCTGTCCGAGGTGCCCTTCCTTGACGAGATTGTGATTGCCTTCGGCATCGACAGCCCGGAGCAGCATTACCATGTGCCGCTGCTGCTCTCTCCCTACGGCTATTCGACCTATCGCGGCAGCTGAGCGGGAACGGCGGGGATCGGCATCATGCGCGAGACCATTACATTTGTTCTGAACAACCGCATCGAGCAGGTCAGCAACCTGCCCGGCGACACCACACTTCTGAACTGGCTGCGCCAGCGTCGGCGGCTGACCGGATCGAAGGAAGGCTGCGGCGAGGGTGACTGCGGTGCCTGTACGGTGGTGGTGGCGCGGCGCGAGGCTGGCGGCGAAATGCGCTGGCATCCGGTGAATGCCTGTATCCAGTTCATGGGCATGCTCGAAGGGGCCTCGGTGACCACCATCGAGGGCATTGCGCCGCAAGGTGACGGTGCCCCCGACCTGCACCCCTGCCAGCAGGTGATGGTTGATCATCACGGCTCGCAATGCGGTTTCTGCACCCCGGGGTTTGTGATGTCGCTGTTCGCCGCCTGGTGCAATGGAGACGGGCTGGCCGCAGACGAGATCGATACGACGCTGGCCGGCAATCTGTGCCGCTGCACCGGCTACCGGCCG
>CENU01101421.1_pt1 | contig 11303 bp, 3 predicted proteins | sample 361331 | NCBI WGS metagenome assembly CENU01 (sample SAMEA2619766, study PRJEB7988) | marine metagenome | isolation source: saline water (ENVO:00002010), including
GCTCAGGGTATTCAAGGCGTTCAAGGTCTTCAAGGAACATTAGGTAACGACGGACCTCAGGGCGCAAACGGTGGTGGACCTCAGGGTGCTCAAGGTCAGATAGGTGGTACTGGTACAGAAGGTGGTCAAGGACCAGCAGGTCCTGCTGGAGATGCTGGTGTTCAAGGTGTTCAGGGTAGCACAGGTGAAGATAGTGATATACAAGGACCGCAAGGAACAACTGGATCTGGTGTTCAAGGTGTTCAAGGTACATCCGGTTCAACTGATGAAGTAGAAGTTGATGATGTTAATGCTTCAGCCTTACAAACAACTAATTTGTTTATTACCATGGTTGAAGGCGGATCGGGTTCAAGACCGTTATACGGTACTACAGGTCCTAACTATGACCACGGTAACTTGCCTGCTACTGGTAACCAAACTAACTTCTTCTATAAAGCATCAACCGATTTGCTTACAGTTGAGAATATTAACATTGCTAGTGGTGCTACTCTAAACGGTACAACTATTACAACATGGCCAACAGGCAGTGGTAGTGGTTCAATGAGTAATGTTGTTGAAGATACAACTCCTCAGTTGGGTGGAAACTTAGACGGCCAAACATATAATATTACAACTACTGGTGATATTACAGCTGCTAACTTCAATACAACATCTGACGAATCACTTAAAGATAATGTAGAAACAATTGAAAATGCTCTTGCTAAAGTTATTAACATGCGCGGTGTTAATTTTGATATTGATGGCAGATCTTCAACTGGTGTTATTGCTCAAGAGATGGAGCAAGTTCTTCCACAAGTTGTTAATGAAAGAGAAGATGGTATTAAGACTGTATCTTATGGTAACCTAGTCGGAGTACTGATTGAAGCAATCAAAGAACTGAAAGCAGAAATCGAAGATCTTAAAAAATAATTATATTATGTAAACACTGTGCTCTGTTATTAAAAGTTAATAGAAATATATAGGGCATTACTTTAATGTCCTTTTCTATTTGTGGGACCGGATATTATAAATAAGGTAATATAATAGAAAAATTTAATAAAAGGTTTCATAAAAATGGCATCAAGAGCTAACATATACATCGATAGAGGATTAGACTTCAGAACAGAATTAAATCTGTTTAACGATGAAGGCGTCGAATACGATGATGCAACCATTTCTGTTTATAACTTCTATAGTAGCATTAGAAAGGTTTATTCATCAACGGCAGCAACTAACTTTACAGTCGAAGTCGCAAATAATGATATCACATTAGTACTTACAGACCAGCAAACCGAAGCATTGAGTCCTGGTAAATATCAGTACGATGTCGTAATGGAAAAACAAACAGGAGAACTTACAAAAATAGTAGAAGGCTTGGCGATCGTTGTTGATACTATTACGGAGGTTTCATAAGTGAGTATAAAGGTCAAGATCGGTGCTGGCCGCACGATTAAGGCCGTTCCGAAACAAGGTCAGTCGACTTCTATAGTTGCACCAGCCGAAAGAAAACCTCAAATTGTTCCAGATTCAGTTGTTCTTGGGATTGATACTATTGGTGATTACGTCCAACAGGTATCATCTGCCGACGGAATCATTATAACACAAACTACAAATGATCAAGCTGCAAATGTTGTTGTAGGCCACGCTGATACTTCTAATGCTGTAAGTACAACAAATCCAAATCTATCTTATCCTAAAAATATCTCAATTGATACATTTGGTCATATTATAGATTTTGAGAACGTAAGTCTAAACCCATTAAACTTTTCTGCTAACTCAACAGTCATTTCAACCGATAATATTACAATCGGTACAACATCACTTACATTAGGTGAAACAACAAATACTCTCGAAGGACTAACAAGCTTAAATATTGCTGGCCCTATATCATCTGATACAACAACAATTAGAAGTATTACACAAGGCAGAATATTATTTGCCGGTGCAAATGGTTTCGTTTCTGATAGCTCAGGGTTAACATTTGACGGTACATCGTTAATTGCATCAGGTGGAGTATTCTTACAAGGTTTACAAGTTGACGGTCAAACTGATACTGATAGTTTAAACGTTTCAGATTTAACCGCTACAAGGATTCCTTACATAGCTGCCAACGGAGAATTCGTTGACGATGCAGGATTAACATATAACGGAACAAGTATAGTCGCAACGGGCGGAGTGTTCTTAGATTCTCTAGATGTTAGTTCAGGACAGGCAACTCTAGGCTCAGTTAATATTCAAGATTTGACTCAAGGTCGAATCATGTACGCTGGCGCAAATGGCGAATTAATTGATTCTGCCAATCTTACTTTTGATGATGTTTCTATTACAGCAACAGGCGGTGTATTTTTAGATATACTTTCAGTACCCGGCCAATCAACATTAGGTTCTGTTAATGTCACTGATTTGACAGCGGGTAGAATTATTTACGCAGGAACAGCTGGTGAATTAGTTGATAGTAATAAGTTAAGATTTGATGGTTCAACATTTACAATAGATGCTGATGCCGATATCACAGGTAATCTTACAATTGGTGGTAACCTTACTTTAGGTGATAATGAAGTTGATACAGTGACAGTTGTTGCTGACTTTACTTCTGATCTAATTCCTGATGCTTCCGATACATATAGTTTAGGTACTCCTACCAAAGAATGGCGCAGAATATTTACTCCTTCGTTAAAGAGTTCTTCGGGTGTGGTGTCAGTCGACGAAACAGGAGCTTTTGTATTACCTGTAGGTGGAACTGCTGATCGTCCTGCAAATAATGAAGTAGGTATGGTTCGTTATAATACTTCAGATAGTCGATTTGAAGGTTATGATGGCACCAATTGGTCTGAGTTAGCAGGTAGTGTTAAAGACGTTGATAAAGATACATTTATACGAGCTGAAACCGGCCCAGGTAATGACGGCGATGATCTTGACTTCTTTACAGCAGGTACTCAAAGAATACAAATTGATGAAGCTGGTGATTTCAAATATGGTCCAACATTAAGCGAGATTGTATTTGATTTTGATGCGGGCAAAGCAACATTTGGTGCAGCCGCTGTTTCAACTATCCCTGCTGGGTCAATAGTATATACCTCAGGCGGTGGTACATTAGAAGGTCAAGCAAACCTTTCTTGGGATGGTACTAATTTAACAATTGTTGGTGGTATTACAGTTGATGGAGACTTTAGTACTTCAGGCGGTTTATCTGGTGACAGTTTATCAGTAGGTAACTTACAAGCGAACACGATGATGTTCGTATCAGATACTGGTGCTTTATCATCAAATAATAATATCCAGTTTGACGGTTCACATATGACCGTGAATGCAACTTCTGAGTTCTTAGTTGCACCTACAATTGAAACAGTTTCGCAAGGCCAAGTATTTGTCGCAGGTGCGAATGGTCAAATACAAGGTGACTCAGGATTAACATATAATCAAACAACCGATGTATTATCAGTAGGATCACTTACCGATAATCGTGTTGTAGTCGCAGGTCCGTCCGGTGCATTAACTGATGACGCAGGATTTACTTGGGACGGAACTTTATTACGAGTTGATGGAAATGGAGAGTTTACAGGTGATGTAACTATCGCAGGTAATTTAACTCTTGGTGATCAAGTAACAGATTCAATTAACGTTGTTGCTGACTTTACTTCTGACTTATTACCACAAACTGATAATACATTTGATCTTGGTGCTACGGGTTCAAATTGGTCAGAAGTATATACAAGAAAACTTAAGAGTGATACAGGTGTAGTTACCGTTGATGAAACCGGTGCGATCGCAGTTCCTGTAGGTACTACTGCTCAACGTCCTAATCCGCTTGCCGCAGGTATGGTTCGTTTCAATTCTTCCGATGGAGTATTTGAAGGTTATAGTGGAGCAGCGTGGGCAAGCCTTGGTGGCGTTAAAGACGTTGACCAAGATACATTTATTGAAGCCGAATCAAGTCCTGGTGCAGATAACGATGAGTTAAGATTTGTCACTGGCGGTGTTACTGCATTTAAGGTTGATAATAACCAAGCAATCAAAACAGACGGTACTACAAACCTCGTATTTGATATTGGTGGTTCAATTGATGTTTCTAATACAGTTATCACAGGTCTTGCTGAACCAATCGCAAACTCAGATGCTGTTACCAAGTTTTATGTAGAAAATACTTTTGATAGAGACTTTCATGTAACGAAAGGCGCTAATACTTACATTCTTGATTTATTCAATACAACAAATACTCCAAGTCTTGAAGTTGGAACGGGTCTTTCAATTGAAAGTTATGATTCAGCAAATAACGTTGCTGCGTTTGCTTTAGATACTGTATGGGATTCATTCTCAGGATTAAGAGAAGCCGGCCCCGAAGGAACAGTACCAAACTTTGAGTTTGATATTTACGGACGTGTTCGTTCTATTGTAAACATTCCTTTATCTGTATCATCCAACGCGGTTGTCGACTTCGTACCTTCTATTTACGGTGTTATTGAAGACGCAGTTAGAAATAACGTTGAGAATGGTATTCAAGTTGTTGCTGATAATCCAAATCAGAAATTAAACTTCTATACGAATCCGTTTGATGTTGCTCTTAACGGCGCTGTCACTGGTAGCGGAACAGTTCAGAATAACTCTAATGTTGATATTACTACATCGTTCGATTATGTAACTCTTGATGCAAGATATATTAATGCAGAAGGTGGTGATACATCAAATGGCGATTTAAGAGCAACGAAATTTGTAAGTAAAGATAACTTATCATTCTATGCTGATCCATCAGGTACTTCTCGATTTAAGAACATGCATATTGGTTATCAACAAAACCAATCGCAAATCATTATGGGTACAGGCGGTGGAAATATGTATTTCTACGCTTTGGGCACACAGGCTGGTTTCTTAAGTAGTTCTTTTAACTTTAGTACGTACTTTGATAAATCAAATGATAGTTGGTATGTAAAAGAAGGAGATGTTTATTCTAAGTCCTTTATTGACCAGGATAATAATGCATATAAGTTAAACCCTTCGGGTTACGATTCTCGACTTATTCAGATAAATACAGATACGAATGTAAAGGTTGGTAATGATACCCTTCTTGCCAATAATACATTACAGACTACAGCTGGTGGATTAACATTATCTTCATTCAGTAGTAGTATTAGTGTTGATAACTCTATTATAACAGGTTTGTTAGACCCTGTCAATAGTTTAGATGCAGTAAATAAACAATTTTTAGATACTTCTATTACAAACCTAACAACTGGTGGTATTTCTATATCAGCAGAGACTGGAACTACAGATGTAGTTGCATTAGGTGAAACAATTATCTTTGCTGCAGGCGAAGGAATCAACACAACAGTTACAGATAACCAAATTCTAATTGCTGGTGAATTAGCGTCCGATACCAATATTGGTGTTGCATCGTTTAATACCGCAAACTTTACCGTCACAAGCGGTGATGTAGAAGTTACAACGTTAGATGGAGGAAGCTTTTAAATTTGCCTAAATAGGTATATGGGATTTAAAGGACATACATATGTCAACATTAATTAAGTTAAGAAGAAGTGCCGTAGCAGGTCGAGTTCCGACTACCTCTCAATTGGAGTTAGGTGAACTTGCGATCAACACAGCCGACGGTAAAATCTACATTAAACAAGACGTCAGTGGAACAGAATCTATTGTTGAGTTTAGTGCCGATCCAAATGACTTACTTACTTTAATTAAAACAGTTGACGGTGCAGGTTCAGGCCTAGATGCAGATTTATTAGACGGAGTATCTTCCGCACAATTCCTAAGATCAGATGAAGACGATACAATGGCAGGAAGCCTTATTGTTCAAGGCAATCTTACTGTATCAGGAAATACCACATATGTTAATACGGAAACAATTCAGTTATCCGATAACATTATTACTCTTAACGCTAATCATACAGGAGCTGCAAGTCAAAATGCTGGTCTTGAAGTTGAGAGAGGAACAGATTCAAATGTAGTTTTACAATGGAATGAAGCAAATGATTATTGGGAAATTGCTTCAGGTGGAACAACAGGACGTATCATTACAACAAGTGATGAAGGCGCAGGGAATGGATTTGACGCCGATCTATTAGACGGTCAAGAAGGATCGCATTATTTAGATTTTGTAAATGCGACCAATAAACCCGACCCTCAAATAGATGTTAATATAACAGGAAAAGTTACAGGGTCAGGGACGACCACCTTAACAGACCTTGGCAATGGTACAATTAATATTACATCAGAACTTGCGAATACAGCAGTCACAGCAGGTTCATACGGATCAAGTTCTCAAATACCAACATTTACAGTTGACGAAGACGGAAGAATAACTACGGCTGCTGATGTTTCGGTCGCGGGTGTTTCAGATACTGAATGGTATGTAGCAAATAATACATTCCAAATTTCAACGGTTGATGGTAGCACATTTAATACTATTATAAACCAATTTACTGGTTTGGGTGTTACTGGTGATATCACAGTCACAGGAACTGTTGATGGTCGTGATATATTAGCAGATGGTACAAAGTTAGATAATATAGAAGCTTCAGCAACCGCCGATATGACGGCCGCAGAAATACTTGCAGAGCTAATTACAGTTGATGGTACAGGAACAAATCTTGACGCAGACAAATTAGACGGACAAGAAGGTTCTTATTATTTAGATTTTGGTAACTTTACAAATACTCCAAATATCCCAAGCAACACAGATATTATAAATGTTGTATTAAGTAATGACGGCGCATTCTCTGGTGTAGATGCTGATTTGCTTGATGGAGCAAATAGTGATTTCTATCTCGACTTTACAAACGCAACAAACAAACCCGACCCAACAATTACACTCTCAGGAGATGTCACGGGTTCAGTTACATTAACTGATTTAGCAAGCGGAACAATTACAACAGACATTGCTGCTTCAGGAGTTACTGCCGCTCAATATGGTGGTGCAACAGAAATTCCTATTATTACAATTGCTGCTGATGGTCGTATCACTGCAGCTGCTACTGCTTCGGTCGCAGGTATCAGTTCAACAACTTGGCTAACAGCAAATAATACTTATCAAATTATAACAGGTGATGGATCACAATATGACGCTAACATTTCTCAGTTCGATGCAAATGTTGATTTCGGTGCAGGTATTGATGTCACAGGAAACATCACAGTCACAGGAACTGTTGATGGTAGAGACCTGGCGGCTGATGGGACAAAGCTTGATGGTATAGAGACAGGCGCAACGGCCGACCAAACTGCATCTGAAATACTTGCAGAGCTAATTACAGTTGATGGAACAACATCAGGTCTTGATGCAGATTTACTTGATGGTCAAGAGGGTACTTATTATACTGATTTTACAAATGCAACCAATTTACCTGACCCGCAGATTGATGTAGCAATAACTGGCAAGGTCACTGGTACAGGTACTACAACACTTACCGACCTTGGTAATGGTACAATCAATATTACTGCGGAGCTTGCTAATACCGCTGTTACGGCAGGATCTTATGGTGGATCTTCCGCAATTCCTGTCATAACAATTGATGAAGATGGCCGTATTACTGCAGCATCAACACAAGGCGTACTTGGTGTATCTGGTCTTGATTGGTATTCTGCGAATACAACATTACAATTAGAAACAAACGATGGTTCTGTATTTAATGCAGACATACATCAGTTTGGTGAACTTGATATTAATGGTAATATTACAATTTCTGGTACGGTTGATGGGCGTGACGTTTCAACTGACGGTGACAAACTTGATTTAATTGAAGCAGGTGCTACCGCAGATCAAACAGCATCTGAAATATTAATAGCAATCAAAACAGTTGATGGCACAACATCAGGATTGGACGCGGACCTACTTGACGGACAACATGCAGCCGATATTCTTGCCGCAGCCCAATCACAAGCAGCAGCTAATGTACAAGATTCAACGATTACAATCACGGCAGGAAATGCAATTGATGGCGGTGGTACATTTACAGTTAACCAATCTGCTAATTCTTCAATTACTATTAACCATGCTGATACAAGTTCACAACCAAGTGTATTAGGAAGTGGTGGTCAAGTAATTCAAGATGTTGTACTTGATACTTATGGACATGTCACAGGTTTAGATCAAGTTGATTTTGATGATCGTTATTATACAGAAACAGAATTAAATGCAGGTCAATTAGACAATCTTTATTATACTGAAACCGAACTTGATGCAGGCCAATTAGACAATCGTTATTATACCGAAACAGAATTAGATGCAGGTCAACTTGATAACAGATATTATACTGAAACAGAATTAGATGCAGGTCAATTAGACAACCGATATTATACAGAAACCGAAACCGAAACATTATTCCTTAAAGCAGCTGATAGGTCAGTTACTGGTGCGGATGGTGTTACAGGCGGCGGACCATTAACCGCTAACGTTGTTTTAACTCACGCCGATACTTCAAGTGTTGCGAATACAGGTGTATTAGATTTACCTAACGCTGAAGTTATCGAGAGTATGAACTTTGATAAATTTGGTCATGTCGTAGGATTCACAAAAAATAATCTTGCGGTTCTTACGATTAATATTGCTGATGCAAGATATGTAAATGTAACCGGTGATACAATGACCGGTGATTTGACTGTTCCTAATCTTACTTCTACAGGTCATGTTAATCTTGATGGTAATTTAAACCTTGAACATGGAAGAATTACAACTAACGAAACTACCACAACAGCTACAACTGAAGTAAGTATTGACCAATACGCACAAGGTCAATTTAAAAGTGTTGAATATATTATCACGGCAAAATCTGGATCTGATGTTGATGTAACTAAGATATTAGCAATTGATACAGGATCCGATTTCTTAGGTACTGAGTTTGGGCGAATAACATCAAGTAATGAACTTGCTACATATTCATTAGATACCTCTACTGGATTATCAAGATTAAGATGTACTCCAGCTTCTGCTACAAGTACTACTTTCACAATAATAGCAACATACACCGAGACGTAACTTATAAATAAAGGTATACAATTAATTTAAACCGCCCATCTGGGGAGAGTGAACCGAATGGCAAACGATAAGAAATTTATAGTCAAGAATGGCCTCTTGACGCCGGAAAATGCTGTCATAGGCAGCACTACTGATACTGGAGAAAAACTTCAGGTTACCGGTGATACAGTACTAACACAAGGTACTCAGGCCACTCCAACTTTAAAAGTTACAAATTCTGGTGGCCATTCAGCGGCTACAATCGTTGCACAATTTGAAGGTGATTCTGATTCACTCCAGATTCGCAATTTTAGTGCAGGCGATTATTCAATTACAAATCCACAGCAAAGCAATGAAATCCGTTTCTATGATGGAACGGCAGGAATTGAAATAAGATATGCCGGTAGCAAAAAACTGGCATTTACAAGTACAGGAACAGATTTTACAGGTCTTGCTACTACAACAATTGAAAGTAATCGTATTCTTACAACAGCTGATGAAGGCCCAGGTAACGGACTTGATGCTGACACCGTTGATGGTTTACAAGGAAGCCAATTCTTAAGATCCGATGTTGCTGATACTGCAGCAGGAACAATTACTTTCTCACAAGATATTAATGTTGATGGGAATGCACAAATTGACGGAACACTCACCGTTGACCAAGGTGCATTATTTAAAGCATTACTTAGAACACAACAAAATTTACAAGTTGACGGTAATGCAGTCATTGATGGTAACCTTACAGTTTCAGGAAATACCACTTATGTAAATACCGAAGAGATACTACTTTCTGATAATGTTATTACTCTTAACGCAAATTATACAGGCGGTTCTCCAACAGAGAATGGTGGTATTGAAGTTGAGCGTGGTATTCTTGCTAATGCAAAACTTGTGTGGAATGAAACAGCCGACTATTGGCAGTTAGAAGCAAATTCTCAAGTCATTGGTCGAATCATTACAACTGCAGACGAAGGTTCAGGAAATGGATTTGATGCTGATACAGTTGATGGATTAGAAGCAGCTCAATTCCTCCGTAGTGATGCAGATGATACCGCCACAGGTAATATAAACATCCAAGGCGATCTTACAATTGGAGATAACGCAGGTCCTGCTCAAATCATATTTGATGGTAATGGAATAAACAGAACATTATATCAAGCAGCAGGTGAAATAGGATTTTTAAATACTTCAGCCAACTGGGCAATGAAATCAGATGTTGATGGAGATCTTGAAGTTGAAAGAGATGTTGAATCTGGTAGAAATGTAGTTGCAGCAGGAAACATAACAGCTAATACAGGTAACATATCGGCAACTGCAGGTAATGTAACAGCAGGTGCTGATGTTACTGCACAAAATAATATAACAGCTACAACAGGAAACATCACAGCCGCCGCAGGAAATATCGCAGCAACAGTTGGTGATGTAACCGCAGGAGACGATGTAACTGCAGGCGATAGTATTACTGCACAAAATAATATAACAGCTACAGCAGGAAATATTGCGGCCTCAGCAGGTAGTGTAACTGCAGGCGATAGTATGACCGCCCAAAATAATATCACTGCGGCATCAGGAAATATAACAGCAACAGCAGGGGCAGTATCAGCAGGAACAACTGTAACTGCGGGCACTGATGTAATTGGTCAACGATTTGTAGATGCCGATAATAATGGTTATCTTGTAGATCCTTCAGGCACCTCAACAATACATGAAATTGGAATAGATGATGATTTATTCCATAATGGCGATACTGATACAAAACTAAACTTTACTACTGACCAAATAAAATTAAACACTGGTGGTACTACAAGATTAGATATTAATAATTCAAGAGTCTTATCTAACCTTGACTTCTATGCACCTAACCTTATTGTTAATGACGCAATCATTCATAATAACGATACAGATACTAAAATTGTATTTGCCACCGATGATATTAGTTTACAAACTGGTGGTGCTGAGAGATTAGGTGTAGATAATGCTGGTGTAGATATTACAGGAGATCTTGATGTAAGTGGAAATATTACGGCAGTAGATGGTACATTTACTGGTGACCTATCAGCTTCAAGATTCCTAGATGCTGATGACAATACTTATTATGCCGATCCTAATGCAACATCAGTAATGAATCGCATTGGCATTAATGATTACATTCAACATAACGGCGATACTGATACTTACTTCGGATTTAATTCGGCTGACAATATAATATTCACAACAGCAAATACTCAAAGATTTGAAATTAATGGAACAAACGTTACAAGTACAGTTGATGGTATATTCCCGAACTTATTTGCTTCAAGATATTACGATTCACAGAACGCAACATATTATTTAGACCCAGCAAGTAATTCAAGATTAAATGGAA
>CENU01116426.1_pt1 | contig 11302 bp, 5 predicted proteins | sample 361331 | NCBI WGS metagenome assembly CENU01 (sample SAMEA2619766, study PRJEB7988) | marine metagenome | isolation source: saline water (ENVO:00002010), including
CCGGCACGAACGAAACGAACCCAGCAGACGTACAAGCCAACTTGGCTGCCAGTCCAGCAGCAAATCCTTCAGCGAAAATTTCCACCAACGGACTGGCAAACATTGGCCCCGGCGGACGCCCGGTTGGCCAGGCATGGTCAAGAAGCCCCGTCTACGCGGCTAACGGCATGGCCGCTACCGCACAACCGCTGGCGAGCCAGATCGCCATCAACATTTTGCAAGCGGGCGGTAGTGCCGTAGACGCCGCAATCGCAGCTAACGCCGCATTGGGTTTAATGGAGCCGACCGGCAACGGCATCGGCGGCGACTTATTCGCGATCGTGTGGGACCCTAAAAGCCAGCGCTTACACGGCTTAAATGCCTCTGGGCGCAGTCCGGCCTCTAGATCCCTGGCACAACTCAGAGATCAGCTCCAGGGTGCAGACAGCATTCCGCCACTCGGCCACCTCCCGGTGACCGTACCCGGCGCTGTAGATGGCTGGTTTTCCCTCCATGAGCGATTTGGCCGCTTAGCAATCGCTGACGTTCTGGCGCCAGCCATTCGCTACGCTCAAGACGGCTTCCCAGTATCGCCGGTTATAGCCTATTACTTTGGTCGTGCGGAACGTGCGTTTGAGCGCCGCGCAGAAATGATCGACGAATTCGAAAATGCAAAGCGTACTTATTTCACCCCGCATGCACCTCGCGCCGGTGAGCTATTCAAGAATCCCGACCTCGCCAACACTTATACGATGTTAGCCAAACAGGGCCGAGCTGCGTTTTATGAGGGACCCATCGCGCAAACTATAGACGCTTATATGCGTCGTATCGGCGGAGATTTACGCTTAGCAGATTTTACCGCGCATAAAAGTGAATGGGTAAACCCTAGTTGTGTTGCCTACCGCGAAGTCGACCTGTGCGAGCTACCGCCTAACGGCCAGGGTTACGCTGCGCTACAAATGGTTAACATTTTAAAGAACGTCGATCTCGCCCAATGGCCGCGGGACGATGCGCGGGTTTGGCACTATATAACCGAAGCCAAACGCTTGGCTTTCGAGGACGTCGCGAAGTATTACGCAGACCCTGACTTTGCTGACATCCCAACTGATTGGCTGCTATCTGCAGCCTACGGTCGGGAGCGTTTCGGCCTGATAAGGCCTGACAAAGCGATGCAGAACCCGGTACCCGGCGTCGCCCAGTTCGAGTCTGCAGGCGATACCACTTATCTGACCGTCGCGGATGGTGATGGCATGATGGTCTCGCTTATTCAATCGAATTATCGCGGTATGGGATCTGGTCTGGTTCCCGATAGGCTCGGGTTTATGCTACAGGATCGCGGCGAGTTGTTTTCGCTTAAACCGGGCCACGCCAACGTTTATGCACCGGAGAAAAGGCCATTTCACACCATCATTCCAGCATTTATATTGAAAGATGGCGCCCCCCTAATGAGCTTTGGCTTAATGGGCGGCTCTATGCAGCCGCAGGGCCACGTACAAATCCTGATCAATATGATGGATTATGGTATGAATCCTCAGGAAGCGGGGGACGCGGCCCGGATGAATCACAGCGGCGGCCGCGAGCCAACTGGTGCAGGGGCAGACGATCTACTGGGCACGCTATACCTAGAGCCCGGTGTCAGCGAAGCGACAGTTGCGGCGTTGAAGCAAATGGGCCATCACGTTGAGGTTATTCGTAACGGTGTTATGTTTGGCGGCTATCAAGCCATCTACCGCGACCCAGAAACCGGCGTATACACCGGCGCAACAGAAATGCGCAAAGACGGCGTAGCAATTGGCTATTAATGCTTTCAATCAATGACATTCAACGAAGACCTTAGCGATGGTCCGAGCACTTTCTACACAGATACTTTTCTGCCAGAAGCACTTTTTCTGACAGATGCCCAAAGACTGAACAAATAGCGAGACTTGGAACGCGATCTTTCGGTAAACGAAACACTGCAACAGCGAGCAAAACCATGCGAAACCTTTTGTACTCAAGTGCCCTGACCACGCTATTAATGCTACTCATGTTGGGCGGCACCACAGCCGCAACAGCCAGCACTGAACAGAACGCGGCGGCGAACAAAGCAGTGCTCACGAACGAGATAGGCAGCGGTGCCAGGGCATTTGCTCAGCTAGAACAACTGCTCCCCACCCCAAACGTTTATCGGACCGCGTCTGGTGCACCCGGAGAAAAGTACTGGCAGCAGCAAGTTGATTACGAAATTGCGGCGACGCTGGACGAAGCAGCTAAATCACTGAACGCTTCTGCCAGCATTACCTACACCAACAACTCGCCCGACACGCTGCCTTACCTGTGGCTGCAGTTAGATCAAAATCGCTTCGCGGAAAATTCCCTCGATCGTTTATCAAAAACCAGTTACGCCGAGGATCGCCTGAGCTTCGGTGCTTTGCGCCAAGCGCAATCTTTTGCAGATACCGAATTCGGCTATACCGGGCTCAGCGTTAAATCAGCGAACGGTAACCCCCTCGCCTTCACCGTTGTCGACACGGTCATGCGCATTGACCTGGACAAACCGCTAAAACCCGGCGCAAAGGTTACATTTGCGATCACCTGGCGCTTCAACATTATTGAAGAAGCTGCAATCGGCGGTCGCGGTGGCTATGAATATTTCGAAGAATCAGACACAGCCATTTTCTTTCTTGCGCAATGGTTCCCGAGACTTGCCGCATATAGCGACTACGCCGGCTGGCAACACAAAGCGTTTTTAGGGCGCGGTGAATTTGCGCTGGAGTTTGGCGACTATGATGTGGCCCTTACGCTTCCAGCAGACCACATTGTCAGCGCTTCCGGCGTTCTGACTAATCCCAAAGCGGTCCTTTCAAAGATCCAGCGCGAACGCCTCGCGAAAGCTAATACCGAAGCGCCTATTTTTATCGTAACGCCAGAGGAAGCTCAGGCAAACGAGCGTGAGGGCACCACCGCGATGAAAACGTGGCGCTTTGACGCAGACAATGTCCGCGACTTTGCGTTTTCTTCTTCGAGAAAATTTATTTGGGACGCCATGCTACATGCCCAGCCCGGCGCCGAGTTCGATAACGTTCTGGCAATGTCGTTTTATCCAAACGAAGCCGAGCCGATCTGGTCACGGTACTCAACGGAATCCGTGGTGCACACCATGGAAGTCTTCTCTCGTTTTTCTTTCGATTACCCCTACCCGACTGCACAATCCGTTAACACCTGGGAACGCGGTGGAATGGAATATCCAATGATTACCTTTAACGGTTATCGACCGGAACCGGCCAAGGACCAAGAAAATGTTGACGAGGCAGATTCTAAAGCAGCAGAACCAACCTATTCGCGTCGAATCAAATACGGACTAATCGGCGTCATCATCCATGAAATCGGCCATATCTACTTTCCGATGGTGGTCAACTCAGACGAGCGCCAGTGGACTTGGATGGATGAAGGAATCAACACCTTTCTAGAATACGTTGCCGAATTGGAATGGGAGGAGAACTATCCCGCATTCGGCGGCGACGCCAATATACTCGACTACATCCCGGACTACATGACATCGACCAATCAGGTACCGATCATGACTCAGTCCGATTCGATCCTGCAATTCGGGCCTAACGCTTACTCTAAACCAGCTGCTGCGTTAACCGTATTGCGTGAAACTGTAATGGGACGCGAATTGTTTGACTTCGCTTTTCGCGAATACGCTCGCAGATGGAAGTTCAAACGGCCTACACCAGCCGATTTTTTTCGTACCATGGAAGATGCGTCCGGTGTCGATCTGGATTGGTTTTGGCGCGGCTGGTTCTACTCAACAGACCATGTCGACATCGCTATCAGCGATATTCGGGCGTATCGACTAAAAAGCGGCGACCCGGATAGCGACTTCCCTCTTGATCGCGAAGAGAACGCGGTGCTCAAACCTGAGCCCATCCAGCAGATCCGCAATCGCGAAAATAACATACCCAAACGTCTTGATGCGCGCCCGCAGCTCGCTGATTTTTATAACGAAAATGATCCGTTTACGGTTTCCAACCAAGACCGCAATGACTACATGAGCTTCTTGAAGAAGCTCGAACCCTGGGAGCAACGCACATTGGAACGCGGCCTTCGAGAGAATCCATATATCTACTTCATCGACTTTGAAAACATCGGTGGCCTAGTCAGCCCACTGCCTTTGATTATTGAATATGAGGATGCAAGCAAACGAGACCTCGTCCTACCCGCAGAAATCTGGCGGCGCAATGCCAAGCGCATCACTCGAATGATGATTGATAGCAAACCTATAGCCCGCATTCGCTTGGATGTCGACCATCAAACTGCAGATGCAGACTTCGCTAACAATGTCTTTCCGCCAGAAATCACTCAGTCGCGTTTTGCGTTGTATAAATCCAAACGAAAACAACGCAATTTAATGGCCGATATGCAGGTCGAACTGAAGGGCGCCGATAAAGCGAAGGATGACGCCGCCGGCAAATCGATACCGTTAGAGCCTGCAGCTGCAAATCCGGAGCAATGAGCTTTTGCAATGGATGCGACGCTGTAACACTAACCGAGCGAAGGGCTATGCAATGCGGTTAACAATGCCCCAATCTATTCGGTATGCGGCGGCACTCGCACTCCTTACTGCTTCCACCTTAATGTGGGCGCATCGCCAGCCGGTGAGTTGGAGCCATTTGGTCTGGCAAACTGCTGATGCCAACACGGCCGCTTTGGAAATCACTCATCGCCTGCACTATCACGATGCAGCCGATTTGATGCGACAGGCAGGCCACACGAATTTTGATCTAGCTTTGGCTTCCGACCAAAATAAGCTACTGGCCCTGATCGCGGATCACGTCGACATTCTCGCGTTGGATGCGACGCCCATCAAAGTAGCCACACTCGGTGCAGAGATAGAGGGTAATCATATTTTGATCTATCAGGAGGCCGAAACAGCAGCTGCGACCGGTTTGCAGATTAAGGTCGTGTTATTGCAAGATCTAACAAATGCGGCACAGCAGTATGTCAACGTAGATGTAGCGCCCAACAGCGGCATACCTGGGCCGGCGCGGGATATCGTAACCAAAAACTTCGTGCGTTCGTCTTATACATTTACTATAGACACAGCTCACGCGCGCATCACACGCACCGCCGGTAGCTAGTGTGTAGCGATAGCCGCTGAGCGTGTGACTTAGTCGAAGAAGTTAAGCCAAATGGGAGATAAACCTAACCGACGCTTTAGCTTAATGGTCTTGCTTTGCGCGGCATCAACACTTTTAAACGGCTGCGTGACCCCTGCGGGCCATCAAGATGAGCCGCCCCGAATGCTGATAGCGGCAACGGGGCATCCTCTCGAGGCACGTTTTGCCGAGTTGCTTAGGCGCGATTTATACACTCAAAACTACTTACCTGGCACACTCAACGATGCCACATTACGCCTTGAAGTCAGACTTAGCCACGGCACAACCTTTGCCAAAAACACGCCATGTCAGCCACCTTGCGCTGCCACTCCCGCGCACGTACCAGTGACGGTAACCGTGCAGTTATTTACCCACTGTACGGACTGCGAGAGTCAACTGCTGTGGACCGGCAACGCAATCACTCAGCTGGCGCTGAAAGAACCGCTGCGCACCGCGCAATTGCAAAAGCTTGCCACCATCTTCCTCTCGCATGTTGGCCAAGACAGCCTCCAATTTGGGTCACTACGCGTATCCGACCAAGCGCCATGATTGTCCGGTAAGTACACCCGACACTACCGATCCAATGCCTTGCTGAGTGCGCCTGAAAAATGCTGTGGGCAGATAGCGAGATTGTGCGGTGACACGGTCAAATCTATGCGCCAACGCTGAGTGAAATATCCCTATCATTATCGTCGTGCTAGGCTCTTGGCGGGCACTGATGCGCTCTCGGCGGCGCTTTTTGTGGTGTTGTCTGCGGTACGGATATTAAGGAAACAAGAATGCCTCTAGCCAATCGGTCAGTTCGTGTAATGGCGTCGCGTTATCGCCAATTAGGCTCACGTCTGCAGCGTCATGTGATGTGGCTCGGGTTTTTAGCATGGTCTACCTGCGCAGTCCAAGCGGCAGAACAAAACACGACGACAAGCGTCAATCCAATGCAGGACACCCCGCCGGTTGTCATGGTCTCTCTAGACGGCTTTCGACACGACTATGCAGGCTTGTACTCAACACCCAACCTCGACCGTCTCGCGGCCCAAGGTCTGGCTGCGGAGGGTTTAATCCCGGTCTTTCCGAGCAAAACATTTCCCAACCACTATTCCATTGTTACCGGTCTATATCCCGGTAATCACGGAATCATAGGCAACAGTTTTTACGACCGCGATCGCAAAGCAAGTTACAGCATCGGCAATCGCGACAGCGTGGAGAACGGCAGTTGGTACGGTGGCACACCTTTGTGGGTAGCAGTAGAGCAAGCCGGCGGTATCGCGGCCAGCTTTTTCTGGGTCGGCAGCGAAGCCGATGTGCAAGGGGTGCGACCCACTCACTACCGCCTATACAACGGCCGAGTACCCAATGCGAAGCGTGTTGATCAAGCGTTAACGTGGCTACAAAGCCCACCCGAAGAACGGCCTAATTTCATCACACTGTATTTCTCCAGCGTCGACAGTATCGGCCATGGATATGGTCCGCAATCACCCGAAGTTGCAACAGCAGTCACCGATATCGACAAGCAAATTGGTCGTTTAATGGCCGGGTTAAGCGACCTTCCTTTTGCTACCCACCTGGTGATTGTTTCTGATCACGGGATGCAGCAGATGGATAAAAGCAAAGAAATTTACTTGAACGACTTCATGAGTCTGGACGGTCTGCTGGTTAAGGAAGGCGGTCCGGTTACTTTTTTTTACGAACGGGATTTAGACGCTCGCAAACAACTCGCAAAAGAGCTGCGGGCCATCGATAACATCACGGTACATGAGGCGGCTACTTGGCCAAAAGAATTTCGTTTGGCGCCAGGACCGCGCACGCCGGACATAATCGTCACGGTTGACGCACCATATACTTTTTTACTGAGACCACCCTCGCAACGGTATCCGTCACCGGCAGGCAATCACGGCTTTATCCCAAGTGAAACCCCTTCCATGCGGGGCATCCTGTATGCAATGGGACCGCAGATAACGGCCGGCAGTGTGGCGCCACCGCTAGAGAACATACACATATATCCGCTTGTTATGCGATTGCTGAATCTACCCATTCGCGAACCAATAGACGGGCGGCTGGACGTGCTCGAACCGTATCTCAAATCGCAGCTGATCAGCTCCAGTACTACAAAGTAGCACTATCCTCACCAAGCAAAACTCTAACGCTCAAAAGCAAAAGCACTGATTAGACAAAACAGACAGATAGAACCTAACAAATTGCACTGCAATCAGGCGTCGCTGCGGGAACGTTTGTAGAATTAGCCAGAAAAGTTCCGGCCCGTTGATTAGCGATGCCGCGACTTAAAGAAACCGGTTTAAAGGAAGCAGTTTTGAGAAAGCGGCTTGTAGCAAGCGAATGAGAGAAAGCTCAGCTTATGCAAAAGTTACGGTCCCATTACAGCGCTGTCTCGAAACAAACACATTCTTAAACCAAGCCGAAAAGCAGCGTATATAACTAACGGCTGACATGCTCAGACACAGCATTTAAAAATGCAGTCATATGCGCTTCATGGTCATCGCTCCAGGCGACCGGCCAAACACTGTGCAAAACAATAACTAGGTCATTCGCACGATCGATCCAAATGGTCTGACCGTAAATGCCTTGTGCGGCAAAGACCGTTGGCGACATCAACCACCAATAATAGCCATAGCCAGCAAACGCTGGGGAAGCTGCGGTTGATTGTGCCATCCACTCTGCCGGTAACCACTGTCGCCCATCTGGTAGTCGACCGTCATTCAAAGCGAAACCACCTAAACGAGCGTAGTCTCGCAGCGTGGCGCTGATACAACAGCCACCAAACTCGACGCCATGCGCCTGGTCTAACATCCAATTGGCATCTGCCTCCATCCCCAACGGCTGCCACAGCCGCCGGCTCAGATACTCTGAGAGGTTGTTACCTAACGCGGCGCGAAGCACCATGCCAGCCATATTCGTTTCGCCAGTGTTATATGTAAATTGCGTGCCAGGCTCTCCCGTACGAGGCAACTGGCCCATGTAGTCGACCAGCGCCAGGGTTCCGGATGGTGCAAGCACAACATCCGCCTCCGGATCGGTATAGTCTTCATTCCAAGCAATCCCTGAACTCATTTGTAGAAGCTGGGCTATGGTAACGTCGCCATACGCGGTCCCGCGTAAACGCGGCACATACTCCGTCACCAAATCTTCTGTACTGTTGATGTAACCATCGGCAATCGCGAGGCCATACAACATACTCACCAATGATTTCGATACGGAAAATGACACCCACGGTAAACTCTCGCTATGACCGTGGGCATAGTTCTCAAAAAGGATTCTGTTGTCTTGTAAGACCAAAATACCTGCGGCCTGCATTACCTCAATATAGTCCTGCATGCTGCGGTTTTGTTTTTTATAACGATAACTGAACTTGGACCAATCGAAGTCGCGTCGACCTAATACGCTCGCTTTATCTCCGGACAATATCGTTCTAGTTGGAAAAGTTTCCGCTATTCTTGGAAACGCCCGCCGACGCTCGGCATCACTCCAGAACAATAGGTTCGTAGCGTCTGGCGTGTCATCATCAATAATGACGAGTTCTGGCGCTTCGGTTGCGGCTGTCATTTTACTAAAAGCAAACAAAAAGCCCAGCAAGCCCAGCCAACAACTGCGCAAGACCCACGCTTTCGATACAGCCCACCCGTTGCCTCTTTTCTGAACAGGTCTTATTACTTTTCCCGCCATCACGCACACTTTTCTTAGTGACACTTCCTGCTCCCCTTAACTCTCTGGAACGGAAGGGTACACTACCCGCCGCTGTGACTAGAAGTAGTACACAGCGGCGTAGCGTTGGGGGTTTATTTCACATCAATAACGAAGTTCGAAGAAGCGCTCACATCGTTGGCATCCGTCACCATTAAACGAATCGTATGCGTACCCGTGATGAGATTACTAAATTCGGGACTAGAACCGATTCCCGCGACGTTACCATCCACAGTCCAAACAAACCGATAGGGTTTCGTACCACCCTTCGCAAAACCATAGCTCTTGACTTTGCCTGGCGCCGACGATTCACCTGCCGCCAATGCCGCAAGTTCATTTTTCTGCGACCGCTGCAACAATTCATGCGTCGTAGTCAGAGTCCAAGTTTGACCGAAATCAGTTGTGCCAAGCAGCATAGGGTCGTGATTATAAAGCTGCACATACCGAGATGTTGGTCCGGACAGCGGTTCATTAGGCCAATTTTTGTAATGCTCGTTCTTCACATTGATACAAACAGACCCAGCAGGCGCACTCGATAAACAATCTGCTTCAGAGGTATAAATCCGTCTCACTTCATTATTAAACCAACTTTCATCGCGGAAATTCTGAATCGAATGACCAAAAGTCGTATAGATATTGTCGTGTTTGTCCTGATGAATTTTTTGATAGTAATGCGTGTAATTCGACCAGTTCGGCTGTACCAGCGTGCCTCGGTCTTGCCATAGATAGTCACCCTGTCCCTTAGGTATGCCTCGGATATATTCCAATCGATAACCGTTTGTACCACCGTCAGGCGCACTGTTTCGCATCAGCAGATGAATGATGTTTTGGCTATCTATGCGTAGATGGACATATGTGTAGCCGCCGGAAAGACGACCAACGTATTCCACTCCAGATTGCACCTCCGAATCGTTCGGAAATCTGGCTGTCGGTTGATCTTGCCCTTTGCTGAATTTGTCATCAGCGGTAGTACCCTGCGCCCAACTCTGATTGTTGTTGTTCCAAGCCGAATCAGAAATCGGCAATAGGCTCTTGCGGTGCCAAATTCGGTGGTTGTGCGCACCGGATAGATAATGCAAATAGCCATCACTATCCATCACCAATGCAGGTTGATTGTGGGGGTCGACAGTCAAATCTGTGGTCGAGCCCGTCCACCCCATAAACTGCGTATCCAACTGACCCGTTTCGAGGTGATAACGGATATAGTAATTCGCGGTGTTGTAGTCGGCATTACTATCTGCCGCTTTGGTATCGTAGCTCATCCCAGCCAGGTGCAGCGTATTGTCATAAAGTATGGCTGCTTGGGAGCCTCGTTCAAGACCAAACCGAAAGCCGTGGTCGATCGGAACATATTCCAAGGTACCACTACCTAAACCGTCGATATTGAGTTTGTATAAGTTATGTTTGGCATCAGTCGCAGAAGGTCGGTCTAACACAAATACCGGGAGGCTCACTCCATCGCCAACCATGTAGTAATTGCCTAGCCAATTCGCCTTATAGCCAGCCCACTTATTTTCGCTTGCTATATAATGGAACACACCGTGGTCGGCTTTGAAAAAGACATCGCCGTTGTCGCGAAAGTAAACTTGTGCAACATACGCGTAGCGAGACCCTACAACACCATAATCATTCATTCTAAAACCGAATGCTTTCGCCATATCCTGGATTGAGACGTAAACCCATTTGCCTTCACTGGTCAAACGTAGAATATATGCATCGCATCCGGTACAAGGGTTGCTAACATCATAAAGCTTACGATAAGACTCATAATCATTGGTGATTTCGTGGAGCGCTTTATCTGTGGCAACGTTCGTTGTCGGATCTTTATGCTTGGGCTCGTTTGGATCACTCAGGTCAAGCTGATTCATGTTGTTGACATAGATCCAAGGCAAGTTATCGGCATCGAAGTAGATACGCCCTGGCAAGAACCGCGGGTTGTAATTATGAAGATCTCTTGCGTTATCGAAGATACGTTTATTCGTTAATCGCTGGACACTATTGTCAGTTGTCATAGACGGCGTAAATTTTGGTTTCGCTGCGTCCAACTCGCGACACAAGTGATAATAGGGAGATGCCTTCCATTCCTTACCGTATTTCGTTTCCGAGTGATTAAAGCCACCGAAACAGCTGTCGACTACCTGCACCAACCGAGTCTTGACCGATTCGTTCATAGCAAGGTCTTTCACCCTATACGTTAGGGTATAGCTGCCGACCGTCGTGGTATCGACAGACCCCGTGGTTAAAATATTCGTTGAAATTTGCCCATCAATATCATCCACGGCATGCGCGCCAGGATCGGAGAAGGTGTCGCCTGTTTTCAACACAATGGTCTCAGCACCAATCAAAGTCAGTGTCGGCGCTTGGGTGTCTGCGGCAACTACAGTCACTTTATGATCAACGCTGGTTTCATTCAGAGACTTATCCTTTACTGCATAAGTGACAACATAGTCTCCCGGCTTACTGAAATCGAGAGTCTCCGATTTGGT